>Ga0126312_10000248_pt1 | contig 29175 bp, 30 predicted proteins | sample Plot104A_FD_92537 | JGI IMG/M metagenome (GOLD analysis project Ga0126312, IMG submission 92537) | Serpentine soil microbial communities from UC McLaughlin Reserve, CA, USA - Plot104A | ecosystem: Environmental > Terrestrial > Soil > Grasslands | place: USA: UC McLaughlin Reserve, Lake County... | reverse complement strand
GCTCCCGGGACGTATCACAGGAGAGACGATAGACAAGGAAGGCAAGCTGGCCTACGTACTCACCCTGCGGGGCCGCGAGCAGGACATCAGGCGCGCGAGGGCCAACTCCAACATCTGTACTAACCAGGCGCTCACGGCTCTGGCCGCGACCGTTTACACGGCCCTCATGGGACCGGAGGGACTGCGCGAAGTGGCCGAGCTCTCCATCTCGAAGGCACATTATCTTTCTGAAAGGCTTCAGGCTTCAGGTTTCAGGCTTCAGGCTCCGGAGGCGCCGTTCCTCTGGGAGTTCGCGGTCGAGTTGCCTGACGTGGCGAAGGCCAACGAGGCGCTTCTAGAGGCCGGGACCGTCGGTGGGCTGGATCTCGGTGACGGGGCGATGCTCGTCGCGGTGACGGAGAAACGTACTAAAGACGAACTCGACGCCTTCGTGGAGGTGGTTGCCGATGCCCTTTAACCTGATCCGGGACAAAGGCCGCGAGGGCCGCAGGGGCTACACGCTCCCGAGACCCGACGTGGAGGTGAAGGAGCCGGAAAGCATCCTGCCTGAGTCGGCGCTCCGCAAAGAGAAGCCACGCCTCGCCGAGGTGGACGAGCCGACCGTGATCCGTCACTACACCAACCTCTCGCGCGAGAACGAGGGCATCGACACGACGTTCTATCCTCTAGGCTCCTGCACGATGAAGCACAATCCCCGCGCCAACGAGGCCGCCGCGGTCGTACCCGGTTTCGCAGGACTACATCCGCTCCAGCCCGAAGCCCAGGCCCAGGGCGCCCTGCAGGTCATGCACGAGCTACAGGGCTTCCTCGCCGAGGTCTCTGGGCTGCGTTACGTCTCCCTGCAACCTCTCGCCGGGGCGCAGGGCGAGCTCACGAGCATCCTGATGGTCAAGAAGTTCTTCGACGATGCCGGTGACGAGGGGCGCACCACGGTCCTCATCCCTTCGACGGCGCACGGGACCAATCCGGCGACCGCCTCGATGGCGGGGTTCGAGTCAGAGGAGGTCGGGCTCGACGAGCATGGGTGCGTAGATGTGGATGAGCTAAGGGAGATCGTGGACGAGTCGACGGCCGCGCTCATGATCACCAACCCCAACACCTGCGGCGTCTACGAGCGGAACATAAAGGAGATCGCGGAGGTACTGCACGAGTCCGGCGCCTTCCTGTACATGGACGGCGCGAACATGAACGCGAACATGGGCCGCATGCGTCCCGCCGAGGCCGACGTAGACATCATGCACTTCAATTTGCACAAGACCTTCTCGACCCCCCACGGGGGCGGCGGACCGGGCTGCGGCGCGATCTCCTGCTCGGAGGACCTCGCGCCCTTCCTCCCCGAGCCCACGGTGGAGAAGGAGGACGGCTCATACCACTTCGTCCGTCCCGAGAAGACCATCGGTCGCGTGGCGAGCTTCCACGGCAACTTCGGGCAGATGCTCAGGGCCTGGAACTACATCAGCATGCACGGCCCCGAGCTCAGGGACGTTACGGACATGGCCGTCCTGAACGCCAACTACGTGCGGGCGCAGCTCAGGGGCGCCTACCGCATCCCCTACGACGAGCTGTGCAAGCACGAGGTCGTCCTGCAACCCCCGCAGGGCAAGAGGGCCCTCGACATCGCCAAGGGACTCATAGATTACGGCTACCATCCGCCCACGATCTACTTCCCCCTCGTCGTCAAGGAAGCGATGCTGATAGAGCCGACCGAGACAGAGTCCAAAGAGACCCTCGACGACTTCATAGGGACTATGTTGGAGCTGGCCGAGACGAGCCCCGAAGACCTCGAGGAGGCCCCGACGCACGCCCCGACGCGCCGCCTCGACGAGACCCGCGCCGCCAGGCAACTCAAGGCCCGGTGGTAGAGGTGGCCGCAGAAGGGCTGAAGCACACCCCGCTCTACGACGAGCACAAGGACCTCGGGGCCAGGCTCGTGGACTTCGCCGGCTACGAGATGCCCGTGCAGTACTCGGGCATCCAGGCCGAGCACAAAGCGGTCCGTAACCACGCCGGACTCTTCGACGTCTCGCACATGGGGGAGGCCGTCTTCCGCGGCCCTGACGCCGAGGCCGCCGTACAGCACCTCGTCACCCGCGACGTGGGCCGCCTGGATGTCGGGCAGGCCGGCTACTCGGCGGTCTGCTACGAGGACGGGGGGACAGTGGACGATGTGATCGTCTACCGGCGCGAGGGCGACTTCCTCGTCGTCGTGAACGCCTCCAACCGCGAGAAGGACCTTGCACACTTCCGCGAGAACACCGCAGACTTCGACGTGGAGGTCGCAGACGAGTCGGACGACTGGGCGCTCCTGGCGTTGCAGGGACCCGAGGCGGCGGGGCTCTTGCAGGATCTCACCGAGACGGATCTGTCGGGCCTCAAGCCCTTCCGATTCGCCTGGGGAGAGGTCGATGGCGCGAGGAGCATCATCTCCCGCACCGGCTACACGGGCGAGGACGGGTTCGAGATCTACCTTTCCGGAGACGACGCCCCGCGCGTCTGGCGCCGCCTGATAGAGGCGGGCGCCACCCCAGCCGGACTCGGCGCCAGGGATACGCTGCGCCTCGAAGCCGGGATGTGCCTCTACGGGAACGAACTCGACGCACACACTACGCCTCTGGAGGCCGGCATCTCCTTCGCGGTGCACCTGGACAAGGAGGAGCAGTTTATAGGCCAACGTGCGCTCTTGCTCGAGGATACCGAGGGATTGCGCAAGAAGCTCGTCGGCTTCGAGATGGAGGGGCGAGGGATCGCCCGCCACGGCTACCATGTAACGAGCGGGGCCGAGATCGTCGGTGAAGTCACGAGCGGCACCAAGTCACCCACCCTCGAGAAGGCGATAGGGCTTGCGCTCGTGGATCCAGGCGTGGATGATTGGTTCGAAATCCTGATAAGGGATAACCCGGTACCGGCGAAGGCCGTGTCGCTACCGTTCTACAAGCGCGACAGAGGATAGGGGAGAGCCTTGAACATACCTGAAGACCTTCAGTACACCAAGAGCCACGAGTGGATCCGCATAGATGACGGCACCGCGACCATAGGGATCACGGACCACGCCCAGGACGAACTCGGCGACATCGTCTTCGTCGAGTTGCCCGACGAGGGGGACACCTTCGACGCCGGCGATTCTTTCGGCACCGTCGAGAGCGTCAAGGCCGTCTCCGACCTGTACACTCCGGTGGGCGGCGAGGTCGTCGAGGTCAACTCCTCGCTGGAGGACGCGCCGGAGAAGATCAACGACGACCCCTACGGCGAAGGTTGGATCGTCAGACTCCGTGCCTCGGACGAAGCCGACCTACTCTCCCCCGAAGAGTACGAGAAGGTCGTCGAAGAGGAGTCGTAGCAGACACACCTCCTCTCGGAAGATCTCCGAGGCGGAACATTTGGTGTTGTCCGCCTGGCACATAAGGGAGATGTGCCAGGCGGACAGGCCTTCGTAAGCTTACGGACGACCGTCTTTCTCGGCGCGATCTGCGTTGGCGAGTGCTGCCTCTCTGATGAAGTCGGCCAGGCCGGGAGTCTGCGTGCCGTAGTGGGAGCGGAATCGCTCATCGCTCACGTACATCTCCGTGAGTCCACGGTGGATCTCATAGGTGCACTCGTAGAACCACCGGCTGATGTGCTGACGATGCGCCTCGGCTGCGGCCATAGCCTCCTCGCTGTCTGCTGCCAGGCCGGCATCCAGGGCCGCAGCGAGCCTCTTTTGCACCTCTTCTCCTTCGGCCTTGAGCCTCTGCCAGTCTTCCTTGGTGTAGCTCGAGACGCGCCGCTGGGACTCCTTGTAGGGCTCAGTCCCACCCCAGCGCTGCTCCGCCTCCTCGGCGTAATCCTCAGGACGGAACTCTCCGAAGACCTCGAGGCGCTCCTCAGGTGTCAATCTTATGTCCATGGTCCTTGCCTCCATTTCGTAGTCGATGGCGTCGACCATCGCGCTCAGGCGCCCCATCTTTTCGGTAAGCAGCCTGCGCTGGCGGCGCAGGTGCCCTGTTGCGCCGGTGTTTGGATCGTCGAGGATAGTCGAGATCTCCTCGAGGTCGAACCCGAGCTCGCGGTAGAACAGGATCTGCTGCAGCCTTTCGATGTCCGGCTCCTCGTAGATACGGTAGCCGGCCGCGCTGCGTCCGCTGGGCGAGAGAAGCCCGATCTCGTCGTAGTGGTGCAACGTCCGGATCGTCACCCCAGAGAGGGCCGCTACTCTGCCTACTGTGTAGTTTGCCGTTTTCAAGTCGCTCACGGTTCACTTCCTTCTTTCTTGCACGACCAAGCCTACACCCTCACGTCGCGTAAGGGTCAAGGTCCTTTTCACACCTTTTCATAGGATCCTTGGAAGAAAACAACGCGAGCGCTCAGCGGACGAAGCCCGCTACGTGATGCTCGAACTTCTTGCTGAGTACGTCGAACTGCCAGATCCAGGCCTCCGCTTCTTCGCTCAGCTTGCCGTAGACGCGCACGTCCAGGGGCCTCACGCAGGCGAAGAACCTCTCGAACTCCTCCCACTTCGAGATCATCTCAATGTGTTCGATCATGCGCTCGCGGTCGGAGAAGGTGAGGATCGCACCCACCTCGGTGGACCCCGGATTACCGTAGAAGTGCACCGTGACGAGCTCTCTCACTCCTTCGGCCTCGAGGCGACGGGCGGCGGCCCCGACGGCCCGCGCGAACTCCTCATAAGGAACAGTCAACTCGAGCACCTCGACGAGCGTGACGTATTCGCTAGCCCCTGGTTGCGTGATCGAACCTCTCCTAGTCAGACCGCTCATGCGTCCGCCTCATACTAAAGGCTACATCTTTATGTGCATTTGGCAGATATCTACAAAAAGATTCTAAATTCTCTGTTCCAAAGCCTTTACAAAGTGTAACGAGCGATGTATTATCCAATCAGTCGGTTGGTGCGAACCTAAACCGGCACAATTAAAGAGTCCGGGGCGCTACTCCTCCTTTCCCTTTCCCCACCTATCACCCCTAAGTGCGCTCCGGGCTCTTCTCTTTTCGAGCTAGTCAGCACGGCGCTTGGCGCCTTGTCAGCACGCTCCGGCTTCGCTTGTCAGCACTTCAGCAAGAGCCAGAAATGGCGCTTCCGCGCGGCGGATGCCTACAGTTCTCCACAGAGAAGCGATCCCCGGCTGATTACCGAGGACCACAAGCTGAACCCAATACCTGAAACCTGTAGCCTAACTCGCTTCTTGCCCTTCCGCCTGGGTCAGATAGTAAAGCGTGTGCATGAGCTGGGCGGTGGGGTCTATGCGGTGGACGTCCACGTGGGAGGGGACGTGCAAGAGGACGTCGGTATAGTTGAGGATCACCCTGATGTCGGCGTCGACCATCAGATCGGCGACCTCCTGGGCCGAGGAGGCGGGGGTTGCGATGATGCCGATGATCTCCTCGGCCTCGGTGACGCTCTTCTTGAGCTCGTCTATGTGCTTGACTACGACGTTGCCCACGGTACGTCCGATCTTCTCCGGGTTGTCGTCGAAGACGTCGTGGATGACGAAGCCCCTCTTGGGGAGAATCGTGCTCGCCGCTATGGCACTGCCGAGGTTGCCCGCGCCCACCAGCGCGATGTTGTAGGTCTGCCTGAGCCCCAGTATGTTCCTCACGGCCTCGACGAGATCGTAGGCCTGGTAGCCGACCCCGCGGGTGCCCGAGAAGCCTATGGCGTTCAGGTCCCTGCGCACCTGTACAGGGTTTATGCCTGTGAAGTCGCCTAGCTCCTTGCTGGAGACCGCGTCACGGCCCTCCTCGATGAGCTGCTGCGTGGTCCTAAGATACTTCGTCAGCCTGTTCGTCAGACCGGGCTGTAGCGTTGCTCGCACCTTCTCTCCCACTCCTTCTTCGCGGATCGGATATTGTGGGAGCATTGTAACAAAATAGGCCGTTCTTGCAATAAAGGTGCTCTTAACCGACAACAAATCAGTAAGCAAGGCCGGTTACAGCACTAGGAACCTACAGGATACGGAGTCTACGCGCCATCTGGCGTGTACTATTAGCACTTCGTTCTCTAGGCACGGGAGGTTCTGTGGAGTACAGGAGATTGGGTAGTAGTGGGGTGAAGGTCAGCGAGATCTCTCTAGGTAGTTGGCTGACTTACGGTGGGAGCGTGGCCGAAGAGCAGGCGGCGGTCTGTATCGAGAGGGCGTACGAGATCGGCATCAACTTCTTCGACACGGCCAACGTGTACATGCATGGGGCGGCCGAGGAGCTCGTGGGCCGGGCGTTAGAGGACTTCGAGCGCGACTCTTACTTTCTGGCGACCAAGGTGTACTTCCCGATGGGCGAGGGACCCAACGACAGGGGCCTCTCGCGCAAGCACATAACCGAACAGTGCCACGCGTCGCTAAAGAGGCTAGGGGTCGACTACGTAGACCTCTATCAATGCCACCGCTACGATGAGAACACGCCCCTGGAGGAGACACTCAGGGCGCTAGATGATCTCGTGCGACAGGGGAAGGTTCTCTACATCGGCGTCTCGGAGTGGACGGCCGACCAGATCGCCGACGCTCTCAGGATCGCCAGGGAGATGAACCTGGACCGCATCGTCTCCAACCAGCCGCAGTACAACATGATCCAACGCCGGATCGAGAGCGAAGTCATACCCCTGTGCGAACGCGAAGGCATTGGCCAGGTGGTCTTCTCGCCGCTGGCCCAGGGTGTACTCACCGGCAAGTATCGTCCGGGCGACGCCCCCGCGGAGGGCACCCGTGCGGCCGACCCTGAGTCAAGCCGCTTTATGCAACAGCTCATGAACGAGGAGGTGCTCTCCGCCGTGGAGGGGCTACGCTCCGTCGCCTCGGATCTGGGCCTCAGCATGCCGCAGCTCGCACTCGCGTGGGTGCTCCGCCAGGAGAACGTGAGCAGCGCGATTATCGGTGCCTCGAGGCCCGAACAGGTAGACGACAACGCCGCCGCCTCAGGGGTGAGGCTCTCACCAGACGTGATCTCCGAGATTGACCGGATACTCGAGGACGTCGTGCGGTTCGACTGAACCAGGATAGCCGGGGTCCGTTTGTACAGGACCGCGTTCGGGTTGGGGGCACGCCGAGGTTCTTCCGTGTCTCATTCCCGCGGGGCCTGACCCCGCGAAAGCGGGGAGCGGGAATTCAGGTTGGCCCTGCGAGACGGCGTGAGGAGCGTCATGCTGTGTGTACGCGATCACCATCTTGCAGGACGAGGTGGATGCGTCCGGGGTCGAGCAGTACGGAGGGATCTTCGAGCGGGTCGCCGTCGACGACGAGGAGATCGGCTGTGGCACCGGCACGGATCTCTCCGAGCCCGTCGAGGCCGAGGGCTGCAGCGGAGCCCGAGGTGGCGGCGACGATCCCTTGCATGGGGGTCAGGCCGCCTTCGACCATGCGCACCAGCTCGCGCGCATTCTCGCCCAGAGGGTACGAGTCGAAGCCCATCGCGACCCTGACGCCGGCCGCCATGGCGGCGACGAGCGTCTGGTAGGCCTCCTCGCGCTGCCTCTCGGCCTGTTCTACCAGGGTGCAGGGGTACTTCTCGGCGTGATCCTCCGAAACGTCGTGGAAGGTGGAGAGGGTCGGCACGAGCGTCTGGCCGCTTTCGGCCATGCGGTCGAGTAGCTCAGGGGCGCAGTGGAGGGAGAGGCTAGATCGATCACCTCTGACCGTGCCCCGGACGACGCCGCTGCACCGGGCCCGACCTCCACCACCCGTTCTCCGGCCAACCGGACCGTCGACCTCTGGATCTCCTGGCCAAGCCCATCCAGCACGCGAGCGTTGGTCAGCAACAGGTCACCCATCTCCCATAGCTCGCCGGACTATCGTGGCACTGATACGAACCTCTGTATGCTACCCATGACCCGGATTAGGCTGGCGTATCCCTCGATGGGTTCGGCGGTAGTGTCCACGACCTTCCCAAAAGGTGTTCTCTGATGTAGCATTTTAGATGTGGAGCGAGATCACATAACGTCTACCGCCAGCTCCTTTACCGGACGGCTCCCTCGACCGTCCCTGCCCCGACCGTACCGCTAGGGATCGCGCTCGGGGCATCCGCGTCTCTTACGGTCTCTCTAAGACCTATCGCGCGGAAGAGTCTCCATACATGAATCAAAAGAGATCGAGGGAAAACCTTGCCGGTCTTCACCACAAGAGAAGACACCGAGGTAGATAAAACCACCACCCGTAACAGGGTAAGGGCCGTGACGGACCCGGGCGTCCGCGTGAGGCAGATGGACGACAACGCTGACCTGGAGCTACGGAGCGCCTCGGCGCCCAGAAAGGACTCGCCATGTGGTGTTTTGTAAACGAAAACGGATTCTGGCGCTTTGAGTGGCGCCGCTCATCGCTCTTGCTGACGGCTGAAAGCTGATAGCTGTCATGCGCATGAGCATGCTATTCGGTCAGACGTTGCGGGAGGCGCCTTCCGGGGTGGAGGTTGCCAGCCACGAGTTGTTGCTCAGGGCCGGGTTCATCCGGCAGCTGGCGGCGGGGATCTTCTCTTATCTGCCGCTGGCGAAGAGGTCTATTCGCAAGATCGAGGACATCTTGCGTGAGGAGATGGATGCGGCGGGTGGGCAGGAGGTCTCGATGCCTGTGGTGCAGCCCGCCGATGTGTGGGAGAGATCCGGCCGGTACGATACTACGGGAGAGGAACTGGTCAGACTCAACGATCGTAGGAACAGGAAGATGGTCCTGGCGATGACCCACGAGGAGATCGTCGCCGGCCTAGCCACGAGCGAGGTGGACTCTTACCAGCGGTTGCCCCGGCTCGTTTACCAGATCCAGACCAAGTTCCGCGACGATCCGCGACCCAGGGCGGGTCTGATAAGGGCCCGCGAGTTCACCATGAAGGACGCCTACAGCCTCGACAGGGACGAGAGCGGCCTGGACCAACAGTACCGCACGCTCTACGAAGCATACTTCAGGATCTTCGCCCGGTGCGAACTACCCACCATAGCCGTCGGAGCCGACGTGGGCATCATGGGTGGGAGCATGGCTCACGAGTTCATGTACCTTACGCCTATCGGGGAGGACACCATCCTGATCTGTGACCGCTGTGGCTACACCGCGAACCGCCAGGTGGCGAGGTTCCGCAAACCTGTCCCCGAAGCCGAGGAGCGGAGACAGATCGAGAAGGTCGCTACACCCGGTGCCGACACCATAGAGACGCTGGCCCTCTCCCTGGAGATACCGAAGTCCCGCACGGCCAAAGCGCTCTTCCAGGTCGCCATGGTCGATGGCTCCGAGCGGTTCGTCCTCGCCGTCGTTCGAGGCGACATGGTGCTTAACGAGACCAAACTGGCGAACGCGGTGGGGGCCAGCGAGCTCAGGCCCGCGCGCGTTGAGGAGATCCAGGCTACAGGAGCTCAGCCGGGCTACGGCTCCCCGATCGGGGTGGATGGCGCGATCGTGGTCGTCGACGATGCGATACCGGTCTCCCCCAACCTGGTCGCGGGCGCCAATGAGGAAGGGTTCCATTTCCTGAACGCGAACTACGGCAGGGATTTCGAGGCAGATACGGTCGCCGACATAGCCTCGGCCGATAACGGTTCGCTCTGTCCGGAGTGCGGCGACACCATGCGCGCCGTGCGGGGTGTCGAGGTCGGGAACATCTTCAAGCTGGGCACCCGCTACAGTGAAGCCCTTGGTGCGAGCTTTCTGGACGGGGACGGACAACGCCAGCCCGTGGTGATGGGGTCATACGGTATCGGTGTCGGGCGGCTCCTGGCCTGCATCGCCGAGGAGCATCACGACGAGGATGGGCTCGTGTGGCCCGGCTCTGTCGCACCTTACCACGTCCACATCGTCGCGGCCAGGGCAGGGGAGATGGCCGACGGGCTCTACGAGAGGTTGGTCTCCGCCGGCATCGAGGTCCTTTACGACGACAGGCGTGAGAGCCTGGGCACCAAGTTCAAGGACGCCGACCTGATCGGGGCGCCCATACGCCTGACCCTGACACCACGCTCCCTGGATCGGGGAGGAGTCGAGATCAAAGCCCGGCGCGATATCGAAGGTCACGTGGTTCCCATCGAAGAGGCCGTCTCCGGCGTCAAGAGAAAGCTAGCCGACCTGAAAGAAGAACTCCGCGAGAGAACCGCAAGAGCGCGACCGGAGCTCGACTAGCAGACGATCACGCACGATAATCATGGATCGAACGGCAAGAGGCGGGTGTGTACGACATGGCCCATTCGGAGTCACTGCTCGACTTCAGTGACCCTCACGAACAAGAGATCGTCCGCTGGGCTACTTCCATCGGTGAAGTGCGTCGGTGGGCGGGTAGCGCTGTCCCCCGTATCCCGATACGCTGTGGCCGCCATGCCCGACTCCGTGCATTACCGCCGCAGCGATCGTAAGATAGCAACGGCCGGGGACACTGCTCGCCGGGCCCCCGTGCCGGCGGGAAGCAGGAGGAGATGTTCGAACGCTATCAGCCCGACCTGGACGCCTACGTAAGACGTGTCCGGACAGGACCTTGCTTCGTCTGCGCTATCGTAGCGCGGGACCCGGACTTTCCGGATCACCCCATCGTCGACGAAGGTGCTATCGTCTTCCTGACCATGCATCCGACGCAGTACGGCTACACGTTGGTCGCGCCGAAGGGGCACAGAGAGCAGGCGGCGGGGGACTTCACGGTCGAGGAGTACCTCGGTCCGCAGCGGGTCGTCCACCGCGTAGCCGAGGCCGTGCGCGAGGAGGTAGGGGCCGAGCGGGTCTACATTCTCTCGCTCGGCTCCAACCAGGGCAACGCCCACGTCCACTGGCACGTCGTCCCTCTGCCACCCGGCACGCCTTACGAGGAACAGCAGTTCGCTGCCCTTATTCTCGAGACCGCGGGCGCGTTGAAGATACCGGAAGGAGAGAAAACAGCCCTCGCCGCGCGTATCGGCCAAAGAATGGAGAGGCCTTAGGTGGACTTGCGCGCCGCTGAGAACGTCACCCTGAGCGGGTTGTACGTCTACCCGATCAAATCCTGCGCCGGTATCTCCTTGCAGAGCGCCGACCTGAGCGCGACGGGTCTCCGCCACGACCGGCGCTGGATGCTCGTCGACGAGACCGGCGAGTTCATGTCGCAGCGCGCCCACCCGCGGATGGCCCTGATCTCCATCCGTCTCTCAGCCGAACACCTGATCGCCAGCGCGCCAGGCATGCCGGACCTGGAGATTCCACTCTATCCACAGGCCGGAGATTCGATACAGGTGAGCGTCTGGGGAGACACCAACCGCGGCACGCTGGTAGCCGAGGAGGCCGACCGTTGGTTCAGCGAGTTCCTGGATTTCCCCTGCCGACTGGTCCACAAGCCTGATGACGACGTTAGGCCTGTGGACTCGTTCTATGCGGAGGATGGGGATCAAGTCGGCTTCGCTGACGGTTTCGCGTTCCTCTTGATCTCCGAGGCCTCACTCGAGGACCTGAACACGAGACTGGAAGACCCCCTTCCCATGAACCGCTTCCGTCCCAACTTCGTCGTCAGGGGCTGCGGGCCCTATGCCGAAGACGGCTGGAGCCGGCTCAGGATAGGGAGCGTGCCATTCCGGGTCGCTGAGCCTTGCCCGCGCTGCGCCATAACCACCGTAGATCAGGAGACCGGAGCCCGCGGCAAAGAACCATTGCGTACGCTCGCGACCTACCGTAAGTCCGACGGAGAGGTCTTTTTCGGCCGCAACCTTCTCCACGACGCGCTCGGCACCGTGCGCGTCGGCGACCCCATCGAGACCACGCCGCGCTGAACGGCGGCCTTATCTCGTAGCCGCACTGCGAACGTCTTCTAAGCCGGAGACGACCTTGGCGAGGAGGCCTGGCTCGACGTTGCCGCCGCTGATCACGGCCACGGAGAGACGAGAGGCGGGAAGCTCGTCTCTGTGGAACAGGTGGGCGGCGAACGCCACAGCCCCGCTCGGCTCTGCGACCAGCCTGACCCGCAGAGCCAGGCGGCGCATGGCTTCCAGGATCTCCTCCTCCGTTACGGTGACGATATCGTCCACGAAGGCGCGGATGTGCTCGAAGGGCGCCTCGCCGAGCCTCTGCACGCGCAGGCCGTCGGCGATCGTGCGGGCGACCAGATCCGCCGGGAACTCGACCAGAGTCCCGCTCTGCAGGCTGGCTCTGGCGTCGGCCGCAAGCTCGGGCTCGACCCCGATCACACGCACCTCAGGTCGGGACAGCTTGATGGCCGCCGAGATCCCGCCGATAAGCCCGCCGCCGCTCACCGGCACGAGCACACTCTCCACGTCGGGCAGGTCTTCGAGGATCTCCGGCCCGATAGTCCCCTGACCGGCCATGAGGACCTCGTCGTCGTACGGCGGCACAATAATGTAGCCATGCTCCTTCGCGAGCTCCTCCGCCTTGCGGGTGCGCTCCGCGCTGTCTGGACCGACGAGCACGACCTCGGCCCCGAGTGCGGCCGTTGCGTCGAGCTTCACGCCAGGTGCCCCCCGCGGCATGACGACGACGGCCCGCGTATTCAGGGCACGGGCCGCGTAGGCCACGGCCTGGGCGTGGTTCCCGCTCGAGTGAGCTACCACCCCGATTCTCCGATCCTCAGGGGAGAGGGAAGAGATCTTGTTGTAGGCACCGCGCAGCTTGAATGCGCCCGTCGGCTGGAGGCTCTCCGGCTTGAGGTAAAGTGCCCTGTTCTCCTCATAACGCGGACACGGTACTAGCTGCGTGCGGAGTACTACCCCCCGCAGGCGCCTCCGCGCGACCTCGATGTCCTCCGGCCCGATCATGGATCATCTCTCCCTCGTCCCGATAGCGCGAACGGACGCGCTACAGCGCCTACTCGCGCATCGTAACAGGAGCGCAACAGCCCTTTAAACGTATTGCAAGACCCACCTACCTATATTGGCCGACGCCCATGACCGAACATCTTTATGTGAACGTGCCAGCGCGACCCGATGCGGGTGGGAGGTGAGGCAGGCCAAAGAGGTTCTTCTGAGCCTCATTACAAGCATTTCAGCACTTCAGCTTGTCAGCCGGTCAGCTTCTTGTTTTCGCCCAGAGCCTCGCTTGCAGGCGGATGTGTAATTCGCCCTAGATCGATAACCTTGTGCATTGCCCTGAGTAGTCGCCCTTGCTGAAACCTGAAGCCCCGGTTTGCGAAGAGGACCGCTTCGGGCGAGGCGGAGGAACTGCTCGATGAGATAGCTGGTGTCGAACGGTTTGCAGCCGATCGTGCGGGCGACGTCCTCGTTCTCCAGCTTCTCCCCGGTGGCCCAGAGGCTGCGCAGGAGTTCGCCCGCCTCGGGGTGGGCGAACCACTCCTCACCGTAGACATCCTCCAGGTGACGCCCGAGCATAGCTTCCGTGATCCAGGCGCGCAGGTAGTCGGCTGAGTAGTAGCCGGGGTCCATGTCGTTCAGGTAGTTCTCAGGCACGTACCTGAAGTGGGTCGCGGCCGAAAGCATCGAAGTGTAGAGCTTCTGGTTGCGCCCTCCCTCTAGCGGGTCCTCGAAGAAGTCGAGCTCGTAGGCGAGCTTGGCTGCGTACCGGCGGACGAAGAAGAGTTTCGTGAGCTCTGCGTGGTAAGCTACCCCTCTCGCGGCCTCCTCGGGCAGGCCGACCACCCTGGTGAGCCACACCCGGTTGTGGGTGAGGTGTTCGAGGAGGAAGCTGTAGATCTCGGTGAGGGCGTTGCTCGTGGAGACGGCGCGTTCGACGTAATCGAGCGCGGGGTCCTCGTTGCCGAAGTGCTGGGCGTGTCCCGCCTCGTGAAAGAAGGCCATATAGTCTTCCAGTCCGCCGACGGGTTTGATCAGCAGGTGTACCTCTCCCGGAGGGTCGGGCGCGTAGCAGCGGGCCCTGGGGTTCTTGGTGGCGCGCTCTTCGGTGTCGATGTGGATGTTGTCCTGCGAGGCGGGGTCGAGACCCATCATCACGAGCGTCCGCTCATAAGCACCGAGGAGCCTGTCCTTGCGGAAGTACTCGTCGTACTGGGGCACGCGGCTTATGTAGGAGAAATGATGGCTGTCGATCTCGCCCAGCCTCCGGCCCGTGGTCTCCTCCACCCAACGACCCATCAGCGCCAGGTAAGTCTCCCCCGTCTCCGAAAGGAGGCTCTCCATGCGCGAGCGCAGGAGACCGTAGTCGATCCGTTTCTTCTCTGCGTTGTAGGCTGTATAGCTGTTGTGGCCGAATCCGTCTGCGAGCGTCGCCAGGACGGTGCGCAGGATCTCCAGACGCCCTCCGTTACCCTCCTCGACCACGCCAAGCGAAGCCTCCCGCAGCCTGTTGCGCCGCTCGAAGTCGTGCTCGCCGGCGATCAGCACGGGCACGTTGTAGTAGGGGATGCTCTCGCCGTCTACCTCTACGGTGGCGCCCGCCTCGAACGAGACGAGTGCGTCCTCCAGAGGAGCGGTCTGCTGCCCCACGTAGCCTTCGAGTAGGTAGTAGTAGACCCGGCGCAGCCTCTCCTTGTTCTCCGGATCGGTCCGTGCGCCGTACGCCTCCTCGATTTGCCGGACGGTCTCGAAGTTGTAGAGCCAGGCGTACTTCTCCAGGATCTCGGCGATGTTCTGCTCCCGCTTCAAGCCGCTGTAGGCGAGCCTGCTCTCGGTCTGGATCTCATAGTTGCTCTTCTTGATGCCCCTGACGACGTCTTCTATGGAGCGAGATTCGATAGGCACTCAACCCTCCGGCGCTGGGATTTCTTGTAACCGCATGATACCCCTCGGCAGCTATACTAATCGCATGAAGATGACCGAGGACGAGGCGCTACGCGAGTACATACGACGGCTCGACGATCTGATGAGCTTCGTCGGACGCGAGGAGCTACCCTACTCCTTGCGGACCTTACACATGGACCGGCTGCTGACGATGGCCCGCGAGGCAAGGGAGGCCAGAAAGAGAGAAGCCTAGCGGGCTCGACACCATCCTCCTACCTGCATGGTTATCGGGCCCGATTGATCACCGGTGATCGGTTCATCGCCCGCGTCGGCCGGTGAAAAAACCGTATGCGGCGAAAGCGATCAGCGCCGGGCGGCGCTCTCGCGGCGGTTGCCCAGGTAGACTATGACGAGCAGTACGATGATACCCACGGTCGCGAACTGCAAGAGCCCCGTCGGCCCCTGGCCGCCGACGACGAGCGCGGCCACGAAGGCGATGGCCAGCGCCGCGTAACCCGCAGCCCGGAAGGCGAAGTACGCCACGACCAGCCCGACCAGCGAGTACAGGACAGGCATGAACGGGGAAAGGACGGTAACGAAATCGAAGGGACCAGGGTTGACCTGCTCCGGAACCGTCGCCCACAGCCCGATCTGGCCGATCGCGATGAACGCGAGGAAGGCCGCGACGAAGGTTATGGCGCCACTCTTCAGGGTTACAGGCTCGGTGTCGAAGCGGTGAGGCTCGTACCAGCGGGCCTCGCTGATGTCGTAGCGGCCCCTGGTTCTGCGTCCGCGGGAGGAGCCCCGAGCCTCTCCTCGCCTGGACTCGTAGGGGTCCTCTTCCTTACTGCCGAAGCGGCCTCTCAGGCGCTCGCCCAGGGAAGGGCCCTCTGACTCGCGCTCCCTGCGCTTGGCGGAGAGCTCGTCCTCCACGGAGCCGAAGTCCAGGTTGAGGCCGGCGAGCTGGTCGGCCGCGTGGGCCAAATCGAGCGCCTCGTCGTGCTGGCGACGACGGTTCGGGTCGGAGAGGACCGCGTTGGCCTCCTGCAGCCGGGAGAATTCCTCTGCGCTCCCGCCGGGATGGTCGGGGTGACGCTCTTTAGCCAGGTTGCGATAAGCGTTCCTGATCTCCGCCTGGGAGGCCTCGCGCGGGACGCCGAGCACCTCGTAGTAGTTGATCTGGTCCGCCATCGTTTCCCTATTCTAACCCAAGGTAGCGTCCGTGGTCCCGTCCGCCAGCGCGAGTTCGATCTCCTCGAGGCACCATGCATCTCTCTCCGTTCCGGCCGCCTCCTCTAGCGCCGCTTCGGCGCCCCCCATCTCGCCCAGCGCCCACGCCGCATGCCCGCGTACGAGCGGCGAAGAATCCTCGCGCAAGGCCAGTACGAGCGCAGGGACTGCCTTCTCCAGCTTCAAGTTGCCGGCGGCCACGCAGCAGTTGCGCAACAGGCCGGCCCGGCCAGGGCGCGTGAGAGGGGTGCCGCCGAAGCGCCTCTCGAACTCTTCGTCGGTCCTTATCTTCAGGACCTCTTCTAGCTCCAGGTACGGTCCTGCCCCGGCCTCCCAGGAGAACTCGGGCCAGCGGCTTCTCGACGCCTTCGTCTTGTTGTAGGGACAGACCTCCTGGCAGACGTCGCAGCCGAACGCCCAGTCGCCCACTTTCGCCCGGAGCTCGCGGGGGATCTCACCCCGGTTCTCGATGGTGAGGTAGGAGATGCACAGTCGGGCGTCCACGACGCCGGGGGCCCTTATGGCGCCGGTAGGACACCTGTCCATGCAGCGTGTACAGCGTCCGCAGGTGCCCGTACCGGGCCGGTCGGGTTCGAGTTCCAGGTCCACGATCAGGTCAGCTATAAAGAAGTACGACCCGATCTCGTTGTTTATAAGGCAGGAGTTTCGTCCGAAGAACCCTAGTCCCGCGTGCTGGGCCGCGGAGCGTTCCAGGAGCGGCACGGCGTCCGTAAACCCGCGGGCTTTGATCCTGACCCCGAGTTCCTCCTCAAGCTCCTCCCTCAGCCGGGACAACCTACCCTTTATGACCTCGTGGTAGTCGCGCCCCCACGCGTACCGCGCCACCCTCCCCCTGCCATCGTTCTCGGGATGGTTCCCCGGATAGTACGAGACCCCGAGAGAGACCACGCTCCTGGCGCTCTTCTGGAGCTTCTTCGGGTCCGCCAGTAACTCCGCGGGCCTGTGCATGTAGCCCATGTCGGCGGCCATTCCCGCCTCCTGCCACTCCCGCAGACGCTCGCCGCCCTCATGCAAAGGCTCCGCGCGCGCCACGCCGATAAGGTCGAAGCCGGCCTCCCGCGCCAGCTCCTCGAGAACGCGCCGCACTTCTGCCTTCCCCTGTATTGCTCGCCCTTCGTTCATGCTACCGCCGATTGTACCCGGCGGCGCGCGAAGCGCCGCCACGTGAAAGCTCTTGCTGACTTTTCGGCCCTCGGAGGTTAGATTCTAGGCCATGACCAGGAATGCCCACGATCTATGCCTCACCGACCGCGCGCAGGACGGACCATGATCCTCCTGCGCCTGTTGGGGATAGGGGCAGCCTATGGCGTAGGCTTCATGTTCGTCAAATCGCTCTTCCCCGAGCCTTTCGTGCTCCTGATCCTGCAAGGCGGACAGAGCAGTGAGGGAGATCTCACCACGCTAGCCGTCGTCTACATGGGCGTCGGATTGCTCGCCGGGCTCATCGCAGGCCCCGTATTCGGCGGCGCCCTGCTCCTGCGGCGCGGCCGTTCGGAGGGCTCCGGTCCCCGCCTCATCCTCAGCCTCACGCTCGCGCTGCTGACAGGGTTCATCTCCGGTGTCCTTACCCTCGTCGTCTACGCCACGGGCATCCTCCCGAGCGGCGGCGTTCTCGACCCCTTACGCCTCATAGAAGACGCTAACCATCCGCCAGGAATACCGCTCCTGGTAGCCTGGACCATCGCCCGAGACCTGCTACCCGCAGGCCTGGCCGGCCTCTTCCTCTCGCCCCTGGTCGGAGGTACACTCCAGAGGCTCTACGCCGCCGAAAGACCACGGAAAATCTACTCCTGGGAGGAGTAGATTTTCTGCACGCTACGCCCTTCGGGCTTCGCTTGTCAGCTAGTCAGCTTCTTGGTGCTGAAGTGCTGACCAGCTAAATAATGCTCACTAACGCGGAGATCTTACACTCCGCCAACGTGTAGTCCTCGCGTCTTCCGGTGGCGCGGACCAGATATTCCAGGCAGTTGCTGCGGCAATCTACCTTGCCGCAGGGGATCTCGACCGTTCCCAGGTCCTCTACGATGCGCACCACGGGGTCGAGCTCATCGCCTGGCGTCGCATCCACATGGCGCACGTACTCCCCTTCCTCGAAGTGCTTCCGCCCGTAACGAAAGACCGTCATGCGAAGATTGTACACCGGCTTGACCTGGATCACATCGAGCATGGGGTCGCACTGCCCGCAGCGATTCCGGGTACGATAGGCCCCTAAGAGGCTTGCTCTATGATTGTCTTTGCAAGCTGGTGGTGCGCAGGAGGCGAACCTGAAGCGGACGTTAACGCGAAGAGAGTTCTTGAAGGTGTCTGGTGCCGGGGTGGCCGGGGCGTCGCTGCTCGCAGGGTGTGAACGTGCGAGCATACTACCTGACCTCCCCGACGGCACACCGGCCGCGAACAGATCCACCAACGTGGTGCTGATCATCATGGACAGCTTGAGGAAGGATCACGTAGGTGTCTACGGCAACCAGACGATACACAGCCCCAACCTGGACGCCCTCGCCAAAGACAGCCTGCGCTTTACCAGGGCCTACCCCGAATCGGCACCGACGATCTGCGCGAGGAGGGCCATACACACGGGGCTCAGGACCTGGCCTTTCGTTAACTGGCGCCGTTACAAAGGCATAGACGTTGCTCTGCAGGGCTGGCAGCCGATCCCCAACGACCAGATCACCCTCGCCGAGACCATGCAGAGTGCTGGCTACGAGACTATGTTCGTCACCGACAACCTGCAGCAGTACGACGCTTCCATGAACTTCCAGCGCGGTTTCGACGCCTTCGACTTTATCCGGGGACAGAGCACGGACAGCTACAGACCAATCTATACCTGCCCTCCAGGGAAGGTCGAGCAGGCGCTGGTGAAGGAAGGCGTCCTGGGAACGGGAGGCAGGTTGTACTTCCAACGGTACTTCGCCAACACAGCTTACCGCAGGTCAGAAGAGGACTGGTTCGCCCCGCAGGTCTTCACGCGGGCCTCCGAGTTCCTTAAGACCACCAGATCTGACAGACCGTTCTTCCTGACCGTGGACTGTTACGACCCTCACGCGCCGTGGGACCCTCCCGAAAGGTACGCGAATATGTACGATGACGGTTACGAAGGACCCGAGCCTTTCGCGCCGGTCGACGGGAGTAGCGACTACCTGAGCGAGCGGCAAATCCGGCGGATGAGCGCCCTCTATTCGGGTGAGGTGACGATGATGGACCGCTGGCTAGGCCGGTTCCTGGATAAGATGGAAGAGTTGGACCTCTTCGACAACACGCTCGTTATCGCCATCTCCGACCACGGCGTAGCCCATGGGGAACACGGCGTCGTCGGTAAGCTCCCTTCTACACTGTGGCCCGAGGTTACGGACGTCCCGTTCCTCATTCGCCATCCGGAGGGTAAGGGTGCTGGGACGACGAGCGACTATTACGCCTCCACCCACGACGTCGCGCCTACGGTCCTAGGCTTCCTCGGGATCGAGTCGCCGCAGGAGCTGGATGGCCAGGATCTCTCCGTGATGCTCGAGGGTGGAGAGCCCGAGGCGAGACCCCACTTCACGCTCGGGTACCACGACCACGTCTTTACCAGGGACGAGGAGTACGCCATGATGAGCCGCAACGACGGGTCGGAGGCCAGGCTCTACGATCTGAGAGAAGATCCAGGCATGTACGAGAACGTCGCCGGGCAGCTTCCCAACGTGGTGCGGCGTATGTTCGACGATTACGTCCTCGAAGATGCCGGAGGGCCCCTGCCCAGGTACTGATCCAGAACTCGGGCTCGGGAGATAGCAGTACGCCGTCACGCTGTAGGAGAGGAGTTACTGCCATGAGGATCTACATCTCGGCGGATATGGAAGGCGTGACGCACTCCCAGGACGTGATCCCTGGCCGCTCGCAGTACGAACGCTTCCGCAGGCTCCTGACCGCCGACCTCACTCGATGATGCAGGGCTTCGAAGGCGCCGACCTCGTCTTCTTCGTCGGCTACCATGCCCGCGCCGGCAAGGAGGGGGTCCTGAGCCACACCTTCGACAGCCCCACCGTCGTCACGGAGGTCGCGCTTAACGGCGAGCCGTGCAGCGAGGCGCGCATGAACGCGACGCTCGCCGGGCTCAGGGGCATTCCCGTCGGCCTCATGACCGGCGACGACCTGGCCTGCGCAGAGGCCGAGTCTCTCTACGCCGGCGTGAAGACCGCCGTCGACCGCTACACGGCCCGATGCCTCTCCCCACAGGTGGTCCAGGAGCGCATCAGGGAGGCGGCCGGAGGGGGAGACCTGGCTCCGTATGCGCCGGACCCGCCCTACACTTTCACTGTCGAGTTCGCGACCGCCAGCTCGGCCGCGAGCGTCCTGTTCTTCCCCGGTCTGGAGCGTGGGGACGACCGGCGTGTCTCCTGGACGCACGAGGACTACGAGACGGCCTTCAAGATGTTTATCGGCGTCATGCTGCTGTCCCGCAGCGACCCGGACTACGGTTAGGGGCGACCGTGGGCCTCACCTTCTACCTCGTGGACGTCTTCGCCGAGGAGAAGTATGCGGGCAACCAGCTCGCCGTCGTCCGGGGCGGCGCCGACCTGTCCGATGAGGCCCTCCGGAAGATAGCCCTGGAGAGGCCTTGCACAAGAAATAGCCGTTAGAGCCGCTTTCTTGTGCAACTCGGAATCCTGCACAAAAAATCCTCAAGAAAGGAGGGGGCCTCCTGTGACCCCCTTTACGGCAGTGCGAATACGGTTGCGGTGTACTACGGCTTAGAAGTTCGGGGAAGGGCTCAGCTCTTGGTCACATTGGAGCGTGGATACTAAGAGCGAGCCCAGCCCCTTAGTGTCTGTTCGGCATGCAGCGCAGGTGCCCGCGCACCCACTTGCCGCCGCGCTTATGTCGCTTTACGCGATGAAACTTGCGTCGTTTTATAGCTATCACCCCCTCCCGCGCTAAAGCCGTGCCTTTCGAGGCCGGAGTATACCAGGAAATTGTTGTTAGTTGTGGCTACGTCTGGCTAGACACTGGCATCACAGCACAACCCGTAGTACAGTAAGCGCCCAACGAGGAGAAAAGGGGAAGGGATGAGTGAAGTCCACGAAAGGGAAGTTCTGAACGTGGAAGAAACCGCCGAGCTTTTGCGGTTCGCCCCTTACACGATTCGAGAAAAGGCCAAGGACGGCGAGATACCGGGACGGAAGATCGGCGGTGAGTGGCGATTCTCTCGGCGGCAGTTGCTAGAGTGGTTGGAGGAAGGCGACAGGGAGCACATACGCGTCTAAGAGGCTGGTTCTACCGCTGAGGAACTGGTTGCAAGTGACCAACACTCTGAAGAGGTTGCCTGAAAACCGGCTCGATCTTCAGGGCGTGTATAGCGTGGATGAGCACACAGATGTTGTGGCAGAGCACTTTGCACAGAGCTTCGTTAACTTGCCCGGTGTCGCTCTTGCTCCGAAGGCTATCTCCGAACTTGGCCTTTATCATCGAATAGGCCGATTCGACGTTAGAACGCATGTGGTAATGCTCCATGAAGGTTAGCCGGTTGTACATGAAGTAGTAGTACATCCTAGCCCATATCGGTTCCTCTTCCTCCGTAGGCTCTACGGTGTTGGACTTGAAAGGGACAAACGGCGTGCCGCCGGCCGCTTCCACGGCCTTGAAATTCTTGTGAGACAGGTACGCTTTGTCTGCCAAGACATCGCCTAGCCCAAAGTGCTTGGAAGTTGTCTCAACAAGGGGTACGAAGTACGTAGTATCGTGGGCTGTCCAGCCGCTAACGTCAACGCTAGTGACTATCTTGGTATTCGTGCCACACATCAGATGGACCTTGACCCACTCTCGGTTGTCTACCTCCCGCCCGTACTTCTTGTTGAACCACCGCACGAACCTTGAAGTGCTGAAGCCCGAAGAGTCAACGGCGAAATCTGTTTCCACAGCCTTCAAGGGAAGGCTGCTCATGGTGATGAGATCCTTGAGAATGTCGGTAAGCTCCGGCTTCGCAAGATAGTTGCTCACGGAGTTGAAATGTGGCGTGCTGTTGATGTAGCCGCCGACAAAGGCATCCCGTAGGTCAGTGGTAAAGCGCCGAGAGGAAAAGCCTACGTAGACCTTGTAGGCCGCAGCGAACACCATATCCGAGAGTGGGAGTCGCGGCCTACCTTTGCCCTGCTGCTCCGGTTGGGTGACAGTCTTTGAGAGATCAGCCAGGAGGATCATGAGCCGCCGCTTTTCCTCGCATTGGGCGGCATTGTAAGCGGTCCAGTTGTAGCTCTCTATCACTCTGTAAGTATACTTACGCGGGCAAGCATTACAAGAGGAATTTGGCTTAGATATGCGGAATTCGGCGGAATTCGTAAGCCCGGGGTAATAACGATTGTCATCCCGGGCTCTTAGCCGCTAAAGCCCATTCCCTAGCTAAAAACGCCCATTTTCGTTACCCGGGGAAATGTTGAGCACCTCATGTGGGGGGTAAGGCGGCTGCACCTTGTCGTTTGGTGGAGGCAGGAACATGGTCAACTGTACCGGCTGGCGGCCATATATCTCTGCCATTCGTTGTTGCAGCTCGGGCATGGACTGGCAGGCTTTGGCGAGTCCTACTACCATCCATATGTGTTCTACCAGCCTCCTGAGTCCGTACTGACTACTTAACCATTGGTGGTGATTCTGTCCTTTTTGCGGTTTGGGGTTGTGTTCCCTCAACCATTCGGCCACGTCGGGATCTAGGTATTCGTAAATCAACTCCATTACGAGCTTGCCCCAATACTTTGGCCGCTGGTTGATTGACCCACTCCAATTGGTGAGTCGCCCAAACTCACGCCACAATTCGTCGGGAAAGGTGGCTTCCCACTTGTGCATCTCTTCTTCGAGGAATAGCCGCAACTTGAACTGAAGGGCATCCTCGGCTCGCTCATATTGGTAGCCGGTCGCTTCGTCGATGAGGGCGACAAGCCCCGTCTTGGCACATGCCGCAAGAAACATCCCGGCTTTAATAGCGATGGCTCTTTGACGATCTGTCACCAAAGCTCCGTCGTCCAGTGCCCGGACATACGCCCTACAAATGTCGAGGAAAGTTTCGGCAGCCATACCGCGCACGGTTTTGTTTTGCACCCCGGGCAGCACGAACTCGATCATCTGCTCGGACCAGTGCTCGGGGATATAGCCTTTCAAAGCAGTAACGCGGAGGTAGCTTTCGAGGTTTCCGCCGCCTTTTCTACCCGTTATTACGTCCGTCGCCCCGGTCCTACTGATGACGCGGCGACCGTCATCGAGTACGTAGACGGGCAACTCGACGCTACCGATCGTGAGAACCCCGGGCCACTGAGCTACCGGAGTTGGTAACTCTCCGTCCCCGGCTGACAGCACTTCGGTACCAGGAGTGTCAATAAAGTCGCCAGAGTACAGCTTGACGCTGCGCTCTCGGGCTAGAGCAAGTATCTGCCCCTGCCATTTCGCCGGAATAGTCCCGATCTTGGCCCAATACTGGACGGTGCTCGGAGACTTCCCGAGCGAACGCGCTAAGGCGCTTTTCCCGCCGAACTTATCTATAATCCGCTCTGCACTGTTCACTATCTCCTCCGGCTCCTGACGAAATTTTCGCATCTGACCGGAGGACTATAACGAATTTTTCGTGAGTTTACAACGTCTTTTTCGTAAACCTTTGGTATACCGAACTAGGTTTGCTGTTGTGATGCCTGCCCGTGCAGGCTAAGATTACTGCATGGCCGAAGAAAAGAATCCAGCAGCCGTGGCACTAGGGAAGCTCGGAGCAAGTAAAGGCGGGAAAGCCCGCCGCGACAAACTCACCCCCGAACGGAGATCCGCGATAGCCAAGAAAGCCGCCGAAGCACGTTGGGCTAAGAAGCGCCAGCAGGAAGAGGAATCTTCGTAGCAAAACGCGGGCCGGGTGAGATGTCCTAGAGACTCCGGCCCGTAAATGGCGAGCGATGGGCAGGATAGAGCACACGCTCTTTGATGGAGAGTTCTCCGTCCGCCCCACCGACCTAAGACCATCGCCCGCAAACCCACCATACCACAAAAAGTTACGAGTGTTGCAAAAATAGGTCAGCGTGAGTCCGAAGGGAATTTTTGTGCAGGGAACCGATTATTTGTGCAGATGGCCTTTCTTGTGCAAGGCCCCCTGGAGATGAACTACTCGGAGACCACCTTCGTACTATCGGAGGAAGAGATCGAAGGCGGCTACGACGTCCGCATCTTTACACCGGGCGGGGAGGTGCCCTTCGCCGGCCACCCGACCCTCGGTACGGCGTACGTGATCCAGCACGAGATCCTCGCCAGCCCCGTCGTACGCATCATCCTGAGGCTGAAGGCCGGCGATATCCCCGTGACCTTCGGCGAGGTTCTCTGGATGCGTCAGCTCCCGCCCACCTTCGGTAGGACCCTGGACCCTACCTCCGTCGCCAGTGCTCTCAACCTCGAAAGAGCCGACCTGCACGAGCGCTATCCCGTGCAGGAAGTATCCACCGGGCTGCCGGCCCTTATCGTCCCGCTCAAGACCCTCGATGCCCTGCAACGTTGCCGCGTAGACCACGACCGCTACTTCGAACTGGTGGAGAACATCGAGGCCGGGAACATCCTGGTCTTCTGCCCCGAGCCGCACGAGAGCGCCGAACTCTCGGCCCGCATGTTCGCCCCCGGTCTCAGCGTCTCCGAGGACCCGGCCACAGGCAGCGCCAACGGATGTCTCGCCGGCTACCTAGTCGAACACCGTTACCTCGGCACCGACTCCATAGACGTGAGGGTCGAGCAGGGGTACGAGATCGACCGCCCCTCGCTCCTGTACCTGCAGGCTACCAGAGACAAAGACGAGATAAGAGTCCACGTCGGAGGCAAGGTGCAGATGGTGGCTAAAGGGGAGTTGATCTGAACATCATGAGCGGGAGGCGATCCTCCACCCCAGATTCCACCCTTCGAACCGTCCCCAGTCAGGGTCGAAGGCGGAGAAAGTAACAGTCAAGCAACAACACAGTTACAAAATGTCTAATTCCTTCCCCAGGCCCTTTATTCGTCCGCTTCGTCGTGTTAGTGTCCTTGTATGCAGAACGCATATAGGTACAGGGAGAATTGCAAAGGAGGTGTTTGGTTGTGAACCTGAGCGTATTGACATGGGTCGTATCGGATGGCGGGTACGGGACATTACGGCGTCGGTTTGAGGAGGCGTTACGCCGGCTGGGGGCCGGGGTATGGCCTATCCTGCAGACGGCGGTGGGGGCGAGTGTGGCGTGGTTTCTGGCTTCCGCCGTGCTCGGGCACGACCGGCCGTTCTTTGCTGCCATAGCCGCTGTCATCTCCACTGGCGTCGTCGTAGGCCACGAAGGACGGCGGGCTGTGGAGCTCGTGTTCGGGGTTGCTTGCGGGCTAGCGATCGCTGACCTTCTCGTGCTCGCCATCGGGACGGGGACGGTCCAGATCGGGATCGTGGTTGCTCTGGCCATGGCGGCCGCCTTGTTGCTCGGGGGTGGGACTTTGCTCATCACCGAGGCCGGGGTTTCGGCGTTGTTGGCGATCACGCTCGAGCCTTCCACAACGGGACTTTCGCCTGACAGGTTTGTCGACGCCCTGATCGGGTGCGGGGTGGCTCTCGGGGTCAGGGCGATTTTCCCGAACGACCCGAGGCACATCGTGGAGCGGGCCGCGCACCCTATCTTCGATGGCCTCGTCGGTGCCCTGCGAGAGACGGCAGCGGCCCTGCGGGAGTGTGACCTGGGCCGGGCCGAGCGCGCCCTGCAGAAGGCGCGCGAGATGGACGGACGTATGGGCGCTTTCAGGGAAGCGCTCGACGCCGGCTACGATACCGTCAGGCTCTCGCCGCCGCGCAGACGGGGGCTCGGGCAGCTAGGGTTCTACGCTACGGCGGCCGATCAGTTGGATCTTGCGGTCCGCAACGTCAGGGTGCTAGCGCGCGCCGCTGCGGCGACGGTGCGCGAGGGGGAGAGCGCCCCAGAGGCACTCTCCGAGACCATCCTCGCGCTCGCACGTGCCGTCGAGGCCCTCTCGACATATGTCGAGGAGCCTGATCATCCCGTGCAGACCCGGAGGTTCGCCCTCGAAGCCGCGGGAGGGGCGACCGCCGTACTCAAGGAGCGCAACGACCTCAGGACCAGCATGCTGGTAGGGCAGGTCAGGTCGACCGCCGTGGATCTCCTGCGGGCCTCGGGCATGGACTCGGCCGAAGCCCTCGAAGCGCTCCGCAAGGCCGCCGGCCGCACGACCGGGGAGCCCACAGAGCCGACCATTTGAGCCGGAGAGGAGCCTCGGGCCAGGTGAGTCTTGTTGGCACTCTCGACTTCGAGGCGGCTTGAGGCCCGCCTGGGAGCGTGCTAGCTTTCCTTTGATCTTTCACGCCCCCAGGCGGACGTTATCTCGAGGAGAAGTCCATGTCCGACGACAGATCCACGGTTTCAGGGAGGATGACTGTGTCCTCGCCGTCCCCTGGGGCCACGGCAGGAGACCTGCGTGGTCGCGTAGCGCTCGTGACCGGTGCCGGGAGGAAGTGGGGGATAGGCTCCGCGGTCTGCAGGACGCTCGCCTCTCGAGGCGCCGACGTCGTACTCTCCTACTGGAAGGCCTACGACCGCGAGATGCCCTGGGCGTCGGACGAAGACGAGCCGGATGCGCTGCTCGGGGAACTGCGTGCCTCCGGCGTCAGGGCGGAAGGGGTGGAGATGGACCTCTCCGGAGCCGACTCGGCGCCACTCCTTCTCGACGCGGCCGAGGAGAGGCTGGGGAGGCCATCGATCCTCATCAACGCCGCCGCTTACTCCACGCGTGACGGTTTCGAGACGCTCGATGCCGAGAGCCTGGACGCCCACTACGCCGTCAACGTGCGGGCCATGGCCCTCCTGAGCGTCGACTTCGCGCGGCGCTATCCCGGCGCACCTGGGGGTAGGATCGTCAACTTCAGCTCAGGACAGTCGCTGGGGCCGATGCCAGAAGAGCTCGCCTACGTCGCGACCAAAGGCGCCGTCGAGGCCTTCACCAGGACGCTCGCCGTCGAGGTCGGGCACAAGCAGATCACGGTAAACGCAATCAACCCTGGTCCTACGGACACGGGCTGGATGACCGAGGAATTAGAGCGGGAGATCATACCGAAGTTCCCGTTGGGGAGGATCGGAAAGCCCGAGGACGCGGCGAGGCTCGTGGCGTTCCTGGCCTCGGATGAGGCGGCCTGGATCACAGGCCAGATCATCCATTCCGAGGGCGGCTTCTTCCGTTCTTGAGCGGCATGTTCGGCTTGCGCTACCATTACGTACTACATGAAGATTCCAAAGAAGTTCCCCAAACTCTTCCGCGAACCACCCAGGACGCTGTTCGACGACGTACACTACGAAGCCTACGAGGCGCCCGTAAAGGGACCGCTGTTTTCGAACCCCGTGTTCTACGCGCTACTGACGGTCTTCGGCATCTCCCTCATGCTTACGGCCGACTGGTTCGGGCTCCTGCTCCTGAACGCAGACGGCGTCTTCGGGCGGATCGGACCTCTCAACACCGTGCGCGTGACGGCCGTCCTGATGACCGGGATAGCCATCCCCTCGGCCCTCCTGATGTTCCACTACAAGCGCCTCTACTCCTATACCTCTGACGAGAACGTCTTCTTCGCCGTCACCTTCTCGATCTCTTTCTTGCTGGGATCCCCCTGCGTCCTCACGGGGATATTTGGATGAAGAAGGCATCAGGCATCAGGCATCAGACATCAGGCTTCAGGAGGGTTTGGTCGCCTGGCCGGCGTCCGTCCTCGAACCGTCCTGCTGAAGCCCAAACGCTAGCTGATGGCTGACCGCTTGAAATTCGAACGCGGTCTGTCCTCTCCCAACGAGGTGTTTAGACCCGACGGCGAGCCTTTTTCTCACTACCGGCCCGTGCTCGAAGAGATGGGGCGGATGGGCACTGCGGAATGGGGGCGGAGGATCCACAGGGCTCACGGGTGGTTTCTTGAGAAGCAGCGAGAGTTGGGCATGGTCCCGGACGGTGGGATCCATCCGACCGACTACGTGCCCCGCGTCCTGCCGGCGGCGGACTGGGATATTTTGGAGCGGGGGCTGGCGCAGCGGATGCTCGCGATCAACGAGTGGCTCAGACGCTTGGAGAGCGGACAAGACGAGGTTGTCCCCGAGGAGATCCTCGAGAGCAGCACCCTCTTCGATACTTCGATCCCGACCCGATTCGGGGACGTCCCCAACCGGCAGATGGGCTTCGATATAGTCGCCGTCGAGCGTTCTGGCCGGACCGGGGAGTGGGAATACCTCGTCATCGAGGATAACGCCAAGATGCCGGTCGGTATCGAGCCAATGGATATCCTCAGGGCGAAGGTCCGTGAGGTGCTGCCCGAGTCCTACGCGGCGCTCCGGGTGAGACCGCTCGACGGGCTGATGGAGCGTTTCGGCGAAGTCGTGCGGGCCGCTTCGCCCGAACCAGACCCGACGCTGGCGATCCTCTCCACAGGGCCTGACGACCAGTACTACTTAGACCACAAGATCTTCGCCAGCGATCTCGGGGCGATTTTGGCCGAGCGCCACGAGGTCGAGGTCGACCGGGACGGAAGGCTCGTCCACAAGAAGAGCGGCCGCCGGATCGACATAATCTACGAGCGCATCGAGGACGGCAGGATCTACGACGACGTACCGGGCCTGATCGAATCCCAGGCCAGGGGCCTGGTCAACGCCGTCTTCGCCCCCAATCTGGGCGTCGCTGACGATAAGGGCGTATATCCCTTCATTCCCGAGATGATCCGGACCTACCTCGCAGAGGAGCCGGTACTGGATAACGTCGAGACATACTCGCTCGCCGTCGAGGAGGATCGCCACTACGTTCTCGACCACTTCGACGAGCTGGTCGTCAAGAGCCGCAGCGGCTGGGGCGGCAAAGACGTCCTCATCGCTCCCGAAGAGTCCAATGAATCGGTCGAGGAGTTCCGCGCTCGGGTCGAGGAAACCCCTGTCGAGTATGTGGCCCAGGAGATGATAGATTTCTCGACCCACGTACTCTTGGAGACGGACGAGGATAGCTTTGTTCTGCGCGACGCCCACGCCGACTACCGCGTCCACGCCCTCGCCCCGGACGCCCAGACGATCGAGGTCGTACCGGGCGCCATGACCCGCGTCGCCGCCCCGGGCAGCAAGCTGGTCAACATCTCCAGCGGCGGCAAGATGAAGGACACCTGGGTGCAGCGTCGTGTCTGAGGCCATGGCCTCAGACACGACGAGCATTTCAGCAATTTCAGCTTTCGCCTGACCAAGCCCTGGCTGAGTTGCTGACAAGCCGCCCGGCGAAGCCTGGCGGCGTGCTGATACCGTTCCGGGCTATTGATGTCACAATGTTTGTACCGCCTCCACCCACCAAGAGTATCCGGTGAGCCGTTTGAGGAGGGCGCGGTTTTTCCGGTAGGGCACAAGCGT
>Ga0126312_10000246_pt1 | contig 29228 bp, 24 predicted proteins | sample Plot104A_FD_92537 | JGI IMG/M metagenome (GOLD analysis project Ga0126312, IMG submission 92537) | Serpentine soil microbial communities from UC McLaughlin Reserve, CA, USA - Plot104A | ecosystem: Environmental > Terrestrial > Soil > Grasslands | place: USA: UC McLaughlin Reserve, Lake County... | reverse complement strand
GTCCGACGACGACCTGCCCGGAACGCGGACGCACCTCGGTGACGTAAAGCGGCGCCGGCGCAGAGACCCCCAGCCCGCGCCGCTGTCCGACCGTAAAATCCACAACGCCGGCGTGACGGCCGAGCACCCGCCCTTCACGATCTACGACGTCTCCTGGCTCCGCCGCCACCTGCTTGCGGACGAACCTGCGGTAGTCTCCATCCGGGATAAAGCAGATATCCTGGCTCTCCGGAGTGTAGGCGACGGCGAGGCCACGCTCCTCGGCGATGGCGCGCACCTCTGTCTTACGGTACTCGCCGAGGGGGAAGATGGTTCGCGCAAGGAGATCCCGCGGTACAGGCCAGAGGACGTAGGTCTGATCCTTGCTCTCGTCCACGGGGCGCGCGAGCGTCGGCCCCTCCTCCACCCTGGCGTAGTGTCCCGTCGCAACGTGGTGGAAACCGAGTTCATCAGCGAGGAACGAGGAGGCGTGGAACTTGACGTGGGCGTTGCACGCGACGCAGGGGTTGGGAGTCCTGCCTTCGCTGTAAGAGCCAATGAAGTCCTGCATGACTCGCCTGCCAAAGAGCTCCTTGAGGTTGAGCGTGAAATGCGGCAGGCCCATCCTGTGCGCCGTGTCGCGGGCGAAGAGCACCGTATCAGGCGAGCAGCAAGAGCGGCTGCCCCTCTCGCCATCGTGCAGCCGGAACGTCACGGTTGCGACGTCGTAGCCGGCCTCCTTGAGAAGCAGGGCCGTGACGGCCGAGTCAACACCCCCGCTCATCGCGGCCACAACGCTCCTCGTGCCGTTTTCCCGCCCGCGCTGTGCCTCGAAGAGCATCTCGCCGGCCTTGCGGTTCCAGTGGTCCTCGAAGGCTTTGTGCAGCGCGTCGAGGACGAGCGTGAGCGCATGCTCCTTGCCGGCGGGAAGTGGTCCGCCGAGGGCGCTCTCCAGGTCGGCCTTCGAGACGCGGGCGGCCTCCAGGAGGTGCCTGTCTTCGGCGAGTTCGGCGAGGGCCGAGCCGGCCGCTATGCACGCCGCACAGCCGTAGACCTTGTAGCGTACCTCTTCGAGAACGTTGCCCGAGATCCCGACCGTAAAGCATGCTACGTCGCCGCACGCGGCGTCGCCGGACTCCCCCCTGCCCGAAGGGTCCGTTATCTCCCCGGCGTTACGCGGCCGGACGAGGTGGTCTACGACCTGCGGTTTGTAACCTTCGGACATGGGTAACCCGCCTTCAGCCCGCGTAGAGCGGGGAGATCTCTCGTAGCTGCGTCACCGCGGTCGAGAATGCCCCGAGAAAGCCATCGATCTCTTCTGCGGTGTTGTCTTTGCCGACCGTGATCCTGACGACGGAGTATGCCTCTCGCTCGGGCAGCCCCATCGCGAGCAGGACCGGCGAAGCCTTGTGCCCGCCCGAAGAGCAGGCAGAGCCACTCCCTATAGCGTAACCGAGCGAATCGAGAAAGAGGACCAGGCTCTCGGCCTCCACGCCAGTTACCGTGAGGTGGACGTTGTTGGACAGTCGCCGCTCGCGGTGCCCGTTTACAGACACATCCGGTATGCTAGCTGTCCCGGCCATGATGCGCTCGCGTAGCGCCCTCTCGTGCGTGACGCGGCCTTCCATCTCCTCGCCGGCCAGCTTCGCGGCCGTGCCCAGGCCGACGATCCCTGCGACGTTCTGGGTGCCGCTCCGGAGTCCCCTCTCCTGCCCGCCACCGTAGAAGATGGGTTCGAGAGAGACGCCCTCGCGCACGTACAGGGCGCCGATGCCCTGCGGGCCGTAGAGCTTGTGGCCAGAGAGGGCCAGCGTGGAGACCGGTGTCTTTGAGACGTCGATAGGGATCCTGCCAGCAGCCTGGACGGCATCGGCGTGGAAAGGGACACCCCTTTCGGCACATATCTCGGCGAGCTCGAGCACAGGCTCAACGGTGCCGACCTCATTGTTCGCCCATACCACGGCGGCCAGCGCCGTGTCGGAGCGCAGCGAGGCGGCGAATTCGGCAGGGTCGACGAGACCATCCGTATCTACCCCCACCCAGGACACCTCGAAACCTTCCCTCTGCAGGCTTTTCGCGGCCTCTCTTCCCGCCGCATGCTCCACGCAGGAGACGACCGCGTGCCGCTTTTCGGAGCCGGCGGATCTCGCCAGACCAAGGATGCCCAGGTCGTCGGATTCGGTCCCTCCGCTCGTAAACACGATCTCCCCTGGCGAAGCCCCGATCAGGGCGGCCACCGAGTCGCGGGCCTCCTCCAGCGCGTCCCGCGCCGAGCTGCCCACTGAGTGCAGCGAAGAAGGATTGCCGCGTCTTCCGCCGAGGTGCGCGAGCATCGACTCCAGGACGCGCGTATCGAGCGGCGTCGTGGCGGCGTTGTCCAGGTAGACAGGCTCGGTCATGATCTGGTCTAGTTTATCCTAAAGGGCCGAAATGTCAGCCGTAGAGCGAGTTTCGCTCAGACGGTGATCGTCGAGGCGACCGCGCCCCCAGGGTCGAGGAGCGCGATCTGATCACCGGGCGCCAGATCCAGGGCCGTTCCTCCTTCGAACGTGCCGTCCACGCGCTTGCCCTTGTCATCGACCACGTCAGGAACGCGGCCGACGGAGACGCTCTGGCCCTTCTTCACCCTGATGTCGCTGTTGATCGTAACACCGGGCGCGCCTGGTGTTACATCTCCGCTCTCGGGATCCAGGACCTTCAGGGTAAAGTTGCGCAGGTTCACGGTCTCGGCGCCCTGATTTCGCACGGTGAAGAACTCGATTCCACCGCCCTTCTCCGTCGTCTGGACCTGATCCAGCGTCACGGCATAATCACTCGTGTTGTCCTCGACCTGCACCGCTGCGAGGTCGAAGAGCGCCTGGCTCAAGACGGGTTGGGGCACATATCCCTGGTAGAGGTTGGTGATCACATACTCGTCACCACTCTTGTCACCACTCGGTGCGAGCATCGCGACGAACGGGGTGATCCCAACCCCGAGTTGTGCCGCCAGCGTACCGTACTCGCCGGGTTGCAGGCTCTTGTCGTCGGCGACCGGCCCCGGGTTTCCGATGCCGTAGGAGAAGAACTCGATGGTCGGATACTTGGTACTCAGGCGCTTCATGGATTTGTTGACCTTGCGGTCCACAGAGAGCCCTTGTGGATAGGAGAGCGAGTCTTGGTCGAGTTTGTAGAATTGGACCACGATCCTGGCCCTCCGCCCGTACGCCTCCTCGAAGTTGGGCGGCACGGGCTGATCCGTGTTGAGCGTGAAAGGCATGTCCTTGGCGCTCTCGGCCTGCCCGGCCCCCACCTCAGCGTTCTCGGTGGGGGTAGCTGCCGGAACCTCTGTTGGGGTCGACGTCTCGGGGCTCTGGGCGGAGGTTATAGGAGCCTGGCTCTCGCCGCTTCCGCATCCCGCGAACACCAGCAGGCAACCGAGGATGAGCACCACATACATCCCCATCCCCGCCTGTGACCCTCCCATGCCCTTCGCTAGGATAGACCTCTCCCCTGCAGCTCTTTGGAGATCTGGCGCAGCCCACGGCCTCCGATCCTGTTTGCGCTAAGTTAGCACGGTAACGAAAACACCGCAATGTATGGTCCAGATTAGGGACGATCCTCGGCACACCGAATTTTCGGCTAACATTCGGAGAACAGCCCGCGAGCGGGTCCGCAAGCGACCGCTAGGAGATAAGAGATTGCACCTTCCGGAGCAGAGCAACCCGTACAGAACTCACAGCGCAGGTGAGCTACGCAAAGACGATGCCGGAGAGAAGGTCAGGCTCGCAGGCTGGGTACACAGGCGTAGGGACCACGGAGGTCTGATCTTCATAGACCTGCGCGACCGCTGGGGCATTACTCAGGTTACATTCCACCCGGAACGGGACGGAGTCTTCTCCTCGGCCGAGCGACTGAGACCAGAATGGTCCATCTCCGTGGAAGGCGAGGTGGTGCGCCGTCCTGAGGGCAACGAGAATCCTGACCTGCCCACGGGTGCGATAGAGGTCGAGGCTACGGGGCTCGAGATCTTGAACCCCTCGGAGACACCGCCGTTCGAGATCGAACGCGACAGACCCGTTGACGAGACGCTACGCCTGAAGTACCGCTACCTGGATCTGCGCAGGGAGCGGATGAGGGACAAGATCCTGCTCCGCCACCGCGTCGTCAAGCACATGCGCGACTACCTCGATGAGCGGGGCTTCGTGGAGATCGAAACCCCGCTCCTCACGGCCTCGACACCCGAAGGCGCCCGCGACTATCTGGTTCCCGCCCGACTGTATCCCGGGCAGTTCTACGCGCTCCCACAGTCCCCCCAGCAGTTCAAGCAGCTCCTGATGGTGGCCGGCTTCGAACGCTACTTCCAGATAGCCCGCGCCCTGCGCGACGAGGACCAGCGCGGCGACCGCCAGCCCGAGCACACGCAGCTCGACCTGGAAATGAGCTACACGACGCAGGACGAAGTCCTGAACCTCGTCGAAGGCCTCTACACCAGTATCGTCGAGCAGCTTACGGAGAAACGGCCCCTCGCCAGGCCATTCCCCCGCCTTACCTACAAGGAGGCGATGGATCGCTTCGGGACGGACAAGCCGGACATCCGGTTCGGCCTCGAGCTCCGCGACGTCTCCCAGCTCGCCGCCGATTCGGAGTTCAAGGTCTTCAAGGGGGCCGTGGAATCCGGCGGCTCGGTGCGCGGTATCGCCGTCGGGGGGCTGGGGTACCTGACGCGAAGGGAACTCGACGAACTCACCGCGGTTGCGACCTCGGGAGGCGCAAAGGGTCTTGCCCACTTTCAGGTGGAGGCAGATGGCCTGAAAAGCCCCATCGCCAAGTTCTTCTCCGAAGAGCAACTGGATGAGCTGCGCGAATCGCTCGAAGGGAGGGAGGGTGACTGGTTGTTCTTCGTCGCGGACAAGAACACCGTAGTCTTCGAGAGCCTGGGCCGCCTGCGGCTCCATCTCAGGGACCGGCTCGGGCTGGCCGACCCTGACGTGCTCGGTATGTGCTGGGTGACGGACTTCCCGCTCTTCGACTTGAACGAGGACGAGGGGCGCATCGAGCCGATGCATCATATGTTCACCATGCCACGCGAGGAGGATGTGGCCCTGCTCGATTCTGATCCTCTGAAGGTCATCGGCCAGCTCTACGACCTTGTGGCCAACGGCACGGAGCTCGCGTCGGGGAGTATGAGGATACATAACCCCGACCTACAGCAGAAGGTTTTCGACGTCATCGGTATCGGACCTGAGGAAGCGCACAGGCGGTTCGGGACCATCCTCACCGCCTTCCGCTACGGCGCGCCGCCCCACGGGGGGATCGCACCAGGGGTAGACCGTCTGGTGATGCTTCTCACGGACGAGCCGAATATCCGGGAGGTGATGGCCTTCCCCAAGACTCAGGCCGCCCGGGACGAGATGATGGACGCCCCCGGCCCCGTCTCGGAGGAACAACTCAAGGAGCTGCACATCTCGCTCCGCCGTAGGCCCGAGGGCGAACGAGGCTCCGACCCCGCAGCCAGGCCAGGCGAAGGTAACAACTAGAGGAATGCGGACCGACCAGCGATCCCAGCTCCGGTCGCCCTCACCTTCGACGACGGTCCAGATCCCATCTGGACCCCCCTCATGATGGACGCCCTGGCCGAGGTCCGCGCCACGTTCTTCGTCGTCGCGCCACGGGCCGCTCGCTATCCTTCCTCATCTCGTCCTGGAAGCGGCCGCGTGGGCGGCAGTTCCGCAGACGCGAGCACGCCTCATCCTTTAGTGAGCCGCGCAGGGGATCGGCAACCGTAGCGCCCGAGGGCGGGTGCGTCCTCTCCCCATGGAATCTGCACCCGCCCTCCTCATTACTGGCCGCGCTATTTTTCCCATCGCATCTGGCGCGGCCTTCACATCTTTGCGATCGTTATGGGGTAGTTTTCCAACAAGCGCTCGACTCCGGCCCGCTGCAGAGAGCTAAAGGTGACTCAGATTGGCGGCTCCTGGTGCTCGACCTTTTCGAGGACCGAGCGCTCCTCGTAAGCCGCGACCATGGCTGCGAGGGAGCGATCTGGCGCGGTTCGCCGAAGGTTGTCTCTGCAGGAGAGGCATACGAGCACTTGCAAAGGTCGCCGCCTTCAGAGCGGCGAGTGTGCATTTATCCTGTGGAGCTATCTAGCTGATGCTGATGGCTCGTCGCGCGTAAGGCTCTCAAGCCTTACGCGCGACGCTGTGAGACGGCCAGGATCAGGTCCTTCGCCCCATCGGTGACGGGAACCGCCTGCTCCTCGCCCGAAGCCATGTCCCGCAGCGTGCAGACGCCGCGCGCGAGCTCGTCCTCACCGAGTACGACGGCGTATGAAGCGCCCGTACGGTCGGCCTGCCTGAACTGCGCCCGCATCCCGCGCCCCGCGTAGTCCAGGTCGGTGGAGATTCCTTCTTCCCGCAGAGCGCCGGCTAGCTGCATAGCGGGGATGCGCGCCTCCGGAGTAAGGGTCACCAGGAAAACGTCCAGCCCTTCCGGCGACTCTTGCGAGGCGGCGGCCAGGAGCATCCGCTCGACCCCCGAGCCGAAGCCGATCCCCCCTAGGTCGGGACCTCCGAGATCGGAGATAAGTGTGTTGTACCGGCCACCCGCACCTACAGTGTCCTGCGCCCCCAGGGCGCCGCTCTTGGCCTCGAAGACCGTCATGGTGTAATAGTCGAGGCCCCGCACGAGCCCATCGTCTATCTCGTACGGTACGCCGAGCGCCTCGAGGCCCTCGAGTACGGCGGCCAGGTGCGCCGAAGCGTCGGGACTCAGGTACGAGGTGATCCTCGGTGCTTCGGCCAGCACCGCCTGGGTACCCTCATCCTTGGAATCGAAGGTGCGCAAGGGGTTCGTCTCCATGCGGGCCACGGAGTCGGGGTCGAGCTCGCCGCGGTGTCTCTGGAGGTAGGCGCGGAGCTCGGGGACGTACGCTTGCCTGGTCTCCATGTCCCCGAGGTTGTTGACGTAGACAACCTCGTCCTTCACGCCGACGGCCCGGTGGATGGCGTAAAGGAGTGAGATCACCTCGACGTCGACGAGCGGGTCTGAGGTGCCGAGGGCCTCGACTCCGATCTGGGTGTGCTGCCTGTAGCGGCCTCTCTGCTGGCGCTCCTGGCGGAACATAGGACCGATGTAGAACAGTTTGATGGGCTGGGCCAGCTTGTACAGGTTGTGCTGGATGTAGGCGCGCACAGCACCCGGAGTCCCTTCCGGCCGTAGCGCCATCTCCCTTTCGCCTTTGTCCAGAAAGGTGAACATCTCCTTCTGGACGACGATGTCCGAGCCCTCCCCCGCCGTCCTGGCGAAGAGCCGCGCCTCCTCGAAATTAGGCGTGCGGATCTCGGCATAGTTGTAACGGGCGAAAAGCCCGCGCGCCCTATCCTCGACGAGCGTCCACAGGTCGGGCCGCTCGTGCGGCTCCGCGCCGCCAGGAAAGACATCGTATGTACCCCTCGGTCCCCGGTACTCCGTCACGAGAGACCAGGAGGTAAGTAGGGGTTGGTTCTCAGTTCCTCCACCGCCATGAGGACGGGGCCGTGGCCCGTGTAGAGGCGCGTCTCCTCCTCCCACAGCGGCATCACCCTGCGGATGGAGGCTTCGATCTCCTCCCAGGAAGCGCCAGGGATATCTGTCCGGCCTACGCTCCCCGGCAGAATGAGGTCACCGACGATCTGGTCGTGCCCCATCACGAACGTCACCGATCCTGGGGAATGCCCGGGCGTGTGAAGAACTCTTATGCCGAGACCGGCAACATCGAGCGCCTGCCCGTCTTCGAGGGCTTCGTAGTCCCTGACCTTGCCCTCAGCGTCTGCGGGGTGCATGTAGACAGGGGCCGCCGTCTCGCGCCGCACGTGCTCCAGGGCGTTCACGTGGTCGGCGTGGCCGTGCGTCACCAGGATCGCCGCCACTGGAGCGCGGGTGGCGCCCAGGACCTTCTCCGGCTCAGCACCGGCGTCGACGATGACGTCCTCCTCAGGGGCGTGGACGACGTAAGAGTTGACCTCGAAGCCATCCATGGAGAGTGTGACCTGTTCGATCTCAGCCAAAATTACTCCTAGCTCTCGGATGCGGTCACACCGCCCGCGGACGAGCGCCGCGCGCCAACAACCGCTCGAGTTGCTTCTCTTTGTGCGCCCGGGCCCGCACCGCTAAAGGTACTGAGAGATGACGCCGAAGAGTGCTCTCCGCTGTCTCGGTATCGAAGAAATCCCGAAACAACTCGACGGCGCGTACCTTCTCGCCCCCGTACCGCTCCAACTCCACAGCGTCCCCGGCCCGCACCTCACCCCCACGGACCACGCGACAGTAGAGGCCGGGTCGCTCCGCCCGCATGAAACGCTTTGCGAACATCCGATCCTCCATCCGCGCATTCAGCGTCGAGCACGGGATACGCGGCGCCGTAACCTCGAGAATCGCAGCCCCGACGAGGAAACGATCCCCGATGCAGCGCTCCGCGCTCCCTAGGCCAGAGACGGTCAGGTTCTCGCCAAATGTGCCCGGCGGCAACTCCCGACCAAGCTCTTTCGACCACCAGGAGTAATCCGGGGCGCCGTAGACGTAGACGGCCTGGTCAACACCCCCGTGGTTCTCGGTGTCGCTAATAGTGTCACCCGCGAGACCGAGGAGCGTCAGAGCAACGGGTCCGTCCACCCCACGTTTGAAGATGCCAGTCTTTCTGGACTTTCCGGCGCCTTCGATGGGCGACTCGATGCCTACGTTGACGCTAAGCAGGTGCAAGCTAGCGCTCTAGCGGCGTGCCGTCGCGGGAGACCCTGTAGACGTCATAGACGTCGGGGATGCTCCGGATCTTGCGTATTACCTCCTCGACGTGCTGCACGCTCGCGGCCTTGAAAGCGAACCTGCTGAGGGCGGTTCTGTCTTCTATGGTGTCGACCCTTGCCGAGACGATGTTGACGCCGGCGTCCGAGATCGTGGCCGTTATGTCCTTCAACAGGTGCATCCTGTCGAGGGCCTCCACGAGCAGCTCGACGGTGAAGAGCTTGTCGGACCCGGTGTCCCATTCGACCTCCACAAAGCGCTCGGGATCCCTGGACTGCAGCGCCCTCGCGTTCACGCAGCCCGCAGAATGAACGACGACCCCGCGCCCCAGGGAGACGTATCCGACGATCTCGTCGCCACGCATCGCGGTGCAACAACGCGCCAGCCGCGTCAGGATCCCGCTCGACCCGACGACGCGTACGCCGGTCTGCTCGTCGGTTCCCCCATCGGGGAGCGGGAGGGGGGCGAGCGCGGGACTCTGCTCTTTCTCCTCTTCTTCCTTGGGACGCACCTGCTCGAGAATACGGCTCGCCACGTTCTCGGCCGAGAGCACACCTGTGCCAACGGCGGCGAACATGTCGTCCGGCGACGAGTAATTGGTCGTGCGGGCCACGTCCTCCAGGATTCCAGAGGGGACCTTCCCGATCCGTCGCTTCTTGAGAACAGAGAGTATCTTCTCTCGTCCCAGGCTCAGGTTGTCCTCCCGGTCGGCCTTGTTGAAGAACTGCCTTATCTTGTTGCGTGCGCGCCCGCTCTGGACCACGGCCAGCCAGTCGCGACTCGGCCCCGAGTTCTTGCCCGTGATGACCTCCACCCTGTCGCCCGAGACCAGCTCGGAGTCCAGGGGCACGATACGGTCGTTGACCTTGGCCCCGATCGTGCGGTGGCCGACCTCGGTGTGGACGTGGTAGGCGAAGTCTATGGGCGTCGCCCCACTGGGCAGGCTGACCACGTCGCCCTTGGGTGTGAACACGAAGACTTCATCAGCGACGAGCTCACCCTTCAAAGACTCCATGAAATCGCTGGCGTCGGTCGTCTCCTGCTGCCACTCCATCATGCTCTTGAGCCAGGTGAAGCGGTCCACCTGACGGTCGGTGAGGCCGTGCTTGTACATCCAGTGTGCAGCGATCCCGTACTCCGCTGTCGTGTCCATCTCGGAGGTCCTGATCTGGATCTCCAGCAGCTTCCCCTCGTTGGACATGACCGTCGTATGAAGTGACTGGTACATGTTGAACTTGGGCATCGCTATATAGTCCTTGAAGCGGCCCGGAATAGGCTTCCAGATCGAATGTATTACGCCAAGCGCGCCGTAGCAGTCGCGCACGCCGTCGACGACGACCCTCAGGCCGGCCAGGTCGTAGATCTCGTTGAATTCCTTGTTGCGACGCACCATCTTGTTGTAGATGGAGTAGAAGTGCTTGACCCTCCCGTGGACCTCGGCCTCTATCCCCGCCTCCCGCAGGTGCCGCAAGAGCTCGGCCGCCGTCCCGTTAATAAAGGCCTCCCTGTCCCCGCGGCGGGCGGCCACAAGGCTCTTTATCTCCTCGTAGCGCCGCGGGTGGAGGGTGGCGAACGAGAGGTCCTCGAGCTCCCATTTGATCGAGTAGATCCCAAGCCTGTGCGCGAGTGGGGCGTAAATCTCCAGGGTCTCCGTAGCCTTCCTGAGCTGGGTCTCGCGCTTCAGGTAAGCAAGGGTCCTCATGTTGTGCAGCCTGTCGGCGAGCTTGATGATGATCACGCGCACGTCCCGGCTCATGGCCACGATCATCTTCCTCAAGGATTCGGCCTGGGCTTCCTCCAGGTTGCCTTTCGGCAACCGCTTGAGCTTGGTGACCCCGTCGACTATCTCGGCCACATCGTCACCGAAGCGTCCCGCGAGTTCCCTCTTGGTTACCCCGGTATCCTCGAGCACATCGTGCAGCAACGCGGCGGCGATGGTCGTCGGGTCGAGGCGCAGTTCGGCGAGGATATCTGCCGTCGCGAGCGGGTGGTAGACGAAAGGCTCTCCGCTCTTGCGAGTCTGCCCCCTGTGCGCCGCGTGGGCCGCGTTGTAGGCGTCGGCGATCAACTCCTCCGTCCCCTCGGGCCCGTAGGAAGACACCTTCTCGATCAGAGAAGATATGGTTACGCCCGGCGCCGGTATCGCCCGGGGACGTTCCTCTGTACGTACGGGTTCCATGGCGAAATTATACCAGTAAGGCTTCCGGCATCAGGTTTCAGATATCAGGTATGGGAGGCTTGTCGTGCCCTAGACGATCTCCAAGCACTCTTCCTGAAGCCCACCACTTGATGCCTATAGCCTTCCCGACCTGAAAATGACGATCAGGAGGATGAAGGTCTGAACAATGGAGAGCGTAAAACCGAGGAAGCTGATCAGGGGCGCGCCGAGAAAGGGTACCTGCGGCCCGGCGACGTAGAAAGCGCCGAGCATCGAGGACCCGACGAACAGGGCGGCGGTAACGACGGCGAAGACGAGCCGGTTTGCGAGAACGTCTACGCTGCCGAAGAGTTCGTCGAGGCCACCGTGCTTGAGCTGCACCTCGAGCTCGCCGTCAGCGACCTCGGTCAGGAGCAGCCTGATCTGCTCCGGATAGTCCTCGGCGTAACGGGCGTACTCCAGCGCACGCTCCTCGACGACCTCGATCACGGCCTCAGGACTATAGCGCCCGGAGAGCAACCTCTGTGCGTAAGGCCTGGCGACTTCGTAGACGTTGATGGTCGGGTCGATGGAACGGGCGAGCCCTTCCGCGGTCACGAGCGCCTTCGTGAGCAGAGGGAAGACGGGGGGCATCCTGAGCCTGTAGCGACGCGCGAGCGCGACGAGCTCCGAGAGCGCCTGGCCCAGCGTGACCTCGCCCACGGAGAGTCCGGAGTACTTGTTGAGAAACACCCGCAGGTCCCGAATCAGGTCGCCGCGTATCTCGGTCGCGTAGCTTACGCCGAGTCGTTCCAGGGCGCGCAGGGCGGCGGGAGCGTCACGCTGTATCACGGCGATAAAGAGCCTGGAGAGCGCCTCGATGTCGCCCTGGCTCATGTAGCCGACCATGCCGAAGTCGAGCAGGGCGAGGTCCCCGCCGGGGGTCAGGAGCAGGTTGCTCGGGTGGGGGTCACCGTGGAAGAATCCGTCTTCGAAGGCCATCTTGAAGATCGCCTCGGCCCCCATAGAGGCGACGCGCCGCCGCTCGGACGGTGAGAGCATCAGCGGTCGGATGTCCCTGAACCTGGTCCCCTCGATGTACTCCTCCGTCAGCACCCTCGAGGTTGAGAGCCCGAGGTAGACGTCAGGGATAATGACCGGTGTCTGTGCGAAGTTGGCGGCGAAGCGCCGGGCGTTCTCCGCCTCGGCCCTGTAATCGAGCTCGCGCCTGATCACGACCTCGAACTCGGCTACCAGCCCCCGCACGTCTACGAAGAGACTGCGCCCGAACCTCCGGTCGAGCAGGGCGGCGAAGTCCCGCATGAGCTCGAGGTCTCCCCCGACCCTCCGCGGCGCCTCCGGCCGCTGCACCTTGACGGCCACACTCTCCCCGCCGCGCAGCACGGCACTGTGGACCTGACCGATGCTCGCGGAGCCGAGCGGCACGGGGTCGAACGAGGCGAATATCTCATCGACGGGAGCCCCGAGCTCGGCCTCGATTATCCGCTGGGCCGCCCCGGCAGGCATGGGTTTGGCCGTGTCCTGGAGCTTCTCGAGCTCGGAGAGGACGCCTTCCGGCAATATGTCCGAGCGTGTGGAGAGCACCTGCCCGAACTTGACGAACGTCGGCCCGAGGTCGTCGAGGGTGCGGCGCAACCTGACCCCGAAGTTCGGCGCGAGGAACTCCTGCAGGCCCTTCTTCTCCCTCCGGTCCCGCCTGACGTCGAAGACGAAGCCGAAACCGTGGCGCACGAGAACGCGGCTTATCTGGGAGAAGCGCCTGAGGTTCCCGGAGCGGCGGGCTCTCCCTCCATTCGCCACGCGTGGGTCCGTCTGCTACAGGCCCGGCGGCGTCTCGGGAGCGTCGCCGCGCTCGGGCGGAGCCTCCGGTTCACCGGCCGGCGGAGGAGGCGCGGCGGGACGGTCCTCGAGCATTCTAACCCTGTGCTCCAGCTGCTCGATGCGGAAGAGTAGGTCCTCGTAGTCCTCCCTGGTCGGAAGCCCGCCCCTCCTCAGACCCTGCTGCACAGAAGCGTCGACCAGCGAACGCGCCCCGGTCGAGCGCTCGCGGGCGCGGTTCATCACGTCGTTTACCACCGTGCGGCCTTGCTCGCGCTCGACGCGGCCCTGCTCGACGAGTGAGTCCACGATCTCCTGTACCTTGTCCCGCGTCGCCGCAGCTGCCCCTATCTGCAACAGGATCAAACGCTCCATCGTCTCGCCAACCGTTCCGCGCATGATTACCTCCCGGTCGTCCAGTGCACCACCTACATGATAACCAAGACGCAAGCCAAGTGGAGGGTAGCGGCGCTACGTGGAGCGGGCGGCCTGGAGCTTCCCGGCGCGCCAGGCCTTGTAGAGCGAGAGGACCGGCGAGGCGATGAAGATGGAGCTGTAGGTCCCCGCGACGATGCCGACCAGGAGGGCGAAGGCGAAGTCGCTCAGGGTCGCTTCCCCGAAGATCAAGAGCGCTGTTATCGGGATGAGGGTGAAGACCGAGGTGTAGATCGAACGCCTCACGACCTGGCGGATGGAGCGGTTGATCATCTCGTCGAAGCGGCGCCGGTTGTAGCCGACCGTGGGTGCGTTTTCCCTGATCCTGTCGAAGATTATTATGGTGTCGTAGATGGAGTAGCCGAGCACGGTAAGGACGGCCACGACGGTAACCAGACTTACCTCCCTGCCGACGATGGCGTAGAAGCCCACCGTCATCAGTATGTCGTGCACGAGCGCGGCCATCGCCGCGAGGGCGAAGGCGAACTCGAACCGAAAGCTGATAAAAGCCACGATGATAAGCAGCGCGGCCACGACCGCCTGCCCTGCCTGATTTCTCAGCTGCTGGCCGAACGCGGGGCTCACGGTGGTGACGCTGACCTCGCCCCTGAACGCCCGGCTCAGGGAGTCGCGTACCTGCGCCTGCTCCTGCTGGCCGCTCACTACCGGAGTCCGCACCTCATAGCCGTTCTGCCCCAGGGTCGTGACGACGGCTTCTCCTGCCAAGTCCTCAGGCAGCGCGGCGCGTACCTGTTCGTCGGAAAGCTGGCGTCCTGCGTCGGCGACGGTGAACTGTGACCCGCCCTGGAAGTCTATCCCGAGGTTGAGGCCCCCAAGCGCGATAGCGAAAACCCCGGCGAGCAGCAAGATACCGGAGAGCGAGAAATACACCTTCCAGCCGCCGACGAAGTCTACGTTCTCGAACACGCTTACCTTACCCTAGCCTGTTGCGCCTGAGAGATACTCGCCTTGGAGACCCCCATCAGCGCGGGCGAGAGGTGGATGCCGCGGTCTGAGAGCAAGCCGAGGAGGGCGCGGGTGATAACGATGGCTGTGAACATGGAGAGCACAACCCCGATGGCGAGCAGCACCGCGAAGCCCCGAACCGAGCCGCTGGAGAGGGCGAACAGGATGAACGCTGTGATCAGGGTCGTTATGTTACCGTCCAGGATCGCCTTGTAACCCTTGTCGTAGCCGGCCTGGATCGCACTCCGTGGCGTCTTACCACGCCTGATCTCTTCTTTGATCCGCTCGAAGATAACGACGTTGGCATCCGCCGCGACCCCGATGGAGAGCACGATGCCGGCGATGCCTGGCAGCGTCACCGTGATCGGGATGATCACGATGAGACCCCACAACAAGAACGCGTAGATGAGCAGAGCAAGGTCCGCGACGACGCCGAGCGCCCTGTAAATAATGACCAGCAACAGGAGGACGAGCGCGAATCCCACAAGCGAGGCCAGAAGCCCGCTCTTTAAGGAGCTCAAGCCCAGCGTCGGACCTACCGTGGTCTCCGAGATCACCTGCATGTTGACCGGAAGCGCGCCAGTGTTGAGCACGGTCTCCAGCTGCTTGGCCTCGTCTTCGGGGAGGCCTTCGGGCAGGCTATCGTTGGAGATAGAGATATTCTGTCCCAGTGGTTCTTCCACGGTAGGCGCGCTCTGGATGTCCTGGTCGAGCGCGATGGCGAGCTGCGCAGGCTCCCCGCTGGTAAGCGATTCGTTCACCATTCTCTGGGTAAGCTCCCCCATCTGCCTGCCGCCCTCGGATGTGAGCTCCAGGCTCACGATGCGCTTTCCCGTATTCTGGTCGAACTCGACGTTCGCCCCGTTCTGCTTCAAGGCGTCCCCGGTCAGGTCGGGGTTGCGGTGGACGATGTGGCCGTTGACGTCGATGCCGTCGCCCTTCAAAGAAGGGGTCTCGCTGAACAGGATCTTGGTCTTCCCCTCCTTGTAGGCATCGTCCTCCTGTAGGGTCTCCCTTATATCTTGTTCGGTCTCGTCCACCTCGTCAGCGGCGACGGTCTGGGGTGGCTCAGTCAGCGAGGGCTCCGAGGCGAGGACCTGGTAGAAGCCGAGCTGGGCCGTACTGCCGATAATCCGGATCACCTCGTCGGGGTTCTTCACGCCCGGGATCTGGACCACTATCTGGTTCTCCGACTGCACCCTGACGTCGGGCTCCGCCACGCCGAGTCGGTCTATGCGCTGCCGGATCAGGTCGGCCGCCTGTACCATCTCCTCGCGGGTGACCTTGCCCCCACCCGTCTGGGAACCCTTCAGCTGCGCGCTGACGCCTCCCTGCAGATCGAGGCCGAGCTGCGTCGATTTCGTCACCGGTTCATCGATAAAGATGAAGTAGGCGGCCACCCCGAGAAGGACGACCACAAGGGCCAGCACGATCAGGTTGTTTCGACGGCTACTCATAAGATCGGGGAATCATTCTAGCTCATCCGTCCGTGGATGGTCAGAACCTCTGTAGCGGGAGATCCAACTCCGTGACCACTCTTCGAAGCGGCCAGCTTTTATCTCGCGCCGCGCCTTCAGGCAAAGATCCACGGTAAAACGGACGTTGTGCAGCGTAACGAGCCTGTGCCCCAGAAGCTCGTTCTCCCTTACGAGATGCGCCAGGTAGGCCCTACTATAGCCGGCACACGCCTCACAGGAGCATTCTGGGTCGAGAGGCCCGAAATCCCTGCGGTACTTCGCGTTCTTGAGGTTGAGGCGGCCCTCAGGGGTCAGTGCGGCGCCGTGGCGGGCCAGGCGCGTCGGGAGCACGCAGTCGAACATATCTACCCCGAGGGCGATGACCTGTAGGATGCCGACGGGGTCCCCAATCCCCATAAAGTACCTGGGTCTCTCCGAGGGCAGCCGGGGCGCCGTCAGGGCCAGCGTCTCGAGCATCTCCTCTCGCGACTCACCGACCGAGAGACCCCCCACGGCATAGCCGTCGAACCCGATCTCGACCGTCCGTCCGAGGCTCTCCTCTCTGAGGTTAGGATACAGTCCGCCCTGCACGATCCCGAAGAGTGCCTGATCTCTCTTCTCGTGCGCCTCCTTGCTCCGCCGCGACCATCGCGCGGTCCGCCGCAGCGACTCCTCGTGGTACGCCCGGCTCGCATTGGCGGGGGGACACTCGTCCAGAACCATCGCTATGTCCGAACCGAGCTCCTCCTGGACCCTCGTTGTTAGCTCCGGTGTAAAGACGTGCGACGAGCCATCGTACACAGACGTGAACTCGACTCCCTCCTCGGAGATGCGCCGCGTCTCGGACAGCGAGAAGACCTGGTAGCCGCCCGAGTCGGTGAGGATCGGACCGTTCCAGCCCATAAAATCGTGAAGCCCCCCGGCCTCCCTTATGAGGTCCGAGCCAGGCCTGAGGTAGAGATGATACGTGTTACCCAAGATTATGCCGGCCCCGACCTCCCGCAAGTCCCCCGGCGTGAGTCCTTTGACGGTCCCTTTCGTACCGACGGGCATGAAGGCGGGTGTCTCTACCCTCCCACGCGGCGTACTCAGGACACCGGCCCGCGCCTTACCGTCGCTGGAGACTATCTCTATGGAGACCGGCGCGCCTATCGCCGCCCGCCGTCGAGCAGGAGCATCGCATCCCCGAAAGAGTAGAAACGGTACCGCTCCTTTACCGCCGCCGTGTACGCTTCCTTCACCAGCTCTTCGCCTCCGAAGCTCATCACCATCGCCAGGAGCGTCGAACGCGGGAGGTGGAAGTTCGTCAGTAAAGTGTCTACGGCCCGCCAGCGGTAGCCAGGATAGATGAAGAGCTCCGACTCTCCTTCCGCCACGCCGGTCGCGGCCCAGGTCTCGAGCGTGCGCGCGACGGTCGTCCCTGCGGCGACTACCCGCCGCGCACGCTGCACCGTCTGCGCCGCCTCCCGCGGCATATTGTAGTGCTCGGCGTGCATCCCGTGCTCTTCGAGCCTCTCAGTCCTCACGGGCATAAAGGTCCCCACCCCGACGTGCAACGTGATCCTGGCTATCCGGGCTCCGGCCCGTTCCGCATCTGTCAGAACCCTCTCTGTGAAGTGGAATCCGGCCGTTGGTGCGGCAGCGGACCCTTCGTTACGCGCGTAGACGGTCTGGTAGCGGCCTTCCGTCTCGGGCGCGGGACGGATGTAAGGTGGGAGCGGCATCCTGCCCCTGCGCTGCAGCAGGCCAGGTATGTCAGGTGCGAAGACGGCCCAATGTCCGTCGCCGAGGCTCTCGAGGAGCCCGAGCCGTTCCCCACCGGCCCGCAGTTGGAGTCCGGGCCTGAGGCGTTTGCTCGGCCTGGCGAGGACCTCCCACGCTCCGCCGCGCTCCGGACCCAGATCCCTGAGGAACAGCAGCTCCACCCCGCCGCCGGTCGGCTTGATCGCCTCGAGCCGGGCAGGTATCACCTTCGTCTCGTTCAGGACGAGCGCGTCGCCTGGCAGCAGGAAACGTGGCAGGTCCCGAAATGTGTGGTGGGCTATCGTGCGGCGCCGGACGTCAACGACCATCAGACGCGAGGCGTCCCGCGGTTCGGCGGGGCTCTGGGCGATGAGATCTTTGGGAAGCTCGTAGTCGAGCTCGGAGGTAAGCACCCTAGCGGCGGAAGACGATGTTCAGGACGATGGTGCCGACGATGGAGAGCAGGATCATGAGCCCTATCGGGAAGTACAGCGTAAAGTTACCGCGCCTGAATACCAGGTCTCCAGGCAGCCGGTCGATCCCGAAGCGGCCAAGCAAAAGGAACAGCCCACCGAGCACGAGCAACACGATCGCGCCGCCGATCAGCAACTTTCCTATACCTTCGAGTCCCATTAGACTATTTTATGCACACTGAGACCGATGTCCAAAGGAACGACCAGGCCGTGCGCCGGTCGCTCAGCTTCACTCGCCTGGCGCGCCTGTTCATCACCATTCCTTGATTCTACCGCCGCGGCGGTATGCTCAGTGCGTAAAACGCGATGCGCCCCGACATCGACCCACCGCGCATTCGACTACAAGCGAACACAAAAAGCTGGCGAGCTGAAATGCTGGCACGGCGCGGCCTCACTCCCTATACTCGGGAGGCGCTCGAGTGATCCAAGAGCTTGGAGAGACCAGTGGAGACTACAGATATCCGGCACAGGAGCCGTACCATCCTCGAAGGCCGTGACCGGGCGCCTGCGAGGTCTTTTCTCAAAGGCATGGGCTACTCCAACGAGGACTTGAGCAAGCCGATCGTGGGCGTGGCCCACTCCTGGATCGAGACGATGCCCTGCAACTACAACCACCGTCACCTGGCGGAGAAGGTGAAAGAGGGCATCAGGGAGGCCGGAGGCACGCCGATGGAGCTTAACACCATCTCCATCTCGGACGGCATAACCATGGGGACGCAGGGGATGAAGACCTCCCTCGTGAGCCGGGAAGTGATCGCCGACTCCATAGAACTTGTCGGCCGCGGCCACATGTTCGACGCGATGGTGACGATCGTCGGCTGCGACAAGACTATTCCTGCCGCCGCCATGGCCCACGCGCGGCTCGGGGTGCCCGGCGCCATCGTCTATTCCGGCTCCATAGCACCCGGACGCTTCAAAGGACGCGACGTAACCATCCAGGAGGTCTTCGAGGGTGTCGGCGCCAACGCCGCAGGCAAGATGTCTGATGAGGACCTGCTCGAGCTGGAGGAACATGCTTGCCCCGGAGCGGGCGCATGTGGGGGCCAGTACACGGCGAACACCATGGCGATGATCCTGGAGTTCCTCGGCCTCTCGCCGATGAGCTCGGCAGGCCCGCCCGCTCTCGACGGCCGCAAGGATGAGGTATGCACCCGTGTCGGCAATCTCGTCATGGAACTGCTGGCGCGCGGCCTTGACCCAGGACGCATCCTGACCCGCGAGGCGTTCGAGAACGGAATCGCCGCTGGCGCGGCCACCGGAGGCTCGACCAACCTCGTCCTCCATTTGCTCGCGATAGCCCGTGAGGTCGGCGTCCCACTGGACATCGACGACTTCGACGCCGTGAGCAGCCGCACCCCGATTATCGCCGACCTTAAGCCGGGCGGCCGCTACACTGCCGTAGATGTCGACCGCGCCGGAGGGAGCAAGCTGCTGGGCAAGAGACTGCTCGACGCAGGCCTCATAGACGGGACCCAGCTAACGATCACGGGCCGCACCATCGCCGAGGAGGTCGAGGATGCCGAAGAGACGCCCGGACAGGACGTCATAGTCACCGTCGAAGAACCCCTCAGGCCCTCGGGAGGCCTGGTCATTCTCAAGGGCAACCTGGCCCCTGAGGGCTGCGTGGTCAAGGTCGCAGGCTACACCCGCCTCCAGCACACGGGCCCGGCCCGCGTCTTCGACTCCGAGGAGGACGCCATGGGCGCTGTGCAGGCAGGCGAGATCTCCGATGGCGACGTGGTCGTTATCCGCTACGAGGGCCCGAAGGGTGGACCAGGGATGCGCGAGATGCTAGGCGTCACCGCAGCCCTCGTCGGGCAGGGCCTCGGTGAGACAGTGGCCCTCCTGACCGACGGCCGCTTCTCCGGGGCGACCCGCGGCCTGATGGCCGGCCACGTGGCCCCCGAGGCGGCCCACCGCGGCCCGATAGCAGCCCTAAAGGACGGCGACACGGTCACCTTCGACATCGACAAGAGGACCCTTAGCGTGGATGTTCCGACGGACGAACTCGAAGCCCGCCTCACAGCCTGGCACGAATCGGAGCCCCGCTTTGCGACGGGAGTCATGGCCAAGTACGCAGCCCTCGTCTCATCCGCCTCAGAGGGAGCCGTAACCGACCCGAGACTCGGTTCCACGGATTGAGGTACTCACAGCAGAGCACACGTCCTCAGTGAGGGCTCTATCCCGCGCAAATCCTGATACCTGAGGCCCGGCGCACGGAATGCCCCGGGGCATTCCGTGCGCCACTCTCAGTCTTCGCCCTCGCGGTACCGGAGCGGGAGGACGAACCAGAGCAACGCGAAAGACAGGGCAAGAAGGGCCGTCACGATAACGGCTGAGCTCAGGTTGAAGATGAAGGCGGTGATCACGAACACCACCCCGACCATCGCTGGCAGGAGGAAGATCAAACCGGCGATGGTGAGCATGTTCCCCACCTCCAGCCGCTGCTCCCTGACACCCCCGCGCCACAGCATGCGGTGGTGCGCTGACGGCGCTATGAGGAGCGCCGTGGCAACAGCGGTGCAAAGCAGCGTCATAAAGAAAACCCCCGTCTCCAGGGCATCGAGCTGAGGGAAGCGCTGGGTGAAAGGCACCGTGAGGAGGAAGGCGAAGAGCACCTGCACGCCAGGCAGGATAACCCGCAGCTCGTTCAGCAGCTCGATGAGCTCCCGTGCGGTCCGTTCGTTCTTATCTTCCCCCGTCCGCTCCTCGAGATTGTCCAACGCGCGTTCCTTCATGCCCCTCTGTTTCCGAGCGTGCAACGCGAATTCAATGCACATTTTACACAGTACGGGAGGGAAAGCCCGCGAGAAGGGTTCGCCCGAACCGACCGTAAGCAGGGGAACCGGTCTCCCGCCGCGGGCTGCTCCACTGACCGACGCATTGGAAGGACGTAACGACGCGTCGTTGGCACACCCGAGAGGACGAACGCTCGTTCGTGCTGGATCACGCCGGGCGGCTCGTTCGAGGGCTACTTCGATGAGTGCGAGGAGATAGTCTCACGAAAGATGAGCGATGAGTAGCACGGGAGGGTCAGGGCAGAGCTCGGCGAGCGCTACGGGTAACCTGGCACGACGAACGCATCCCCGAGGTAGAAGCCAGCTTCGGCATCAGTGCCTGACAGTACCGCGCTAGAAGACCATTGCGCTCTCAGACCGGACCGTGGCTATCGCGTCCGGCGCAATGAGCCCGATGCGGGCCGCGTGCTCGGCCGCCGAGGTGGTATCGGGAACGGCTACCATCTCCGTCCCTAGCTTGCGTGCTTCGTCGGCCATCGCTCTGACCTGGGCGTCACGCTCGACCGAAGTAACGTCCCTGATGTAAATGGCCTTGATGCGTCCCGGGTGTTCGTGCACAGCCTGCAAATAGATCTCCGGATCCTCCTCTCCCGAGTCCCCGATCAGGACGAAAGGCAGGTCCTCGTAGGTGCGGAGGAGGCGCCGGATCACCCCTATCTTGTAGTCTCTGTGCTTCCCGAGAACGCTCAGGCTCCAGTCCTTGAGGAACAGCGGTCCAGGCGGAACGCCGTGCACGTTCATGAAATCCACGAGCATGTCGTAGATGTTCCAGGGACTGCTGGACACGTAGAAGATCGGGTTGGAGGCTCCGCTGTCAGGGCCCAGTTGCAAAGCCTTGTAGAAAGCGGCGACGCCCTCGAAGGGTAGGCGGGTGTGGGCATTGTTGCGCACCACTATCCAAGCCATCTTCAGTACGTTCGTCGCGCTGGACCGCACTACCGTATCGTCGAGGTCGCTGATCACAGCGAAACGGGCTCCGTGCGGCACGAGCACGTGGCCGTGTGACCTTACCCTACCTCCACCCGGCGACGGTGGAGAGAGGAGCTCTAACCGGACCTGGTACCACCCGCCCGGACCATCGAGCGGCTCCGCAAGCTGGAAGCGTACCTCGAAGAAGCCCTCCGCATCGGCGGTGCTCTCGACGTGCGAGCCTTCGAATGAAGCCCTTACCCGCGCGCCGGCAACCTCGTCGCTCGCGAAGCGCCGCGCCATGTTGAGCATGTTCTTCCACACCGTATCATCCCGACCCGCACGCGTTATGCCAGACTCCTCGAGGACGCGGCCCCTCAGGAACAGCTCCCGCCTCGTGCCATGTCCCCGGTAGGGTAGGATCTCGAACGGGTCGAGCAGCCCGAACCGCCGCTTCAGCCTGAACCTGGAGGCGTCGAAGCGTTCCTCTACCGCCTGCGCGGCCACCAGCACCCTCCGCCTCAAGCCGGTCAACGAGATCCCGATCCTACTAGCTCGGGAGTGCCTCTTGCCATCTCGACGTTACGGCCCCGAACAACTGCGAACCCGTCCCAATGTCGTTCGCGCCACCCTGGTCGACCAACTCGCCCTCACTCTACCGCTCTACCGGCCCGATGGCACCGAAACTACCACGGCTGACGCGCTTCATACAAGAGGTAGAAGCCAGCTTCGCTTGGGATGGTAACCACGCCGCGGAAGTGATCTCCTGCGGTGCACAACCATCTCGGCGAGCGCATTCCAGGAAGTGAACATCATTCTCGTTTCTTCTCTCGCCATTCCCGCGGGGCTTGTCCCCGCGAAAGCTGGGAGCGAGACTCCACAACGGGCAAGCACTCCGCCCCTAACGGGAAGCGATCCACCGGTCTACCTATGGCGTATCAAGCCTCACACCACCCGAAAACCTCCATGACGGCGCACGCCATGCACCACTCCAGCAGCATTCGCTCACCGATGCGCACCTCTAGCACTTCGTCCCCGCAGGCGGCATGTGCCAGGCTGAAAACGGCGAAAGAGAGCTCGCCATCGCCTGTAGCCCCGAGCTCCGCAGGCTCGACCAGTTCTACGTGGTAGCGCGCCACGCTATCAGTATCGGCCACTCCGTGGTTCGACCTTAACGGGCGTTTGGTCTCTTGCTCCGGAACCTCGGGTGCTGCGGCCTAGGTTCGTCTGTGGGCGGTTCGCAGACCGCTCTATCCGCCGTTCGGGACGCCAAGGTGGCCGTACGCCCGTCGGGTGGCGATCCGGCCCCGGGGGGTACGTTGGATCAAGCCGCTCTGCAGCAGGTAGGGTTCGTAGACGTCCTCGACAGTATCGCGGGCCTCGCCGAGTGCTACCGAGATCGTGCCTATGCCGACCGGCCCGCCGTCGAACTTGTCTATAACGAGCCCGAGATAATCCCGGTCGGCCCTGTCGAGGCCGAGGTGATCGACACCCTGCATGTCGAGCGCGGCGTTCGCCGTCTCCTCGTCTATCTTCCCGTCGCCGACGACCTGGGCGTAGTCGCGTACCCGCTTGAGCAGCCGGTTCACGATGCGGGGCGTCCCGCGGCTGCGGCGCGCGAGCTGCCTGGCGCCGCCTTCGGTAATAGGGACGCCGAGTATCTTCGCGTTGCGGGTCACGATCTTCTCGAGGTCCTCAGGCCCGTAGTATTCGAGTCTCTCCGCGACGCCGAAGCGGTCGAGCAGAGGCTTTGTAAGCAAGCCCTTCCTGGTGGTCGCACCGACCAGCGTGAAGCGCGGAAGGTCCATCCTGATCGTACGCGCCGAGGGCCCCTGTCCGAGGACGATGTCCATCGCGAAGTCCTCCATCGCAGGGTAGAGGACCTCTTCGATCTGCCTGTTCAGGCGGTGGATCTCGTCGATGAACAGGAAGTCGCGCTCCTCCAACGCGGTCAGGATCGCCGCCATGTCTCCGGCACGCTCCAGGGTCGGCCCGCTCGTCGGTCTGATCCCGACCCCCATCTCCTCGGCGAGGATGCGACAGAGCGTGGTCTTGCCCAGTCCGGGAGGGCCGTCAAGCAAGATGTGGTCCAGAGACTCTTCGCGCTGCTTGGCCGCCTGCACGAAGATCTTGAGGTTCTGCTTGAGGGCCTCCTGCCCGACGAACTCGTCGAACGATCCCGGCCTGAGCGTGGGCTCGTCGTCCCCGGCGTGGGCCTCGGGATCGAGTGGATGTTCCCCGAAACCCGCAGCCCCAGTGATGTCCTCGGGTCCTCTCTCGCCCCTGACGGTGAAGTCTTCCATCTCTTCTGGGCTCAACGCCTGCTCCCTATCCGCCGTAATGCCTCCTTTATGTAACTCTCCACCGAATCTTGCGGCGGCACATCGTTGAGCGCCTTCTCGGCTTCCTCGAGCCTGTATCCGAGCGCCGTGAGCGCGTCTCGCGCCTCCACGTAAGGACCTCCTCCACCGCCGCCTGCGGCCACCGGCTCGGGTCCGAACGCGGCGAGGCTCTTGCCCTTCAGCTCGAGCACGAGTCGCTCCGCCGTCTTCTTCCCGAGTCCTGGCACGGAAGCGAACTTGATCACATCCCCCCTGGCCACCGCCTCGGAGATCTCCGGGGGTGACATCGAAGAGAGTATGGAGAGGGCTAGCTTCGGCCCGACCTTGCTCACCGCGGTCAGCACGTCAAACGCAGCCCGCTCCTCGCGCTCCGCGAACCCGAAAAGGAGCATCGCATCCTCGCGCACGACCATCCTGGTGTGGATGACGCACTCCTCGCCCAGGGAGGGCAACGCGCGCAACGTCGCCAGCGAAGCCGAGGCCCGGTAACCGACGCCGCCCACATCGATAACCACGCCTTCCGTGTCCTTTTCGACCAGAGTACCGCGCAACCTGTAGATCATGGGCTAATTATCGCGCACGATCTTCTATTTCCCCACCCCGACCTTGCCCGGCAAGCTGCTGGAGAAGGCGTGGCAGATGGCTATTGCGAGGCCGTCGGCCGCGTCGTCGGGACGAGGTATGGCGGGTAGGTTCAGGAGGGCCTTCACCATCTCTTGCACCTGGCGCTTGTCTGCCCTTCCGTACGAAGTGATCGCCTGTTTGACCTGCAAAGGCGTGTACTCGGTCACCTCGATCCCGGCCTTGTGCGCCGCGAGTAGCGCGACGCCCCTCGCCTGCCCGACCGTGATCGCCGTGGTCACGTTGGTGTTGAAGAAGAGATCCTCAACCGCGATGGTCTCCGGCCTGTAACCTCGCACCAGCTCTGTTACACCGTCGAATAACCGCCCGAGTCTGCGGGGCATCTCCCATTCTGGCGGCGTGGTAATGGCACCGTGCTGCAAGTAGCGCAACCGGTTGCCTTCCTGTCGGATCACACCCCACCCCATCGTCGCCGTTCCAGGATCTATGCCGAGTATGGTGTGTCCCCTGCCACCGGTCGCGATCATGCCTTAAGGTTACCCCGTACCGCCACAGCTTGCACCGGCTTCTACATATTGTGTGCTCGATAGGCGCGGCCACTATGCTGCTAGCATAGCCAGATCGCCATCAGCGCCGCCTAGGGGCAAAGAGAGATCTTACTCGTGAACTAGCGGCAACCTCTTCATCCCGCGCAAGAAGATCCCCGGCGCCAACGGAGCGGCCCGTTGTCTACGTCCAGGTGCAAGTTTGGGAAGTGCCCCGTCTGCCTGACACCCCATCACACCGTGAACGCATTGTAGATAGCCTCCTCAAAGATGTCTCTGTCGTACCTCATGAGAATCACGGATCTCTCAAACAAGCGGGCAAACCACTATGCTGCTGTCGTCTGCGTTGCTTTCGATCCACGGCCCCCGCGCTACGGCAAGGTCTCGCAAGCCAGGCCGTTGCCGTCCTCATCGAGGTGGTACGGGTCGCCGGGGGCGAGGTAGAGCTGCGCCTCTTCCTGAGTCTTGAAGTCCTCGCAGTCGTAGTCCCGCACCGGGGTCGCGGACCTCGTGGCCTCGGTTTGCTCCGTGGTCTCGGTTGGCCGCGTGGCCTCAGAGGCATTCGGTGGGGGCTCGGTGCGTTTCGGGGCTTTCTTCACGGACTCAGAGGCTTTCGTCTCAGGCTCGGGCGGCTCGTCCGGCCCCAAAACCGCCGTTATGTCCGCGACCAGGTCGTCGCGCATTACGAGCTTCCACTCGCCATCCACCTCGACCATCTCCTGCGTTACGGAGGGGTTGACTGCAGGGTCTGCAACGATGTCTCCGTCTGCATCGTAGAACGTACGCGTCATCTGGAACGTGGCCCGATCAGAGCCCTCCGAAAGCACCCTGAGGTCATCGAGGCTCACGTACCGTTTGCCCCACTGTGGCTCGTAGAAGGACAACCACTCGCCGAGCGTGATGCCCTGGACCCTGGCCGGGTCGAACATCTCGTAGGCCTCCTCGTATGCCTGTTCGTTGAAGTAGAGGTGGTACACGCGCAGGTAGTCCTCAGGCGGCACCTTATTCAGATCCCTGTCGAGCAGATCGAAGCGCGCCTCGCCACCTTTAGTCTTTATCTCGAGCGTTTCGGGGATTATGCCGTTGGGCACCCGGAAGAACATGGTGGATGCCCTCGTCTGGGCCGTCCCGAGTTCCATGCCGTCTGTACCGCCGGAAGGAGGTTCGATGGATGTGTCCTGCTTGTAGGAATTGCCCTGCTCATCGAAGAGCGTCGCCTTCGCTCCTGTCGTCATCGGCGAACCGGAGATGTTCTTCACGAGATAGTCTATGGCGAGGTATTCGCTCGAGATGTTCCCCCGCGTCACCGGCTTCGCCCCTGGCTCTGCGATAGCGTAGATGCGGTCCTTGGATCTCACCTCGAAGATCCGGAAATCCAGATTGCCGGCCTCCACACGGTCGCCGATCCCCCCGTCGGCCTCCAGGTGCTTCGGTGCAGGATCCGGGGTGTGCTCCTTGGAGGCGCCGGCGATAACGTCCCCCTCCCCGCTCTTTCCCTGGTCACCGGAAGCGCATGCCGAATAGACCAGCAAGCCCGCAAGCAGAGCCACGAGGGTCAGGAGCTTCGTGATGCAAGGCCCGCGTCGGGCCCTACCAGCAGAGATGCCGGCGAAAGCAGAGCGCGCTACGAGGCCACCCTTGCCTCGTACAACGACTCCGACCTACAGAGTCTGCCCTCGCAGTTCATCTCTTCTAGCGCCCGTTCTCCGATAGCACGTCCCATCCTGATCACACCCCGCTCCACGGCGCATTGTACTCGCACCGCAGGCCCTTCGGCACCGCCGATGCAAGCCGCAGCCTTGCATCGGCGACCCTCAGCCCGGCCGTCCTGGCCGGCGCTCCCCTATGCACGACGAGCCATCAGCATTTCAGCGCCTCAGCATCTTGAGAAGGCGCCACAAAGCGTGCGCCTAGCTACGTCCGCAAGGTTCTTCTGGGGTGGCTCTCCCTAGGGAGACCCTCCAGGAGCCCGCCGAAACCTGATGCCAGACCAATTCCCGCGGAGCTGTCTGACCAGCTGAAACGCTGTCCCGCTACTTCATCTCTTCGTCGACCGTTACGGCCATGACTTCCTCGGAGATGTCGAAGTTCGCGTAGACTTCCTGCACGTCGTCGTTCTCTTCGAGGGCGTCGATCAGGCGCAGCGTCTGCCTCGCCGTCCCCGCATCCAGGTCGATGCTGTTCTGGGGCTCCATCGTGATCTCCGCGTTCTCGTACGGGATATCCGCCTCACCGAGAGCCTCCCTGACGGCCGTGAAGTCCTCCGGTGTCGTCACGATCCTGTAGTCGTTCTCCAGTTCCTCTACGTCTTCGGCCCCGGCTTCGAGGGCCACCTCCATCAACTCGTCCTCATCAGTGGAGTCCTTCAGGACCAGGATGACGCCCTTGCGCTCGAAGAGGTAGGCGACCGAGCCGGTGGTGCCTAGCTTGCCGCCGTTCTTGGAGAAGAGGTAGCGCACGTCGGAGGCGGCTCTGTTGCGGTTGTCCGTGAGCACCTCGACCAGGACGGCGACCCCGCCGGGCGCATAGCCCTCGTAGGTGATCCTCTCGTAGGCGGCGGCGTCCGAGCCCGCGCCCGTGCCCTTGTCGATGGCGCGCTGGATGTTGTCGTTAGGCATGTTGGCGTCTTTGGCCTTCTGTACCGCGAGGCCGAGCGCAGCGTTCATCTCGGGGTCTCCGCCGCCATCTCGCGCGGCGACGCTTATCGCCTTGGACAACTTGCCGAAGAGCGCCCCGCGCTTGGCGTCGGCGGCCCCCTTCTTCCGCTTTATAGTCGACCATTTGCTATGTCCGCTCATATGGAACAAACCTCCCGCAAAAAGTACTCGTGAAACCTCGTGTCGTCCGTAAGCTCCGGATGGAACGCCGTTACCAGGATGTTCTCGCCCCTGGCCGCCACGACCCGGTCGCCGATCCTGGAGAGCACCTCGACCCCGGGCCCGACGTCCTCGAAGAACGGCGCCCGAATGAAGACCCCCGTGAACGGCTCGTCGAAGCCTTCGACCTCGAGGTCCGTCTCGAACGAATGGACCTGACGCCCGAACCCGTTGCGCTCGACGAGGGCGTTCATAAGGCCGAGCAAGGGCTGGCGCGGCCCCGTCGTCGCCGAAGCCGCAAGGACCATCCCCGCGCAGGTGCCCCACACCGGACCACCCTTATAGAAGTAGCTCCTGATACCGTCGAGAAGACCAGACGAGACCATCATCTTCCCTATGGTCGTCGACTCGCCGCCAGGGACGATGATCCCGGCGAGCCCTTCGAGGTCCTCCACGGCCCGAACTTCGACCGGCTCGGCCCCGAGCCTGCGCAGTATCTCGGCGTGTTCCCTGAAGTCTCCCTGCAGCGCGAGGACCCCGATGCGCTTCGGGCCGTCTTCCTCACGCGCCACGCCGTTCGTCTCGCCGCTACCAGCCACGGGTCGCGAGCCGCTCCGCTTCCGAAAGATCCCCCATCTCCCTGCCGACCATCGCCACGCCGAGACCCCTGCTGGCCTCGGCCACGGCCTTCGCGTCCTCGAAGTGGGTGGTCGCGGTCACGATGGCCTGCGCCCTGAGGGCCGGGTCTCCGCTCTTGAAGATGCCGCTGCCCACGAACACGCCGTCGGCCCCGAGCTGCATCATCAGGGCAGCATCGGCCGGGGTGGCTATGCCGCCAGCCGTGAACAAGACGACAGGGAGCCTGCCGTTCTCGGCGACCCACCGCACAAGCTCGTAAGGCGCGCCGAGGTTCTTCGCCTCGGTCATCAGCTCGTCGTGCTCGAGGGCGCCGAGCCTGCGTATGCCGCCGACTATGGCGCGCATGTGCCGCACCGCCTCGACCACGTTGCCGGTGCCGGCCTCGCCCTTGGACCGGATCATGGCCGCCCCCTCACCGATGCGACGCAGCGCCTCGCCAAGGTTTGTGGCGCCACATACGAAAGGCACCTCGAAGGCGGCCTTGTCTATGTGGTGCTTCTCGTCGGCTGGGGTGAGTACCTCGGACTCGTCTATATAGTCGACTTCGAGGGCTTCCAGGATCTGGGCCTCCACGAAGTGCCCGATGCGCGCCTTCGCCATAACGGGGATGGTGACGGACTCCTGGATCTCCACGATCTTCTCCGGGTCGCTCATCCTGGCGACCCCGCCGTCGGCCCTTATATCAGCGGGCACGCGCTCGAGGGCCATGACGGCCACGGCCCCCGCCTCCTCGGCGATCCTGGCCTGCTCGGCGTCGACGACGTCCATGATGACCCCGCCCTTGAGCATCTGGGCCATCCCGCTCTTG
>Ga0126312_10000245_pt1 | contig 29279 bp, 32 predicted proteins | sample Plot104A_FD_92537 | JGI IMG/M metagenome (GOLD analysis project Ga0126312, IMG submission 92537) | Serpentine soil microbial communities from UC McLaughlin Reserve, CA, USA - Plot104A | ecosystem: Environmental > Terrestrial > Soil > Grasslands | place: USA: UC McLaughlin Reserve, Lake County... | reverse complement strand
TTTAGAAGTAAAGGACCTGCGCGTCAGCATCGACGGCAAGGAGATATTATCAGGTCTCAATCTCAATATCAACAAGGGCGAGGTCCACGCCATCATGGGGCCAAACGGCTCTGGCAAGAGCACTCTTGCCAACGCCATAATGGGCCACCCAAAATATACCATTGAATCAGGTGACATTCTGGTCAAGGGCGAGAGCATTGTCAAACTCCCGACTGATCTGAGGGCAAGGAAGGGCCTTTTCTTGGGTTTCCAGTATCCTACTGAAATCTCGGGCGTCGGCTACAGCCACTTTTTGAGAAACGCTTACAACACGCTCAACAAGTCTTTGGGAGAAGAGCAGAACCGCGAGGTCTTCCTTACTGTCAGGGAATTCCACGAGTACGTAAAGAAGAACCTCGACGCAGTGGGGCTCGACCCGTCATTTCTGAGCCGCTATCTAAACGAGGGATTTTCGGGCGGAGAGAAAAAGCGCTCGGAAGTAATGCAGATGCTAGTTCTCAAGCCCAACATTGCAATCCTTGACGAGCCGGACTCAGGTCTCGACATCGATGCAGTCAAGGCAGTCGCCGAGGCGATAAACAAGCTGATAGCAATCGGCGCCGGTGTCGTGGTAATCACGCACTATGCCAGGATCCTGCGCTATCTCAACAAGCTCGACTACGTGCACGTGGTTTCAAAGGGCAAGGTCATCAAGTCGGGCGGCAAGGAGCTGGCTGAGGAGCTGGAAGCCAAGGGGTACGGTTGGTTGGGAATCGAAGAAGACAAGTAAAAATAGGGTTTAGGCAGCTTCAATCGGATGATGGCAGCAGAAGCACCGGCGGACAAGCCACAGGCCACCACCTTTCTCAACTTTTCATTCTTTAAAGTAGACCCAAAGTGGCGCTGGCTCAACGAGATCGGCAAGGAAGAGGCTGCCAAGGAATTTGCAAACCTTGTCGAAGTGGCAAACACAAAGATGAAGGTGCGCACCTACTCGACGCTGGGCTTGAGAGAAGACGCCGATATTATGATCTGGATGATCTCTGACACCATTGAAAAGACCCAGGTAATGACCTCGAAAATCTACACGACGGTTCTTGGAAAGTACTTCACGCCGTCGTACGTTTTCCTGTCGGCGGCAAGGCCGTCTGTCTATTCGTCAAAGGTGACTCCCGGCTTTATGGCTGACGAGCAGCCGATGAAATACTGCATCGTCTACCCATTCGTAAAGTCAAGAGAATGGTATCTCCTGCCCTTTGAAGAGCGCAAAAAGATGATGGAGGAGCACATTGCTGTTGGGCGCAAGTTCCCGCAGGTGCGCCTGAACACCACATACTCGTTTGGCATCGACGATCAGGATTTCATGCTGGCATTTGAAACCGCTGACCTGATAGCATTTCAGGAACTGATAATGCAGCTGCGCGAAACTAAGGTCAGCAAGTATGTAGTGACGGATACTCCCATGATTGTCTGCGTTTATAAGGGAGTCGAGGACATCATTAAAAGTCTGGGATAGTATGCAGGCGCTCAAGGAATGGGCCGTCGTCTGCAGGGCCCTTGAAGAAGGCCGGCAGGTCATGCTCCTGCGCAAAGGCGGCATATTAGAATACCGCCAAGGCTTTGAAGTCAGGCACAAAAAATTCTTGCTCTTTCCAACTTTTGAGCACCAGTCAAAGGATCACCTGCAGCCGGACTATGCTCCTCGACTTGATGAGGTTTTGAAAGGCGCCCCTGCCGCAGGTACTAACAGGATGACCGGCTACGCCGAGGTCGGAGAAGTCAGGGAGATAACCGACGGATCGGTGCTCAAGAAGCTGGAAAAATACCATGTGTGGAACGAAAGCTATGTTAATGCGAGGATGGACTACAACCCCAAGAAGCCAATGAGCGTGATATTGTTGCGTGTTTTCAAGCTCGACCAGCCAATAACGGTTGACACAAAGCCAGAATGGGCCGGCTGCAAGTCGTGGATTCCGCTTGACATCGACGATGCCCGCAGCGGCAAGCCTGCACTGGATGATTCGCAATTTGAAAAGGTCGCCTCTGAAGTCAGAGAGGTGCTTTCAATAGCAGCATGAAATACAGAAAACTTGGCAAGAGCGGTATAAAGGTGAGCGAGATAGGGTTTGGCGCTTGGACAATCGGGCTTGACTGGTGGGGTAAAAAGATCGACGACGACGAAGCGATAAGGATGTTAAAGCGCGCCTACGACCTTGGGATCAACTTTTACGAAACAGCCGACATGTACGGCAAGGGCAAGAGCGAAAAGCTGATCGCGCAGGCGTTTAAGGACATGCGCGACGAGGTTATCTATTCGACGAAATGGGGCTATGACATGTACAACGCCGAGCAGGTCGGGCACAGCGAACTCCCGCAAAAGCACAACACAGAATTTTTGCAGTTTGCGCTTGAGCAGAGCCTTAATCGCTTGCAGACTGATTACATTGACATCTACAGCCTCCACAACCCCAAGATGGACGCTATCAGGAACGACACGCTATTTGCAGCGCTTGACCACCTTGTGAAAAAGGGCACGATAAAGAGCCACGGCGCGGCGCTTGGGCCGGCGATAGGCTGGAAGGACGAGGGTCTCGAAGCGATCAGGAGCCGCGACATCTCCTGTCTCCAGACAGTCTATAACATTCTTGAGCAGGACCCGGGGCGCGACTTTGTGAGGGAAGCCGAGCGCCACAATGTCGGGATAATGGTGAGAGTGCCCGACGCGTCAGGCCTGCTGACTGGCAAGGTCACTGCGGAGGCGAAATTTGACAAGAACGATCACCGTAGCTTCAGAAAGAAGGAATTCATCCAAGAAGCGATGAAAAAGATAGATAACATAAAGCCAATCGCAAATAGCAAGGGGTGGAACATTACCGAGCTTGCAATCAAGTTCATACTATCGCAAAAGCAGATTTCAGTCGTGCTGCCGACTATGGTAAGCATCGAAGAGATCGAGATGTTTGCATCGCTCTCTGATGGCGAGTACCTCAACTCCGCAGAATCAGCTAAAGTCGAAGAGATGTACGAAAAGAACTTTTACGTCCAAACCGTGGCCAAATGAGCGCAACTGAAGACCTGCTACAAGATCACGTTTTCATTTGCAGGCTGCAGACAGTCATTGAAAAGTGCTATGCGTATCTGAACGAAAGCAGGGACGTGCCTGTCGGGGATATCATCAAAATAGCAGACATTATAGAGCAATTCATCGACCAGTTCCACCACGACAAAGAAGAGAGCGGCTACTTCCCGGAGACGGAGAACAGAGAAGAGAATCGCTTTTCTGAAGAGATCCGGAAATTTGTGATAGAGCACGAATTTGGCAGGAGGATCGCAAAAAGGATCAGGATCCACCTTGAAGAGTACCTGCAGGGCAAAGATGGAAAAGAGCCGCTTGCCCGCTACCTAAAGACGTATTCTGTCTTTATACAGGATCTCACACTTCAAAAGAGGACAGGTTCTTCACAGACGTTAAAGAAAGACGATTGCTGTCGAACGAGGAAGAAAGGGCACTGAAGCGGGAATTTGAGCGCATGAGGCACGAATGCATGCGCAAAAGCAGCGGCAACCTCGTCGAAATGCTGGCGCAGCTAGAAAGCGCCGAGTGGGCACGCCCTAGCTAGACGAAATACTTTACGCGCTCTTTCTTGAACTCGCGCACGCTGAATAGTATCTGGTAGTCCTTAATGCCTATCGTTTCTGACATTTCGGCAGCCATTTTCTCTGCTGCTTGCAGAGTGCGGGCATGCACCATGCTGAACAGGTTGAAGCGCCAGTCCTGGTAAATGGGCCTGCGATAGCAGTGGCTCACCTGCGGAAATGCGGCCAGCTTGAAGCCAACTTCGTCTATCCTGTCTTCAGGCACATTCCACACCACCATGCCGTTAGCGACAAAGCCGGCGTCGCGGTGGCGCAGTATGGCAGCAAAGCGCCTCATGATGCCGATGCATTCATATTCCTTGGCCTTGGCGAACAGCTCTGCCGTTGCTATCCCTAAGTTATCGGCAAGCTCTTTGAAGGGCTCCGGTACGACTTGCAGGTCTTTTTGGAGCTCGCGGATGAATTCCTTGTCGCGTTCGGTTATCTGCATCTTTTCGGGATTCAGGTGCCTGACCTCGTCGGTCGGCTTGGGCTTATCGGCATCATCGTTGACCATGTCAAGCTTCACACCTATCTTGTAGAGCTTGAGCGTCGGAAGAACGCGATACTTTACCACTCCGTCAAGCGCGGCCATCCTATCAAGGTCCTTCTTCATGTCAGAACGGGGCGGCACTGCAAGCGTGAACCACATGTTGTATTCGTGGTTGCGCTCGTAGTTGTGGCTGACGCCAGGGTGCCCGTTTACCTTTATGGAGACACGGTCAAGCCTGTCAGGCCTGACAGCAAATGCGACCAGCGCGCTCTTGTACCCAAGCCGCCTTGTGTCGAAAATTGCGTTAATCTGGCGGATGAGGCCCATCTCCTTCATGGCAGCCACTCTGCGCATGACCTCCCCTTCAGAAATGCCGTGCCTCCTAGCGATTTCAAGATATGGCCTGTCGGCGAGAGGAAAAACCCACTGGATCTCATTTAACAGCTTTTTGTCGACGGCATCAAGCTGCTGGTTTGCCTGCATCGGAACGGGACAAAGTTGTCGCCAATCTATTAAAAACCTACCTATCTTTTCTTGCGTGCCCCTGCAATTCATGCATACGCGCGTGCGTGCGTGCGTGCGTGCGTTTCCAGTAGAACAGCAATGCCGATATTACATAGTGGATATAAAAGAATTTTAATCCGCTTCCAGGGCGGCAAAAACCCGCGTTGCGCGCGTGAAAACTTTAATCGTCGAATGACCATGATCTACTATTGGCGCTTGGCCTGGACGATTTTGTGTGGCTCGCCTCAGTAGCGGCGCTCTCCATAGGCACGACCTTTCTGTTGCTGTACCTTTTGGGGTTCAGACCCGGGTCGCGGTCCAACGCAACGACGGACTGACTACTCCCTCCCCTAGAGGTGCTTGCCTGGTTATAAGGCGGGCATTGCTTGGTGCCGTTGCCTGTAGGGCGCCACCGCCAACATTGTCGCTTTCCGTTTGCCCCCCAATCGAGCTCTACAGGCGCTCCCCTCACTCTCTTCTTACGTCGCGCCTAGATCTTTATCTTTTTGTACATGCCGAGGAATTCCTTTCCCTTCTCAGCGGTTGTGTTGTAGGTCTTTCGCTTCTTGTCAAGTTCCAAGAGCTCCCTTTCCAGCATAAGCGAAATGTACTCCGTGCAAGGCCGGTACGACATGCACGTGGAACATTATCTTTGAAATTCGACCCTTCAAGCGGTGCCTGCGGCACAGCAGCCGCAATCATGTCTGTCCGTGACTTGTGTTTTTTTGCATGATTACTTTTCTAGATGAATGCTTTGTTCAAGATTATTATTGTTAAGATTGAATTATTATATGCTTGCAAAAGTAAGTCCTACTTCTTCGCTTTCCAAAGATGGTGCAGATTTGATAAGAAAAAGAGCACCCGTCTACACGCCGAGCCGTTACCGTCGTCCTCCTCCTCCTCCCCCCTCCTCCTCGTACCTAAACATGATCAGCGAGCCAGGGGTCCACAGTTCGGTGGTCGCGCCACCCTCGATGTTCTGTGCTGGACCTAACGAGTCAGTTATCACATAGATGGTACGGCCGTCTGGTCCGAACGCAAGGTCGCGGTAGCGGTTCTCAGAGCGAAAGAGTTCCACTGGGTCCTCCGCAAGTGCAGTGCCATTCTCGTTCAGTATGAGATGGAAGATCCTGCCGGCCTTCAGAGTCGTCATCAGGAAGGTGCCATTCCAGCCTGGGATCACGTCTGATGTATAGAGGCGCAAGCTTGAAGATGCTACAGTCGGATTGCAGACGTAGGCTATCTCGCCGCAGTCATGGTCTGTAAAGTTGTAGTCGTTTCTGACGGTGTAGAAAGTGGCGATCGGCTCTACAAAGTTCCCAGCCTCAAACTCACTCTCATTCATTACTGGTACCTCTGGCGGATACGGCGGAAGGTTGTCATAATCTAATCGCTCGCAGTTCTCCGCGGCAGACCAATTCACGTATTGGTATGCCTGATCGTCTCGGAAGCCACTTACGTAGGGCCAGCCATAGTTCCCACCCGCCTGGAGGCGGTTGAATTCGTCGTCAGAACTGGGGCCATGTTCTACTACATAGAGGTCGCGATTTGGACCCACTTCGATTCCCTGGTGATTACGGTGCCCATATGTGAAGATGTGGCTGCGGACGCCGTTGATCTCGGGGTTATCCTCAGGGATGGAGCCGTCTGGGTTCATTCTGAGTACCTTACCTTGGTACGTGCCCCAATCTTGAGCTGCGACCTGCTCCGCAGTCGGAAGCTCCTGTGCTTGAATATCAAAGCAGTACCGCGATAACTGGTTATTGCCCTGATCGCCTATTGTATAATACAACATCCCGTCTGGTCCGAATGTCATGCGACCAGAGTTGTGGTCGATGCTAGCGTGGAGTCCGCTGATAAGATCAAATGGCTCGCCGATAGTACTGGTTGCTGGGTCATATATAAAGCGCGTGATTTTGGTGCGTCGGTCAACATCATCGCCTACTTCTCCGGCGTATGTATAGGCTACGTAGATGTACTGGGTATTGTTAAAATCAGGGTCAAACGCCATGCCCATTAGACCATCCTGACCTTCAGACTGCCAGACGTTGGGGACTGCCATGCTACTGAGTCTAGACCCGTTGCTTGGGTCAACACGCGTGATGTTCTTCCCCAGGCGCTCTGTGATCCATAGGGCGCCATCTGGGCCGTAGAGAATGTTGTGCGGCGCGCTGAAGTTCGTTGCAAGCACGCGCACTGAGAAGCCGTCCACCCTTGGCAGCTGTGCCTCCTCGCCATTGCCTTGTGTACTGCGGTTGGATATGTCTTGATTGTTAGCGGCAGACGAGGATGACGGTGTTGCCTGCTGCGCCAATGCCATTGGTTGTATAAGAATAGAATTGCTACCAAGTATTGCGGTCATCATTGATAATGCCAGTAATCCAAATGCCATAGCTATTATGCCGCTATTTCGCATTTTGGGCTTGGACATTTTTCCGTAGACGTAATAATCCCATTTTGATATTTATATACTAAAGAATAGAATTATGAAATCTGCGGACCACATAATGTCAGGTATGTTTCAAAACGAAGAAGAAGAAATAACATTCTATATTCAATAGAACAAAATTAGTTTTGAGGCTCGATCACGGTCATCTACAGCATATTGCAGTCTAGCTTTAGCACATACTATCATTACTATTTTGATAGCCACGACAAATCAGGCTCCTTACATATACCCCCTTACCCTCATTGGGCCGCCAGAAATTGACTCTAACATGAAGCAAATTTGTTCGAAAGCTTCCAATCTGTCAATGACTCAAAACATGCTTGAATTTTTGCAAGCACTATCTTGGATAAAGCATTAATGTAGATAACAAAACTGGAAGTATTAGGACATTTTCTCTAATTGAGAATCCATGGTTGGCGCGCTATCAGTTTCTGCTGATTTCGTGGTCAAATGCAGCAAAGCTAGCCTCAGACATCGAGCCTGTACCGCAAAATGCTATTTATGGAATAGAAGGTTTTGTTCCACGAGATTTTCTTCTGGAGCAAAAAGGCGTGAATGCAAAAACACCATCTACTTTACGGTAAGTACCGGAACTTTTGCGCGATGCACCACGGCGCTAGATACGCTGCCAAGAACAAGCTCCTTGAAGCCACTCAATCCTCTACTGCCCATCACGATAAGGTCGACCTTGTTTGAGTCTGCAGCCTTGAGAATTTCATCAGCTACAGCGCCGCCCTTGGCAGTTATGGTTTCCACCGCAAGTCCAAATTCCTGTTGGGCAATCAATGAAAATTTTGATATCAAGATTTGTGCCGAATCAAATGCTGCCCTTACTGCCTCCTGCATCGGAAAATTGCCCATTCCTCCGCCTGCCGCTGGAGGTGACATGACATGAACAACAATGACTTTTGAGTCAAATTTTTGAGCAAGCGTCATTGCGTGCCGGAAGGCTTTTTCCGCATGATCAGATCCGTCAATTGCAACTAGTATCTTGGAAAAGGTAGCAGCTGCTGTATGTGAGGAGTCCACAAGGGGTCAAGAATAATCTTCTATGCCTTTCTAAAAAGATTGCTATCTACAATCGAGAGTTGTTTACCATCTGCAAGATCGACCCTCATGTTTTGGTTGGAGGTTTTTATATGTTCTCATAAGGGTGAAAATGCGATCTCGAGCTTTAGAGTTTCTGGTTTTGAGCCTTTGGCCGTCTTTTGTTGCACCGCTCTTAAGCGCCCGGCTTTAGCTTACTTGCCAGCTTCCTCCTTGCATCCAGCACCCTTATTTGTTTCTGCAAAAGGCGCTTGTAGCTGTCCAGCAAAGTGACTTGCTCATCATATCCTTCCTTTCGTATTTCTGCAATCATGTCCTCAAATAGCCCAGTCATGTTCTCGACATCGCTCCCAAGTGAATGGATATCCTTTGAATCAGCTGTAGCGGCAATATCTACAGTCTGCTCTTTTAGCCGTCTTCCTGTTTTCTTCGCCGAACCTTTTGCCTCCCTTGCAGCGGTTACAAACAATTCTTTTAGCGACTCGCCTGCTTGTCTTGCTTTAGTTGAAACGGGGGCTTCTTCTGGAGAAATACGCTGTTGTTCTTGCATTGGAACTGCGGTTGAAGTAGTAGTTGTTATTGTCGTTGGTCTTTCTTTCGATGCTTCTATAGAGGAATCTACTGCTGCTGCAGCAGCAGTCACAGCGGTCCTTATCTGGGATTTTTCTACTTTCTGCAGCGGTTGCTGCTGCCCGATTGGCTCCAGCGTTTGCATAGGTATCATTTTCTCTGTCTGTCGTTGCTTTGGTTCTCCTCCTGAATCTATGCTCAGTGCCTTTGTTCTTCTTCTTTTTTGATAGATAGTGACGTATAATAATCCTCCAATAATAGGAATGGCTGCTATAGATGATGCGACTATCAGCGTCCTTGCATTGAATACTTCCCTAGGCATTGGCTGTCCTATATCTTGGTCGATTTTTGATTTAATGGTTCTATTATGCAGTCTTATATGTAAAAAGAGAAGGCGCGGGGAGTAGGATTCGAACTCTTGCCTGTATTCTGTGGGTTGGTGGTAGCAGCTGGTTCTTTTACCCCAATAGCATAGTAGTAGTAGTAGCCTAGCAGGTAGCTTTTTTTACTTCCTTGCAAAGGATCAGAAGTACTTAGACCTTGAAAAAATGGGGTTTGAGTGATTGTTTGTTGTTAGCTTGTCTTAGTTGGCGGGGCTTGTTTATCAACGATGAAGAATTATAATACCTATGAAGTAGGCTATCGAAAAAATGGAAGATGTGTATATGTATTATTATGCACCGCATCAGCAAGAGAAATCTGATTCTTGTCGCTTCTACACATCAATTGTTACCCAATCCATAACTAGCATTATTGCCCTACTTTTCCCATCTATGAGAAAGGAGGAACAACGAAACCTCGATTTTCTCCTCAATAACACCTACTACATAGATGATGGCAATAGCAGCAATAACGGCGGCGTGCTTCAACAGCTCAAAAATGTGGCAAAACAAAGAGTAAACAAGATAGACTATCAGCAGCAGATTGAACGTTGGAACAAGTACCAAGAGCTTCTGGATAAAATAGACCAGAAATGCAAGAAATCTGTTGGTGTTAAGCTTGCTAGAAACGTAAAACATAATGTAAAGATGCTTGGCGATACTGAAGCAGCGGCGCTCTCCATTATTGGTCTTATAGCCTTATTGACAATGTGGGGTGCGAACACAATAGAAGATGGCCTCTATGGCATGATTGGCAGTGCTGTGGCTTTAGGTTTTGTAGGTTGGCAGGCAGCTATCAGGTTACACCATCCCTCAGTAATACATTTCAAATGCCGACCAGTTTTGCACATTGACGAATTCGCTTACATGCGTCAAGCGATAAATGGAATACCGCCAGCAGAGCATGATCCGATAGTGAGGCTTCCCGTGCTGGAAATGTCCATACCAAGAGCATGGATAGCGCAGCAGGGCATGCTGAAATTCATGGAAAGTCTGGCAGATATAGAATTGGATAAAGAGAAGAGTAGAGGTGAGAAAGGAACATCCCAATAGAAAGATGCGACAAATGTGGAAAGTCATTCATGAATAAATCAGAGGTTGAAAGGCATAAGATGTATGAACATCCAGTGCCAGTATCGCCTTTTGAGGATAAGCTTACTACTACTACTGCGACCAAGAATAGCGATAGTGGTATTAGCCCTGAGAGTTTGCATAAATTGACAACTGATGTGGAAGCAGCTGCGGGTATTAGCAATAATGCAGCAAAAAATGGTTCCACTTCGTCGCCAATTGTTGGTGGAAGGAGAGTATCGTTCAAACCTTTTAAGCTGTAAACAAAAAACATATTTCTGCTAATTGCAATGGTAGTAACAGCGGAGACAAAGAAGAATAAGAAGTGAAGGAAGAAGAAAGGGATTCTCTAAAGTAGACTGCTAGATCTTTGATATAATTTGTAGAGCAGATGAAATTGTATAACGGGTATGAAATTCCCTTCGTTTAGAGGTAAGAAGTTCAAGTGTGACGTTTGCGGACACAAATTCAAGACTGAAGAAGAATTGGATCAGCATGTTCGGAAGGAGCATAGACGTTAGGACAATTGTAGTCGGATTGTCATAGGAAGTTACAGGATTCGGCAATCTTATCGCCGTAACCCTAGATCTAGAGCTGTTACATGTTATATTATTCGGTTGCCATTCGCACCAATTCAGAAATTTGCTTACCTTTCCCTTGAGAAAGTGCTGATATCCCGCCAGTCAAACTTTCAGCTACAATGCCTTTCTCCGCTAGTACTTGAGCAACTCTGAGCGAAGTATTTCCCATCATGCAGACGAGCAATGGCTTCGCATCAGGTCCTCCTAATGCTTTATCGAGCTCCTTGGAAATCTGTTGGGTTGCTAAAAGTTGCTCCACCTCGCTTGCCTTTGGCACAGAGATCCTGCTTTCATCAACACCGAGTGATTTTGCAATCAGCTCTATTCCTTCCTTGCGTGGAGTATATATTGTGTGAATCCAGACAACTCTATTGTAGTTTCCGATGTTCGAGACGGCTTCCTTTAGAGGAACGTCAAGACGACCCTTCCTGTCTTGCATCGTTTCAAGGCTCCTTTTGTATTTTTGGATTCCATCAGCAACTATTACCACAAACTTTCCTCCAATACTGCCAAAGTTGGCCATTTGCATAACCGCGTAAAGCGCAAGGGCACTGCTTTCACCTATATCGTGCCCTTTGTCTACGAAAAAATTTAGCAGACGTTTTGCCTGTCCAAAATCTACTTCATGCTGTCCTGCATACCGCTCCGGCTCGTAGAACCTCAAGCCAGCCGCCTTGCCTTTCGTCCTTATTCCTGCAACATCTTGATCACCGAGAGGAAAGACAACATGCAGTGACCTCTTTCCATATTTCTCCATCAAGTATCTGCTCAAGCCACCCGAGGTGCCACCTGTACCAAAGGTGCAGACAATCCTAAATTCGGAAAGCGAATGGCCCTGCTCGCGCAGCTGCTGGTCCAACTCTACGCCCGTCACAGTCCTGTGCACGTCAATGTTCAGCTCGTTGTCGTATTGTTCCGGGCAGAAGCAGCCATAGATCTTTGCAAGAAGCTTTGCCAAGTTTATTATGTCCGCGCTCGCTAAAAGTCCTTCCACTTCAGAACGTGATTTATCGAAAATGGCAGGGTCGAATCCGAATTCAGCGAGCTGTGAGCGAATGTTCGAAGCCGTTGCTTTGGCAGCCAAAACATTCGGGTTCATCTTCATTCCTGGAGCAGGACAGATGTCCATGTCAAGATTCATGGTGCGTGTTCCTCCGTTTCTCAGCTCATCGAACACTCCTTCCTGAAGCTTCCTAGAGACAAGGGCAACGACATTTAGGCCGACCTTGGCGATCTGCCCCAGAGCGATCCCGAAATTTCCCGAGGTCGCTTCGAATATCATCTGTCCACGCCTAAGCTTTCCCGTAGCGATGGCATCATAGATTATGTATACTGCCGGCCTTACTTTGATCGAGCCTGCCAGCAAGTTCGAATCGAACTTGCCGAAAACTTGCAGATCTCTATCGGCAAGATCTAGGCCGTACTCTTTTCTTGCACACTCCCTCAAATCTTCAGTAATGTCGATCAGGGGCGTTGCATTCACAACCTTCACTTCGCCTGGCTTTTCCTCCTCAAGGTGAGGAACCTTACTCCATATCTCTCGTCGAAAATGCTCAAGCAGAGAGCTGTCAGTGTTACTCTCTTTATTATTATTTAGTCCCTGCAATTTTCTCCACTGTTCTATCATGTGCAATAAGGTTTTATAAAAGATGTGTTAGGGTTCGCACTGTAAAGAAGTTATTATCGGGCGATAGCAAAAATCTCAATAAATATCATCATCACTATCCGCCAAGTTAACAGAGCCCAGATAAACCCTTGAGTAAGGCGCGGGGAGTGGGATTCGAACCCACGTGTCCTTTCGGACATGGGATTAGCAATCCCACGCCCTACCAGGCTAGGCGACCCCCGCCCGCACCTAAAGCAGTTGCAACTCACATTATATTAATCATAACAGGCGCTCTGTTCTGCGATAGCAGGAACGCATTTGTAAAATTTACAGACTTTAAAAAGATTATATAATATTCATGGTGCATCGGTACAACATCTTTGAACCTTAAGGAAGCAAATGAAGTCTTTCGCCGGGCAATAATCAAGGCTTACTTTGAACCCGAACTCCTGAGAATGGACTACCGCAAGTCAAGCGTCAAACACCCAAACATTTCTGATGCCGGCCTCACAGTTGAAGATATCCTTCACGTTTACTTTGACGTTTACACTGGCAACGACTACCCTGACGGCGACGAGTGGTTCAGCGTTGAGTATTTGCTGCCGTACAGCGTAAAGCTGCCAGACGGGCTGAAGGGGCCTGACTATTTCACCACCATATCGGTCTCAGAGGGCAAGCACTACTGGCGCCACCGCGAGCTGGTGCGGTTCAAGTACGGCAAGTCAAAAAAGCTGGCCGAGTCGCTCCAGTTCATCGACAAGAAATACAAGGAGCTGAGCAAGTCAATCCATGATTCTCCAATTGTTGACCAGCTCAAGTAATAATGATCATTATTTCGTTTTCCACTCATTGTTCTTGAAAAAGTAGTTTCTGTCGCTGCTTTTTGCAACCGATGGGCTCCACTTGTAGCTGGCCTCGTCGTACGAGAACCACACCTCTTCTGTGTTGGGCGGTATCGACTTGATTTGGAGCGGCACGACATCGACAAGGTATTCCAGCTTTTCTATGCCCATCTCAAACTGCCTGTCGCCCTTGTTGAGCAGCGGGAACACCACTGCGGGGCTGCCGGCGAACCTGATGAACGCCTTGACACCCTTTCTGCCGCGCCTGCGCTTGACGTCCTTTATCACGCCCTTTATCTTGAACCAGCTCTCCATCGTAAACGTCTGGAAGAATGATTCGTCAAACGGCACCGGAAAGCCGACCTCGATCATGCTAACAAACTGCGGGTCGTCCGGCTGCAGCTGCTTTTCTTCTACTTCAAAGGAACGATTGAGCGTGTCGTAAATGATCTCGATCTCCCAGAGCGATACGCCATAGTGGTAGAATGTCGCAGCCGACTCCAATGTGCGTGCTCGAAGAAACTGAGTCGAGATGAAATAAAGTCTTTACTAGAAGATGCCGACGAACTTTAGCAGGTAAATCAGCGAGAGCGTCACGGCGGACCCGACCATATGCCTCCACGGGATTGGCGGAAGCGTTGGCGCGTTCAGCGTTATCTGGTGGTTGTCGATGACAGTTGTGATGTACTGGCGGAGCTTAGCGTTCCAGATCTGGTATTCTATCCTGTGCTTTTTTAGGATCGATTCAATCTCGTAAATCACGGGCGACCTTACCGAGCGGATGTGCTGTATGTATTTTCGCGAGATCTCGACTTCTGCCTGGATTGCGATGAACCCCTGCTGCATCTCTAGCAGCCTCACATGCATCTCCCAGGGCTTGGTCAGCCTCTTTGCAAAGCCATGGCCAATCTGGGTTGGCTTTTTGTTTTCAAGTTTCACGCGCTTGAAGCCTTCAGAGACGAGGGCGTTGACTATCTCGTCCCTCTTTATCTTGACCATGAGTGAGAGGTGGTCAAGCTCGATCTCTTCTTTGCGAATAAGGTCCTGCAAACCCTTGACGATGTTAACCGTCTTTGGATAGCTGGTAAGGAATTCGGACATCTAAGGTGTAGCTTTGTTCCATATGACGGCATATTAAAACCCTATGCAAAAATGATATGTAGCATGACTCATTCTTTCTTCTTCTTCTTCTTCTTGTCGTTGCTCACTAAGCTTCTCAGGTAAATGTCCTGCGCCGGCGCAACTGCCATGTCGCGCCACGAGAACCTTTTGTCAGACCATGTGACCTTGGCGCCCCTTACCACGGCGGCCGGCATAGACTCGTTGCTCTCGCCCATCACCGCTACTCCCATCGTGGCAAGGCCGTCGGCAACTGCCTTGAACGTGACCCTGAGGACGTTGCCAAATAAATCGTGCTTGCCTCGCTGATCCTCGACTGGCTCAAATCCCGCGCAGGCAATGGCCACACCCGTTGTGCCAATGCGGGTAGGCATGAGGCGGCTGTCGGCAACGACGATGCCGGTCCTGACACCAAGCTCGACAAGGAACTTCTGCCTCATCTTCTCAGCTGTTCCAAAGGGGTCGCGAGGGTACAGGATGGCGCGGCCGGCAGGCACGTTTGACTTGTCGATGCCTGCGTTTGGCGCTATCATGCCGTCTCTTATCGCAAGCAGGAATCCCGGCACTCCCCTGATGATGTAATCTGACTCTCTCAGCACGAGCTCCGCCATCTTGCCATCCATGTGGCACTTTGCAGCAAGCACCCGCGCCTTCTTGCTCACCCTCACTTTTTTGAGGTCTATGACCGAGCCTTCGCTCATTGACACGAACTTGCTTGATATCACTACAATGTCGCCGTCCCTATACGAAAAGCCCTTGAGACTCTCAAAGAGGTCAAACCTGCCCTTCCTGACATTGACCGGTATTGCCAGAACCTCGACGACCAAATTGCTGCAGCATCCATAAAAGGGCGCTCACTTTTGTGCTTTCTGCCTCAGCGCCTACAAAGGTTTTAATCCGTCGCGAGGACAAAATCTCTCACACGAGCGAATTCATTTTGACAACAGGGATGACAATCACTGAAAAGATACTGGCCCGGGCGTCCAGCAAGGGCAAGCTTTCGCCCGGAGATGTGGTATTTGCCAAGGTAGACAGGGTAATGATGCACGACGTTTCCGGCCCCGGCGTAATCAAGGTGTTCAGCGAGTGGGAGAAGAAGGGGCTCAAACTAGATCGCATCTGGAACCCGGACAAGGTGTGGGTAACGGAGGATCACTTTGTGCCTGCAGCCGACAAGGTCTCGGCAGAGAACATCATCATGCTATCCAACTTTACCAGCAGGTACGGCATCAAGAAACACTTCAAGTATGGCCTAGGGCAATATGGGATATGCCACACGCTTTCCCATGAGGAGGCGATGGTGCTCCCCGGCGAAGTCTATGTAGGAGGCGACTCGCACACCAATACGACGGGTGCAATGGGCGCCTTTGCTGCCGGCCTGGGCCACACCGATGTCGCGTATGTGCTCATGAACGGCCAGATCTGGTTCAAGGTGCCTGAAACAATGCTCTTCAAAATAGAGGGAGACAAGCCTGCTCACATCATGGCCAAGGACATCATCTTGAAGATAATCGGCGACATTGGGACTGACGGCGCCAACTATAACACGATGCAGTTTGCGGGCAGCGTGGTAAAGCGTCTGACGATGGAAGAGCGCCTGACGCTTACAAACATGACCACCGAGGCGGGCGCCAAGAATGGCATAATCGAGCCGGACGAAACAACATACGCTTACCTGCGCGAAAGGACTGATGCAAAGTACTCGCCAGCGTACGGCGACCCGGACGCCGACTACTCTGAAGTTTTCACGTATGAGATCGAAACGCTCGAGCCGACGGTGGCCAAGCCTTTTTCGCCCGGCAACATTTCTGCCGCGCGCGAGCTGGAGGGCACCGAGCTTGACAAGGCGTACATCGGCTCGTGCACGGGAGCAAAGCTGGAAGACCTGCGCGAGGCTGCCAGGATATTGAAGGGCAAGAAGGTCAAGATCAGGACAGAAGTGCTGCCGGCTGCGCAATCGATTTACATGAAAGCGCTAAAGGAAGGATTGATCACCATTTTCATGGAAGCCGGCGCAATCGTCGGCCCGCCCACGTGCGGGGCATGCTGCGGCGCCCACATGGGAGTGCTTGGCAAGGGCGAGGTGTGCATCAGCACCACCAACAGGAACTTCCCTGGCAGGATGGGCCACGTGGAATCGCAGACGTATCTTGCGTCGCCAATAGTGGTGGCGGCGTCAGCGGTAACAGGCAAGATAACAGACCCGAGGGACGTGAGAAATTGAACAGGATGCTGAAAGGCAAGGCCCACAAGTACGATATGAAAAACATCGATACTGACGTCATAATTCCCGGCCCCTACCTGAAGGTACATGACCACACGGAGCTGGCCAAGCACGCAATGGAAGGCATCGACCCAAAATTCCCCGAAAAAGTGTCGCAGGGCGACTTTCTCGTAACGGGCAACAACTTTGGCTGCGGCTCAAGCAGGGAGCACGCGCCAATCGCGCTATCGCAGACGGGCATTAAGGCAATCCTAGCGCCGTCGTTTGCAAGGATATTCTACAGAAACGCTGTGGACGGAGGCTACTTGCTGCCGATAGAAATCGACGAATCAACAGTCGAAAAGATATCTGACAGGGACGAGCTTGAAATCAACCTTGAGCAGAACAGGATAACCAACCTGACAAAGAAAGAGCACTATCCGATGAAGCCGTTCCCGGAACTGATAGCAAAAATTGTCGAAGCAGGCGGGCTCATGAACTTCAAGCCCAGCTCGGCTTAATCGTTCTTTTCTACCCACCTGTCTCCTTCTTTCTTATATTCCCGCTTGACGGCAGACCACGCAACCTTGTGCGCCACCTGCTCCCCGCTCTGGCGTTTCCCTCCGCGCCTCTTTGCCGGGCTCTTGTACTGCTTTAGCGCGTTCTTGTGGGCTTTTTTGTAAATCTCTTGGGCATGTTCGGGAAGAGTGTCGATCGCTTTTTTTGTCCTTGAAGAAAGCCTTGAGATGCCGCCGCTCCTGCTGCTCTTCCTCTTGCTGCCGCTTCTTTTCCTGCTAGAAGACAATGAAGATGACTTTCTTGGCATGCTGCCAATAGTTCAATATAATATATAACAAGTGCGATGATGAAGCATCATCGTGGCAAGAAAGGGCAGGCTTGATGAAATTTTTAGCAAAGCGCTGTACGCCGATGACGCTACACTGTATGTTGTCGGCTACCGCGACTTTGACAGCATAGTAGAAGTCCCGCTGCCGGAATTTGTCGAGCTGTCAGAAAATTTTGCAGTGATACCGCAGAGCAGAATAGCTCTTGTCAAAAAAGGTGAGAGGGTGCTTTATCGCAAGCACAGGTTCTAGCGCTCAATGACCCAGCCCTCGGGCAGCAGTCTGTCCTCCCTCGGCCTGCCCGTGGCAGTCGCGTACCTCCACACGTGCAGCCCCTTGTCAGTCACGCTTGCCTTAATCTTGGCCAGAGCCTCGATCTCGCGCTCCACGCTTTCAACGCTTGCATTTGTAGTGGAGAACTTTTTGCAGAACTGGCAGTGCCTATCAAGCGTTGCCGCCTTGCCTGTGGCATCAGTAACTGGATAGGCTCGGCATGCAAGCGGCCGCTTGGAATAGATCCTGCAATTAAGGCCGCCGTGGGGAGACCTTACTGCGCCTTCAACGTCAAGGAACGGGCAGAGGTCGCCGTCGCTGTTCTTGCCCATCATCTGATACGCAATGATTTTTTCAGGCGATTCCCTTCCTACCGCAATCCTTGGGATTATCCTGACATCAACGCCCATCCTGTGCGCAAGCTCTTCAATCGCGGACTTTTCTTCTGGCAGTAGGAGGACGCCTATCTTGCCGTACTTGGAAGACGGGTAGTATTCCCTGTAGATGCAGCAGTCCGAGCACCCCTGCACGCAGCTGAACTTTCTTATCATTTCTTGTTTTCCTGAATGCACTGCCACTCTATGCTGTCCTGCGCGAGATCAGTATATTGCAGGAAGGCAATGTCGTACACCGACTTTGACTTTTTCAGGATCTCTAGCTCGAACTTTTTGTCCTTTTTCTTTGGATTTTCGTTGTATATGCCAAAGCGCAGCGTGGCCTTTTTTTCAAAGCCTACCTTAAAGCGCTCGTAGTTTTCAGAGACTGGCACTTTCTTCACAAAGCCGGTGTTGTCGCCTTTGTATTCCGAGCCGCCATAAAGGATGAACCAGTAGCTGTCGCCCTGCTCTACAAAGCGGAGCTTTATCTTGTAGTCCGGCCACCACTCGATCGTCTTTTTCCACAGCTTGAACGCAAACATCTTGTCGCTAAAGAGCGGAAAGACGTTCATGTAGACATCGTGGTAGCGGTAGCCTACGCCTACAAAGTCCTTGAACCAGACTATAGAGGGCTTGCTCAACTGCAAGCAAGCTTATCAAATTACCATAATAAAAGTCTCAAGGCGCACTCTGATCATTTCTAGGTGTGATTGTTCAATACAGCCTAAAAGCCCGTTTGGCGCTTTTGTTGCATGGATTCAAGGTTCTTCGCAATTTTTGCAGCAGCAGCTGTGGCCGCGCTGGCCATAATCGGGATGCTACTATCTGCCGGTGCCGCTTTTGCGCAGATCATCGGCCCAAACAACTCGCCTTTCATACCAGACACAAACAACACCATCTCAGTGGCCGGCACTGCAACCACAAAGGTTGAGCCAGACAGGGTCATGATAACGTTTGCCGTAGAGACGGTCGACGAAACGGCCGGCGACGCGCTGCGCGCAAACTCGGAGAGAATGACAGCCGCGCTTCAAGCGCTGCAGGCGGCAGGCGTGGAGGAGAACGAGACGAGCACTTCGTCCTTTAGCATATACCCAAACTACAACTTTACAGAATTTGGCAATGCCCGCCAGCTGACAGGCTATACTGTGACAAACTCGATCCTAGTGGAAAGCTCGAACCTGCAGAACATATCTGATTGGGTCGACGCCGCGGTGGGAGCTGGAGCAAACAGGATCGACAGCATAGCATTCACGATCTCTGAAGAGAGGATGGATGTGGTACGAGCCAACCTCACGGATCAGGCAGTCGACAATGCAAGGGGCAAGGCTGACGCATTGGCCTCTGCGCTGGGTATGGAAATAACGGGCGTCAAGGCGGCCGGCCTCAACGACTTTGGCGCGCCGATAATCCCGCTCTCGGTATCCCGGGAAGCGGCCATGGCAGACACAGAGGTGCCAATAGTGCCGGGCGAGCAGACGGTGACGACCACGGTTACGGTGATATACAAGATCGGCGAATAAGCTCAGGTAGAAGATAGTACTAGAGGCAGAATACAAACCACCTCTATATTTTGTGTCTAGATACCCACCTACCTGCGTAATGCTTATTACACACTGGCTGCTTGCTAGAGTGGAACGAGATGGGCGAAGTCTATCGCAACAGCGTCAAGATAGTGGGAGACGTGCTGCGCATAGCAGACAAATTCGGAGTAAGTGGAGTAAATCTCCCGTTGCTCCTGAGGAAGGCTAACCTGTCATACGGCAGGCTGTCAAGCACCGCTTCAAAGCTGATGCAGAGGGGCCCAATAGACTAGTAGGTCCAGGAAGGTCAGCGCATCTATATCATTACTTCTCGCGGTAGGGATTACCTGCACACAAATATATGCAGTTTGCAGAAATCGCAGACTCGTTTGGGCTCTAAGCTACTGTTCCTTTTCCACTGCCTCTATATGGCATTGATGCCCTCTGTGCTCTCTGTCCAGCTTCTGGGCTTCCTCCCTGGTAATAGGAAACTGTTCCTCGCTCAAGCCGGGCTTCTCCAAAATGACTTTGCCGCACGTGTCGCAGACGAGATGCATCATGATGACGCCCATTCCGGCTGCTAAAGTGCTTGCTGACGATATTTAGACTATTCTGCCAGTTGTTAATTACTTGTCCAGATCGACAGGTATTTTCTTGAAGACCTTGCCGATGCTGCCCAGCATCCCTTTCTTGTTCTGCTTCTCTCCAACAGGCTTGTAGCACTCGGGACACAATGCGCGCAGATTGATGGGGCGGTTGTCCTTCTGCGAGCCGTTTATGTGCTCAAACTGCGGCTGGACGCTCGGGGTGAACTTTACCTCGCACTTTTGGCAACGGTTGCGCGCCCTCTCTAGCACTGTCTGCCTGATGGCAAGCGTCAGGTGCTCATACTTTTTCTTGTCGTAGCTGGGGCCGCTCGGGGGACCGAAGAACGACATAATGGCAAATGGCAGGCTCAAACTTATGTGTCTTGCGCTGTTTTCTATTATAGTATCTTGGCACTTCTTGCGACGGCGTACACATGCTCTTTGAGGTCGCGCTCGTAGAGCGAGTCCATTTTTTCAAGTAGCAGCGAGCGCGCCTGGTTCCTCTCTTCCTCCGTCCTTGCTGACAGCGCGGCTGCAAAAATGTCGGGGAAGTTTTCCTTTATCCATCCGTCAAGGACAAGATACCTGTTTTCGTTTATCCATATTACCTTGGCTGACGACTGGTCAACTTCTTCGTTAAACCTTCCAGTCTCGACCCTGTCGATTAGCATAAAGATGCAATTGTTGGGATCTGGATTGCTGAGCGCTTCGATCGGCCGCCCACCTGCCCTGCCGGCCTGTATGCGCTCTATCAGGCCCTGCGGCCTTATGTACGTCCCAACGACGTGGACCTTGTTTCCGTTGGACGACTGGACGCGGCCTATGATTATCTTGCTATAGTCCCCTTCCTTTTGAGCCACGAAAACATAGCTGCCGGGCTTGATCCCTCCTGCTACCTTGCCAAACAACATTTGACTACAAAAGAGTCCCGGCTTGCAAATTATATAATGTTATCTCGTATGTGCGGGCGGGCTTGCCTATGCGCTTTCGAAATACTTGGAGAGCACAACGCCAAGGCTCGGACGCGTTGCTACAGCAGCAGGCGCCTCTCCTTGTTCCTGCTTTTTGCTAGAGAAGGTGACGTAGGCTTGCAGCTTTTGGCACCGATGGCAAAAGTGCATCGAATTGGTCATCGACTTGTGATCATGACCGCAGGAACTGCATACTGTGTTTGTTATAGCTGCCTGAAATGACGGCTTGATGTTACATAAACATTTGAAAGTCATGTAGCCCTATACACGTACACAACTGTCGAAGGGCTCTGATGGGTTTCTAGGATTTTATTATCACAAATTTCTTGGTAATAGCTATCATTCTTTTTTATGAGGGCTGCATCTACTATTGAGTGGAAGGGAGAAGCTGAGGTAATACACTTGCCGCGCCTGCAAAAAGAGATTTGCGTTTACCTATGATGTGGAGCACCATAAGCTCCAGATAGGCCACAGCGAGTTTGACATTGAGGAGCTCCGACACCTCTGATCCTGCGCTTTATGGCTTGGCATATCATAAGTTTTTCAGGATCCTCAAAATCGTCTACTAAGGAATTGGTTTTTAACAGTTCAATTGATTCAGAATTACATTTATTAACACAGGTTTGTAAGGTTACAGAGATATGCACAAGTTCGACGAGCTTGACACGAGGATACTGTCCGAACTCTCCAAGGACGCAGGCGTCTCTGTGCCAAGGTTGAGCAAGAAACTCAATGTTAACGCTTCTGTTCTTTACAGCAGGATAAAGCGCCTGACAAAGCGCAGCCTGATCAAAAAGTTCACGGTTGTCGTGAACGAGGGCATGCTGGGCATCAACGTCAAGGCCGCGGTAGGCATCAACCGCGACCCCAAGCTGAAGGAGCCGATACACACCGAGCTCCTAAAGATCCCCGAGGTCAGGTCGCTGTCCGAAGTGACGGGCAGGTTTGACATGATAGTGATGGTGAGCGCCCACACGCTTGAAGAACTGCATAACATCGTGATCGAGCGCATCGGCAAAATAGAGGGCATACAGAACACTGAGACGTTCGTCGAGATGCAGCGGACGGAAAAGGAGCCAGTCTACACTGTGCAGCCGTCGCTTTCAAGGTAGCAGCACCACCACCAACAGATATTTTATATAACGCATACAGAACTTCAATTTACTGAATGTCAATTGTCGAGCGCAAAATATCTGAGATGATCCAGACGCTCAGGCTGGCAAAAAAGACCAGCAGGGAAGACTACTCCCAGCACCTGCGCCTAGTAGTGCTCGGCATGATTGCAGTAGGCGGCGTCGCCTTTGTCATCAAGCTGATAGCCGAGTACCTTACTTTTGGCTCAAGGTCCGGCTGACCACTGACTACTGACTGCCAATAGGATTAAAATACCATTACATACAATTTTTCCATATGGAAAGCAAGACAGACAGCACAGTCACCCACGTCACGACCAAGACATGGGACTCTGAAGTGCTCAGGTCAAACCTGCCCGTCTTCGTGGACTTTTGGGCAGAGTGGTGCGGGCCGTGCAGGATGGTGGGCCCGGCAGTCGAGCAGATAGGCAAGATAATGGCAGACAAAATAAAGGTGGCCAAGCTCAACGTCGACGAAAACCAGGAGATCGCTATGAAATATGGAATTCAGTCAATTCCTTCGCTTGTACTGTTCAAGAACGGCAAAGAAGTGTCAAGGACCATAGGCGCAGCTCCAAAGGAAGCGTACATCAAATTCATCGAGAACTCGCTGGGCAAAGCCTAGCTCTCTCACCCCATCCCTCTTCTTCCTTTTCTGCTTTAACAACGACGAAAGCATTAATACGGTAATTTGATACGGTAACACGATAGCAGCAATTGGGAAAGAAGGAACTTGCAGCCCTTTTTTCATCCGATCCCGACCGGTACTACAGGGTTTCGCTATTTGACAAAATGAGTTTTTCTCGGCGCAAGTGTGGTAGGTGCGAAAAGTTCTTCTGGACGCTTGACTCTGGCAGGCAGTTCTGCCCCGATCATGAAAATTACAGCTTTATCAGCAGGCCGCCAACAAGCAAGCGGCTTGATTACGTCAATGCGTGGAAGGAAACGGACAAGTTCTTTCGCGCTAATGGCCACACTATAGTGAGGCGCTACCCGGTAGTTTGCCGCTGGCGCGACGACCTGTACTTCACCATAGCGTCGATAGTTGATTTCCAGCGCGTCGTCGGCAACCAAGTGGTGTTCGAGCTGCCGGCAAACCCTCTCGTAGTGCCCCAGATGTGCCTCCGCTTCAACGACATCGAAAACGTGGGGCTGAGCGGCAGGCACTACACCGGCTTTTGCATGATCGGCCAGACCTGCAACGCCGACGCGCCAGGCGGCTACTGGAAGGACAGGTGCATCGAGCTTAACTATGGGATGCTGACGCAGGGGCTCGGAATCGAGCCGGAAGAAATCACGTTCGTCGAGGACGTCTGGATAGGCGCCGGAGCGTTTGGATGCTCGCTGGAGTACTTTGTGCGCGGCCTTGAGCTTGGCAATGCCGTTTTCACAGAATTTGAAGGAGACGAGAACAATTACCGAGTCATGCCAAACAAGATAATAGACATGGGCGCCGGCCTTGAGCGCTTTTCATGGATAACGATGGGGACGCCTACAAGCTACGACTGCTGCTTTGGGCCGGTGGTCGACAAATTGATCGATGCCACCGGCACCGACAGGAACCCGGAATTACTGTCGAAATATTTCGGCGCGGTGTCTTCCAAGCTGGAACACACTGGAAGCATCCGCGAGCTCAAGTCGCTTATAGCAAAGGAGATGCGAATCGACGGGGACAAGCTCGCGGCGATGGTCACGCCCTACGAAGCGATCTACACAGTCGCCGACCATGTCAGGACGCTCTTGTTCGCAATATCCGACGGCGCGCTGCCGTCAAACGTGGGTGGAGGTTACAACCTGCGCGTAATCCTGCGGAGAGCGCTTTCGATACTTGAGAGGCTCGGCTGGAAGAACGTAAGGATGGAGGACATTGCAGACATGCATATCGACTACCTGAAGCAAATGTATCCAGAGCTTGAGGAGCACCAACAGGATGTCAGGACTATTCTGCAACTGGAAGCGAGCAGGTACGTCGGCTCTCGCGAGCGCATGAACTCAATTGCCACTTCGCTCAAGGCAAGCAAAAAGGCGGAATTATCAGTTGACGACCTTATCCGGCTTTACGAATCAGACGGCATCACTCCGGACTTTCTGGTAGAGCAGGGGGTCATACCGGGCGTGCCGTCAACGTTTTACACAAAGCTGGCCGAGCTCCACACGAGCCAGTCCGCTGCGGGCACGCAGGCAAACAAGCCAATCAGAGGGTTGGAGGAATTGCCGCCGACAAAATTGCTGTATTATGAAGACGAGTCGATAAGGGAATTTGAGGCAAAAGTGCTCAAGGTGGTGGATGGCAAGTTTGTAATTCTCGATCAAACAGCGTTCTACCCGAGGGGAGGCGGCCAGGAGCCGGACACAGGCAAAATTCAGAGCGCCAAGGTGGTTGAAGTGACCAAGCAGGCAGACGTGGTTGTGCACAAGGTCGACGACAACTCAGCAGCAAAGCTTGTCGAAGGCCAGATAGTGCACGCAACGGTGAACGCCAGGCGCCGCGACCTCATAACCAAGCACCACACCGCGACCCACGTGTTAAACTCCGCTTCAAGGAACATGCTAGGCTCGTGGGTCTGGCAGAACTCGGCGTTCAAGGAAGAAAGTTACGGCAGGCTCGACATCACCCACCACTCTGCGCTGTCAAAAGAAGAGGTACAAAAGATCGAGCACTCTGCAAACCGTGTCATCAGGGAGAACCATCCTGTCATAATCAAGACGTACGACCGCGGCGACGCCGAGCAAGAGTTCACCTTCCGCATCTATCAGGGCGGAGTCGTCCCGACAAGCAACGTCCGCATCGTCAACATCAAGGGATGGGACATTGAGGCGTGTGGAGGAACGCATGTGAGGACTACAGGCGAGATAGGTCTTGTCAAGATAGTCAAGTCGGAGCGCATTCAGGACGGGGTCGTCAGGCTCGAGTTTGTCGCCGGCGAAGCCGCCATAAACCGCATGCAGCAGCAGGAGAGCCAGCTTGCTGCGATTGCCCAAGCGCTGGGTTCGAGCAGGGAAAAAGTGATAGAATCGTTCAATAAGGCAATGGACGACGCCGAAGCCGCCAAGAAGAAGATACGCACCATGCTGCGCGTTGTCGTAGGCGCGATGGCAGGGAACGTTTCCGCGCAGGCGAAAAAGCTCGCTTCCGGTGTCCACCTGTATAGCACCTATGACGAAGAGCTGGACGAGGACTACCACATTGCGATAGGCGAAAAGGCGATCGAGCTCGACCCTGCGCTTGTCTATGTCGCACTTGTCTCAAAGGGTCAGGGAATCAGAGTGATAGCGTTTGCTGGCGAGCAAGCCCGCAAGAAGGTCAAGGCCGGCGCAATCGCAAAGCAGGTCTCCGGCAAGCTCGGAGGCTCTGGCGGAGGCGACGACCGCTTTGGGCAGGGAGGCGGCCGGTCAAAGGACAGGATAAAGGAAGCGCTGCTATTGGCTGAAGAGGCTGCAAAATAAACGGCATGAGCGACAATCGCATAGACTGGAACTCTATTGAATCAAAATGGATCAAGCGATGGGAGGAGCAGAAGCTCTTTCAGGCCGATCCAGACGGCAGAAAGAAATACTTTGTAACTGTCGCGTACCCTTACCCGAACTCGCCCCAGCACATCGGCCACGGCAGGACGTACACGCTCGCAGACGCCCATGCCCGCTACATGAGGATGAAGGGTTACAATGTGCTCTTCCCGATGGGCTTTCACTACACAGGCACCCCCATCCTTGGCATGTCGAGGAGAGTTGCCGCCGGCGACGCCGAGCTGATGGACACCTTCCGTAAGATATACAAGCTCTCTGACGACATCATTTCCACTTTTGTAGAGCCTGTAAAAATTGCAAGCTACTTCCACAACGAGATCAAGATGGGCATGAAGGAGATGGGCTACTCGATTGACTGGCGGCGCGAGTTCACCACCATTGACAGGATGTATTCCAAGTTCATCGCTTGGCAGTTCCGAACGCTCCGCAAGAAAGGGCTGATAGTGCAGGGGTCGCACCCTGTGGGCTGGTGCCCTCGCGACCAGAACCCTGTGAGCCAGCACGACACGATGGACGATGTAGAACCGGATTTCAACGAATACACAGTCGTCAAGTTCAGGTCGGGTGATGATCTTGTCATACCGGCTGCAACTCTCAGGCCGGAGACGATCTTTGGAGTTACCAACATGTGGGTCAACCCCCATGTCGAGTACGTGCAGGCTGCAGTCGATGGCGAAAAGTGGCTGGTCAGCAAGGAGGCGGTAAGAAAGCTGGAATTTCTCAACCACAAGGTCGAGGTTATCAAGTCTGTAAAGGGCAAAGAGATGATAGGCAAGAGCGCCACAAACCCGCTCAATAATGTAGCCGTCCCGATCTACCCCGCGTCGTTTGTTGAGGCCGACAACGGCACCGGCGTGGTGATGTCGGTGCCGGCGCACGCGCCGTACGACTATCAGGCGCTCGAAGACCTGAAGGCTGACAAGAAAACTCTACAGGAGTTTGGTATTTCAGTCAGCGCCACCCCGATAGTGATAATCGAGTCAGAAGGCTACTACTCCGGCGTCCCGGCGGCTGAAGCCATCAAGCAGGTGGGGGGCGCATCGAGCCGGAGTGACGAGGAAAAGCTGGAAAGGGCGACAGGCGACCTCTATTCTCACGAGTTCTATAAGGGCAAAATGATGCAGAACACGGGCAGGTATGCAGGCATGAGTGTGTCTGTGGCAAAGAATGAGGTCAAGCAGGGGATCATGCAGGCAGGCCACGCAGACACCATGTACGAGCTCGTCAATAAGCCTGTGCGGTGCAGGTGCGGAACCGAGTGCGTCGTCAAGCTGCTCAACGACCAGTGGTTCCTGAACTACGGCGACAAGGACTGGAAAACGCTTGCGCACAAATGCGCAAGCAGGATGGACATCGTGCCGCAGGACATCCGGCAGGAATTCGACCACGTTATTGACTGGCTGCGGGAGCGGGCGTGCGCACGTAAGTCCGGCCTCGGGACAAAGCTACCCTGGGATCAGGAGTGGATAATCGAGAGCCTGTCTGACTCGGTCATCTACATGGCGTATTACGTCATTGCTAAGTACGTCAACAGCAAGACGATAAGCGACGAAAATATTACTGATTCATTCTTTGACTATGTCCTGCTTGGCGTGGGCAATACTGAGCAGGTTGCAAAGGAATCCAAAGTACCATTATCGACGGTGGAGCAAGTAAGAAAGGAATTCAGCTACTTTTACCCTGTCGACTCGCGGCATTCCGGTCGTGACCTCGTACCGAACCACCTCACATTCTTCATTTTCAACCATGCGGCCATTTTTGGCAGGGAAAACTGGCCACAGCAAATAGTGGTGAACGGCTCGGTCCTGATGGAAGGCAAGAAAATGAGCAAGTCGCTTGGCAACATCATCCCGCTTCGAGCCGCAATCAAGGAGAACGGCGCCGACATGATCCGTCTTGCGATGCTCGTGTCTGCCGAAATCCTGCAGGATGCCGACTTTTCCTTTGACATTATCAGAGGAATACGGTCAAAGCTGCTCCGCATTTTTGAAATGGCAGAGAAATGCGCAGACAAGAAGAAGCAGGCTGCGGAAATGCAACAACTGGAAGATAGGTGGCTTGCCAGCCGGCTCCAGCGCACAATAGCGGAAACGTCTGCCTCGATGGACAGGCTGAGGACGAGAGAAGCAATACACCATATCCTGTACTCGCTTGACCAGGATCTGCAGTGGTACCTGAGAAGAGCGGCTGCAAAAGGGCAGGAAAATATCGCCATGCTGGCAGAATTTCTCGATGTGCAGGTGAGGATGCTTGCCCCGTTTGCGCCGTTCACTGCCGAAGAAGTATGGGAGCGAATGGGCAACAGGCAACAGCTGATAACAGCGGCAGGCTGGCCAGAAGCCAGGGAAGACAGGATCGACTTGGTTGCAGAAGAATCAGAATTCCTGATTTCAAGCCTGCTTGTAGACCTCCAGAACATCGTCAAGGTCACGAAAATAACGCCAAGCAAGATTGCCATCTACACTTCTGCCGGGTGGAAGGCGCAGGTTTACAAAACAATACTTGCCAACATCTTGGAGGGCAAGACGAACTTTGGCGAGATAATGAAGCAGCTGATCGCAAACCCTGAAACTGCCAAGGCCAAGACCGAACCCAAGTTGGTGCAGAAAATGATGGAAGACATCCTGTCGGCGCCGCTTGAGGCAAGGAATAGGCGATTAAAGCTGGCAGGCTTCCACGAAGTGGCTGCGATACAGGACGCCGCGTCATTGCTGTCTGCCGAAATCAACAAGGCGCAGATAGTCGTCTATTCGGAGGAAGATGCGTCAAGATACGACCCGAAGGCAAAGGCAAAATCGGCAAGGCCATTCAAGCCTGCGGTTTACATGGAGTAAGTAAATCATTCCAGCAGCATTCTTCTCAGACGCTCTGCAGTTGCCTGCTTGTCGTCCACTTCTATTACCACCTTGGAGTATTCGTGACCTTTCAGGTGCAGGGTCACGCATTTTGAAAAATCCCTGACATAGTAGAACGCCTTGCCCTTTCTTGTCCAGAAGGTTCCAGCCATGAATCCATTTGGCATGTGGGTACCCATCTTGAACGAAAGCCATGACGGCTTTGCCTTCTCAGCTGAAATGGAAACAACATTTTCTTTTGGTATATTGCTAACTTGCGCTTTGCGGCCAGAAACATCTCCTTGCGGTCTAGAGTTATTATCATGATCTGGTCTTCTTTGTCAGCTCTGATTTTGATCATTGTTGTTGTAGAATGGAAAAGCACTTTTGGAAATAAATATGTATTTAAACTCCTGTAGCCCTTCTCTTTGCAACTATAGAAGCTGCCATGTAGAGTGTAAAGCCGCCGGCAGCCATGATAAAGCCGTAAAGCGAGACAACTTCCCTTTCCCAGTACTGCCCAAGCCCAACAAGTAGCGCGCCCATTATCAAGAGGCCAATGCCTGCGCGGGCAGGGCCGGGCATCTGCATCTTTTTCTTCTTCTTCTTTGTCGACAACGTCTCTTGTTGGCCGCGGGCGCTAGATAATCCTTTGTTGATATTGTTGCCACTAGGATTGTCAATGTTTTTATGGCTTCTTTTTCAACAGGATAAGCGGCAGAAAAGCATGA
>Ga0126312_10000244_pt1 | contig 29312 bp, 29 predicted proteins | sample Plot104A_FD_92537 | JGI IMG/M metagenome (GOLD analysis project Ga0126312, IMG submission 92537) | Serpentine soil microbial communities from UC McLaughlin Reserve, CA, USA - Plot104A | ecosystem: Environmental > Terrestrial > Soil > Grasslands | place: USA: UC McLaughlin Reserve, Lake County... | reverse complement strand
GGGCGGAGGCGGTCGACCGTGTCTGGCCGGAACGCCTGGGTCAACTCGAAGCGCTCCTCGGAGAAGTTGAGGTATCGACCGGCGTCGTACGGCGCTAGGGAAGACTTGAACGCGCCGAGCCAGGCGCGGGTCGGCGCCATGGCTTCCGGCATTGGCACGACGCCGACCCCGAAAGCCAAGAAGGCACCCGGCAAGCTGCTGAGTGCGCCGGCATCCCGCGCAGGGCGTGAGAGGGCGCCACCGCAATGGCGTAACTCGGCCACAAGTAACTGAGAACCCGAGTTCGGTCCGACGGCTTCCAGCACAGAGTCGATGGCCGCATCCGGCAGGTCGCCGACCAGCAGGGAGTCCGCCCAGTAGGGCACGGGCGCGGGCGGGTCCATGTGTAGCTCAGCGATACCAATAGGCGGCTGGGGCGCAAGCGTGTCCATTGCGACATTGCCCAGCTCGCGCAGCGGCGCAACCAGCGCCTCGCCATCGGCCGGTTTCCCGCAGTAGATCACCTCGACCACGGCGAATGACTTGCCGCGGAAGGGTTCCGGTATGTCAGGAATTGGCGGGAAGTTCATGAACCGCCCGGTCGAGGTCATCTCCTCCGGCAAACCCCGGGTCCACTCGAGCCAGCCGTGGAGGACATCGCCCGCTTCCTCGGCAGGAAAGAAGAGGGCACCGGCGAAGATCTCCCGTATCGGCAGCAGGTTGAACTCGATTGCCGTGACGACGCCAAAGCTGCCGCCGCCGCCGCGCAAAGCCCAGAACAGGTCGGGCTCGTTGTCGGCGTCAACGCGGATCTGCTCGCCGTCGGCGTTGACGACGTCAAATGCGATTACCCGGTTGCACGCCAAGCCGTGCTTACGACTGTAGAAGCTGACGCCGCCACCAAGTGTGTAGCCGGTGATGCCGACGGCCGGGCTTGAACCGTGCAGGGCCGCAAGACCAAGTTCGGATGCCTGAGGCACGAGCTCGCCCCAGAGGGTCCCGGCGCCGACTCGAGCAGTGCCCGCATCGCGGTTGATCTGGACGCCACCAAGGCCAGCGGTGCGCAGCAACACCGTGTCGGTGAGTGAGCCCAACGGCGCCGCCAGGTGGCCGGTGCGCTGGGCGGCAACCCGCTTCCCGTCGGCGGCCGCGGCGCGGACAACGTCGCTGACGTCGCCGGCGCTCTTCGGGATCGCGATGCCAGCAGGACGCTGGTCGATCAGTATGTTGAAGACTCCACGTTCCAGGTCCCAGTCAGCGTCCTCAAGAGTGAGCCATCTGTCGGCCATCACGGCTCTCCTTCGATCGGCTTAGAGCAGCGTGACAGTCGACAGTCGCCGGAGGCAAGAGCACGCCGACAAGCCCTGTTACAGCTGGCCTGAAGGTGGCGAGTTTAGGCGGCGTCGGCTAAGGTAATTCGGTTGCCTCGGCGAGGGTCGCAGGACCGTGATCGACGAAGAAGCGCTACGACTTCTTCGCTGGGCGCTATGAAATTGATAACGCAGAAAGTCTGAGGAGTTCGTACGTGCCCGAGGTCAAGCTCATCGCCGAATCGCGTACCGAGTTCGGCAAGGGCGCTGCCCGCCGGATCCGCCGCGCCGACAAGATTCCCGCCGTCCTTTACGGTCACGGCACCGATCCCATCCACATCACCTTGCCGGGCCACGAGACTCTGCTTGCGCTGCGCACAGCGAATGCGCTGTTGTCGATCAATGTCGACGGCAAGTCCCAGCTCGCCCTGCCCAAGCAGGTGCAGCGCAACCCGATCAAGCACACCATCGAGCACGTCGACCTGGTCATCGTTCGCCGAGGCGAGAAGGTGACCGTGGACGTACCGGTGCACGTCGAGGGCGAAGCCGCCAGCGAGACGCTCGTCGTGGTGGAGCATTCAGCCGTCGCCATCGAGGCCGAGGCAACCCACATCCCGCAGTCCATCGTTATCTCTGTTGAGGGTCTGGAGGCGGGCACCCAGATCCTGGCAAGTGACCTCGAACTTCCGGACGGTTCAGTCCTGGCTCAGGACCGGGAGGCGTTGATCGTGAACATCACCGCGGCCCAGACCGCTGAGGCCGCCGCCGCCGAGCTTGCCGAAGCCGAGGCCGAGGCAGGAATGGAGCCGACGGTCGCCGAAGAGCCGACGGTGACTGGCGAGCAGCCAGCTGCAAGTGCTGAGACAGCCCCGCCGGCTGAAGGCGCGTAGCCGACCCGATCATGGAGCCGTGGCTGGTAGTCGGGCTCGGCAATCCAGGCCCGACCTACGCGGCGCACCGGCACAACATCGGCTACGCCGTGGTCGAGGACTTGGCGTGCCGGATGGGCGTCCGATTTCGGGCGCCGCGTGGCCTGCGGGCCGAGGTGGCCGAGGGCCGGCTCGGACCGCTCGGCCCGGATGCGGTTCGAGTTGTCCTGGCTAAGTCACGAACCTTCATGAACGAGGTGGGCGGCGCCGTCGCGGGGCTGCTCAGGTATCTGAAGATCACTTCGGATCGGTTAGTGGTCATCCATGACGAGCTCGACCTCGATCCAGGGCAGCTTCGAATCAAGTTCGGCGGTGGGGACAACGGCCACAACGGCCTGAAGTCGATTCGCAAGTCTCTTGGCACCGGGGATTTCTTCCGTGTTCGGATTGGCATCGGCCGGCCGCCGGGCCGGCAAGATCCGGCTGATTTCCTGCTCAGCAATTTCGCGCCGAGTGACCGAGATTGGGTGACGGCGGAAACTGTCCGGTCCGCCGACGCGGTTGAATCGCTGCTTTCGGCCGGCCTGGAGCGTACCCAGAACGCCTTCAACTCCTGACGGGCTGCCCCCGCCGAGTGTGGTCCTCACCTTCCGCGACCTTGAGCCCCGTACGTGCACCTTGAGCCTGATATAGAGGGCTCAAGGTGCACGTACCGGGCTCAAAGGGGGCGCAAGCTGGTCGGCTGTAGTGGGTCGATTGAATGAGCTAGCCGGCGGTGGTGGGTCGATCGGGTGAAGCTGGTCGGCTGTGGTAGCTCGGTCGGCTTGGGTAGGTTGGGTCGGTGAGCCTTGCGGGACTCGTTGACCTGCTGACCTCAGACCCCACGATCGCCGAGACGGTCGGTGATGCGCGTATGCGCGCCCTGCCGGCGCTGGACATCACCGCACCGGCACCGATGCGCCCGCTGATAGCCGCCGCCATCGCTGCCGCAGAGGACCGGGGCGGCGCCGACAAGCCGGTCCTTCTGGTCACCTCCACCTTTCGTGAGGCCGAGGAGCTCACTGCAGCCTTGTCCTCGCTGGTCGGGGAGGAGCATGTCGCCTACTACCCGGCATGGGAGACCCTCCCGCACGAACGGCTGAGCCCTCGTTCCGACACGGTTGGTCGCCGGCTCGCTGTGCTGCGGGGGCTCGCCGGACACGGCCCGGAACCGCCACCGAAGATCATCGTGGCGCCGATCCGGAGCGTCCTGCAGCCGCAGGTCAGAGGTCTGGCCGATCTTCGTCCGGTGCGGCTCACGGTCGGGTCAGATGTCGATCTCGGCGAGCTCAGCCAAGCGCTGGTTGACGCGGCATACATCCGAGTTGATCTGGTTGAGCGACGGGGTGAATTTGCCGTTCGGGGAGGCATTGTCGACGTCTTTCCGCCCACCGAGGAGCACCCGGTTCGGATCGACTTCTTCGGCGACACCATCGAGGAGATCCGCTACTTCTCAGTCGCAGACCAGCGATCGAGCGAGCTGAGACTCACCGAGATCACTGCTACACCCTGCCGGGAGCTGCTGCTCACCGACGACGTACGGACTCGGGCCGCGGCTCTCGCCGAGCAGCATCCCGAGCTCATCGAGATGCTGGACAAGATCGCCCAAGGCCATGCAGTCGACGGAATGGAGGCACTCTCACCGGCCCTGGTCGACGGAATGGAGCTCCTGGTCGAGCTGCTGCCGAGCGACACTGTGGTCCTGGTCTGCGATCCCGAGCTCGTCCGAGCCCGGGCTGTCGACCTCGTCAAGACCAGCGAGGAGTTCCTGCACGCATCCTGGGCGGCCGCGGCAGGCGGAGGGCAGGCGCCGATCGATCTTGGCGCGTCGGCCTACCAGCCGCTGGCCGAGGTGAGGCAGGTTGGCTTGGCCCGCGGGCTGCGCTGGTGGAGCCTGTCGCCGTTCAGCTCCGGCCCGTCGACAGATTCATGGCGGCGCGACGAGTCGGGCTCATGGCGCGATGGGCACGAAATCCGTACCGAAGACGGTGCCTTGATCGACTTCTCCTCGCAGGTGAATACCGCCGGTGTGGAATCACGGACGGTTGCGGGTCGGGTGGGTGAGATCTACCGAGGCGATACCGAAGCCGCGATCGTTGACATCACCGAGCGCATCCGATCTGGCTGGCGGGTCGTTGTGGTGGCCGAAGGCAAGGGCACAAGTCACCGGCTTGCCGAGGTTTTGACCGAGCATGAACTCCCGATCCGGCTTGTCGATCAAATCGATCGGGCTCCGACGGCGGGTCTCGTCACGTTGGTTACCGGAGAGCTGAGCCATGGATTCGCGGCCGATGCAGTGCAGCTGGCCGTATTCACCGCCCGTGACCTCTCCGGACAACGCTCGGCGGACAAGGCGAGCCGTCGAATGCCGGCCCGCCGAAAGAACCAGATCGATCCTTTGGAGCTCGCATCCGGCGATCCGGTGGTGCACAGCCAGCACGGAGTCGGCCGTTACGTGCAGATGGTCCAGCGAGAGGTCGCGGGGTCGGTCCGGGAATACCTGGTGATCGAGTACGCGCCATCCAAGCGAGGCCAGCCGGGCGACCTCCTCTACGTGCCGATGGACGCGTTGGATCAGGTCACCCGCTACGTCGGTGGCGAGAACCCGACTCTGGACAAGATGGGTGGCGCAGACTGGGCAAGGCGCAAGGGGCGGGCGCGCAAGGCGGTACGGGAGATCGCCGCCGAGTTGATCAAGCTATACGCTGCCCGGCAAGCAACTCGGGGCCACCCCTTCTCACCGGACACGACCTGGCAACGTGAACTGGAGGACGCCTTCAGTTTCGTTGAAACCCCCGACCAGCTGGCCGCCATCGAGGAGGTCAAGCGCGACATGGAACAAGTCGTCCCGATGGATCGACTGATCTGCGGAGACGTCGGCTACGGCAAGACGGAGATCGCCGTGCGGGCAGCGTTCAAGGCCGTACAGGACGGAAAGCAGGTCGCGGTCCTGGCGCCGACCACTTTGCTGGTGCAGCAACATCACGCGACATTCGCCGACCGCTACGCCGGTTTCCCGATCAACGTTGCGCCGCTGAGCCGCTTCCAATCCGATGCCGAGGCCAAGAACATCGTGGAAGGGATTCAGGACGGCCGGGTCGACGTCGTGGTCGGCACCCACCGGCTGCTCTCGGGAGAAGTAGCATTCAAGAACCTCGGTCTGGTGGTCATCGACGAGGAACAGCGCTTCGGTGTCGAACACAAGGAGCAGCTGAAGCGGCTCCGCACATCCGTGGATGTGCTGGCCATGTCGGCAACGCCAATCCCGCGCACGTTGGAGATGGCGATCACCGGCATACGGGAGATGAGCACGATCGCGACCCCGCCGGAGGAGCGCCACCCGGTGCTGACCTTCGCCGGACCGTACGAAGAGGCGCAGGTCACCGCTGCGATACGCCGGGAATTGCTCCGCGAAGGCCAGGTCTTTTACGTGCACAATCGGGTCCAGAGCATCGACAAGGTGGCCCGGCGGATCGCCGAACTCGTGCCCGAAGCACGGGTCGTGACGGCTCACGGCCAGATGAGCGAGCAGCGGCTGGAACAGGTCATGATCGACTTCTGGGAACGTCGAGCAGATGTTCTGGTCTGCACGACGATCGTCGAAGCCGGTCTGGACATCGCAACTGCCAACACGCTGTTGGTCGAGCGTGCGGACGCGCTCGGACTGGCACAGCTGCACCAACTGCGTGGTCGGGTCGGCCGTAGCAGGGAACGCGGATACGCCTACTTCCTCTATCCCCCCGAGAAGCCGCTGACCGAGACCGCCCACGATCGACTGGCAACTATCGCCGCCCACAGTGACCTCGGCGCCGGAATGGCCGTCGCGATGAAAGATCTGGAGATCCGGGGCGCCGGAAACCTTCTGGGTGGCGAGCAATCCGGCCACATCGCCGACGTCGGCTTCGACCTCTACATCCGGCTGGTCGGTGAGGCCGTCGCTGAGTTCCGGGGTGAGGACCTTGAGCCGGAGCCCGAGCTGAGAATCGAGCTGGCGGTCGAGGCGCACTTACCGACCGATTACGTAGAGTCGGAGCGCCTGCGGCTGGAGATGTACAAACGGATCGCGGAGGTGCGCACCGAGGCCGACGTCAAAGGTGTCGAGGCCGAACTGGCAGATCGCTACGGTCCGCTACCTCGACAGGTCGACAATCTGCTGGCCGTGGCCCGCTTCCGATTGCTGGCTCGGTCGGCGGGTCTGACCGAGATCGTCAGCCAGGGCAACTTCATCCGCTTCAGACCGGTGCAGCTGCCGGAGTCACGACGCCTGAGGCTGCAGCGCCTCTATCCGCGCAGTGTCGTCAAGGAAGCCACGAAAGTCGCTCTGGTGCCGCGGCCGATGAGTTCGCAGATTGGCGGTGAGCCAGTACGGGATGCTGAGCTGTTGCGTTGGTGTTCCCAGCTCATCACCGACGTCTTCGAGCCGGCCGAGCAGACCGATTCGTTGCGGACCGTGTCATAAGATCGCTGGCGGACTTCACCAGCCTCGAGAACGGACGGTCAATGACGTTGTTAGGCACCTGGCAGAGACGGCGGGCCGGCTTTGCCGGCATCGTTCTGCTGGTGCTCGCTGTCGGCGGCTGCGCCAACGCCGAACCGGGGGTGGCGGCGTATGTCGGCGATGATCGAATCACCCAGCGGCAGGTCGATGACGCTGTTGACGCTGTCTCGGCGATTCTTCAGGAGGGCCAGACAGTCTCAACCCAGGCCGTCGTCAACGTGATGATCCACGGTGCCATGTCCGAGCAGATAGCGGAGCAGCAGGGCATCGCAATCACCGATCGCGAGCGGGTCGAGGTGCTCAAGAACACCGACCTGGCACCGTTGCTGGAGGTACCGGCTGCTCGACCCGTACTCGACGATATCGCCGATCAGCAGATTGTCGTGGAGAACCTGGGCCAGCGGTATCTCACGGAAATCAGCACAATCAATGTCACGCTCAATCCGCGGTTCGGAGTGCTGGATCCGAACCAGAAGACGATCATCACCGGCCAGTCCAGCTCGCTGGCTGAGCCCGTCGCTGCCACCCCGACGCCGTGAGTCCATGGCAGATTCGCAGCTGGCTCGCCTGATCGAGGTCATGGCGACCCTGCGGCAACGCTGTCCGTGGGATGCCGAGCAGACCCACAACTCCCTGATGCAGTACCTGATCGAGGAGACCGCCGAAGTTATCGAGGCGATCGAGTCGAACAATTTTGATCATCTCCGCGAGGAGCTCGGTGATCTGCTGCTCCAGGTGATCTTTCATGCTGAGATTGCCAGTGAGCGTGACGACGGATTCACGATCGAGGATGTCGCCGGCGGTATTGCCGACAAGTTGATCGCCCGCCATCCGTACGTGTTCGCCGCGGACGAGACGCCCGCCGACCTGCACTTCAGCTGGGAACAGCGCAAGGCGGCCGAGAAGGGCCGCGCTTCGGTGCTGGAGGGCATCCCCGAGCAGCTGTCGGCCCTGGCCCGGGCCAACAAGATCATTAGCCGGGCCCGGTCCGGGCGGGTAGCCGTGGACCTGGCGACCGAGGAGGTCGAGTTCGCTGATCTGGGCAATTCGATACTGGCGCTGGTCGCCCGCGGCCAAGCGAACGGCATCGATCCTGACCAGGCTCTGCGTCGAGCCATCCGGGAACTCGAGGGCAGGGTACGCGACGCCGAAGCCAGTCGGAACAGCCAGGTCGCGGGCTAGGCTGAACGCATGCCGGAGCCCACGGGGGGACCGCAAGGCGGATATCAGGAACAGCCGCCGCAGGGCGGATATCCCCAACAGCCGCCGCAGGGCGGTTATCAGCCACCACAGGGCGGATACCCGCAGCAACAACACGGCGGATATCAACCGCCATTGCCGCAGGTCGGATACGGGCAGGAGAGGCCGCCTCAGCAGGGGTACGGTCAGCATCCGCAGTATGCCCCGCGGCCGCCGTACCAGGCACGACGGCCGAGCGAGGAAACAACGCGGGACGCCGAAGCCGCTTTGGCCGCTCGAATGGAACTCGGCCCGGAGTACACCGAGCACGTCGCCGCCGGGCTGGCCGAGCGGGTCGAGCAACTGGCTGCCGTACGCGCGGGAGAACTTCGGTATCAGGCCGAGGTGGCGAATTCAACCACCCAGGACGAGAAATCGGGTCGCACCCGGCAGTTCGTCCTGGGCATCATCTCGCTTGGCGTAGGTGTGCCGATCACTGCGATTTCGGCGACCAACACCGAACCGGGCATCCTCGGGGTAGCCGTCTCTTGGGCGGGCATAGTCGGCGTGAACGCCGTGCACGCCTGGTCTAACCGCCCGAAGAAGTAGGGACGCACCGGCTGGGTCCCGGACACCTGGGTAGGGCCGCCGATAGGCTGATCGCAACATCTTGGTGCCCTGGATCGGGCGACGCGTCAGCCGGGGCGACATCGGAAAGGCGACACCGTGGCCAGTATTGAGTTCATCGGCGCGCGCGAGATTCTCGATTCGCGCGGCAACCCGACCGTCGAGGTCGAGGTCATCCTGGACGACGGATCGGAAGGCCGTGCGGCTGTGCCCTCCGGTGCCTCTACCGGAGCCTTTGAGGCTGTCGAGCTTCGCGACGGCGACAGCCGCTACGGAGGAAAGGGCGTCACCAAGGCGGTGCTCGGCGTCATCGACCAACTCAACCCGGAGCTGGTCGGTTTTGACGCCAGCGAGCAGCGTCTGGTCGACCAGGCAATGCTGGATCTGGACGGTACGGACAACAAGAGCAAGATCGGCGCCAATGCCATCCTCGGTGTCTCGCTCGCGGTAGCTCACGCTGCTGCCAACTCCGCCGAACTGCCGCTCTACCGCTATCTCGGCGGGCCGAACGCACACCTGCTTCCAGTGCCGATGATGAACATCGTCAACGGCGGCGCGCACGCCGACTCCGATGTTGACGTTCAGGAGTTCATGATCGCGCCGATCGGGGCATCGACATTCCATGAGGCCTTGGAGATGGGCACAGGCGTTTACCACGCCCTGAAGTCGGTGTTGAAGAAGCAGGGCCTTTCGACAGGGCTCGGCGACGAAGGCGGCTTCGCACCCAACCTTCCAGCAAATGTTGCGGCGCTAGAACTTATCGGAACTGCTGTCGAGGCGGCCGGGCTCACCTTGGGCAGCGACATCGCTATGGCCCTCGACGTCGCCAGTAGTGAATTCTTCGAAGGCGGCACTTACACCTGGGAAGGCAGCCCCAGGTCCTCTGGTGAGATGAGTGCGGTCTATGAGCAGTGGATGCAGGACTTCCCCATCGTCTCGATCGAGGATCCGCTTGCCGAGGACGACTGGGCGGGGTGGAGCGTTTTGATGAGCAGAGTCGGTGACAAGGTTCAGCTTGTCGGAGACGATCTATTCGTCACCAATGTGAGCCGGCTGCAGCGGGGGATAACGGAAAAGGCAGCCAACGCACTCCTGGTGAAGGTGAACCAGATCGGGTCGCTGACCGAGACCTTGGACGCTGTCGACCTGGCCCATCGAGCAGGGTTTCGCTGCATGATGAGCCACAGATCTGGGGAGACCGAGGACACCACAATTGCCGACCTCGCCGTGGCCACCAACTGCGGGCAGATCAAGTCCGGCGCACCCGCGCGTACGGATCGGGTGGCCAAGTACAACCAGCTGCTTCGGATCGAGGAGGACCTTGCCGACGCGGCGCGTTACGCCGGTGCGTCTGCCTTCCCGAGGTTCGCCGGGACGGACAAGTAGGCCGGTTCGTGTCATCTGGTCGACGGGTCACGGCGCGCCCGGGTGCCGGTCCCGGGCGCGGTCGGCCGCGCGCGCGCAGGACGGTCAGAAGATCGCCGCAGCCGCCACGAGCAGCCCAAGTGGAATCGCCTCCGGCGAAGACATTTCGGTTCCCTCGGCCCGATTCCAGCATTACCACCCGGGCGGTTGCCCTAGCGGTGGTGTTGTTGATCTTGACCATCTCCTACGCGACCAGCCTGCGGATCTACTTCGCCCAGTCCCGGGAGATCGCCGAAACCCGCGCCGCGATCGCAACCCGGCAGCAGCGCATAGCTGAGCTACAGGGCGAGCTCGCGCAGTGGAACGACCCGGAATATGTCAAGACTCAGGCACGAGATCGCCTCGGCTGGGTCGTACCGGGCGAAGTAGGGTTCCGCGTTGTCGGGCCAGATGGCAAGCCGCTCGGTGGCGGAGCCGAGATCGGCTCCGGACCACAGCCGAATGACACTTCAGATGATGCCTGGTGGTCGCGCCTTTGGGGCTCGGTGGAGGCCGCAGACCGCCCAGCGCCAGTCCGGAAGGATCCGGCCGACAAGCCGCCGATCACCGAAGACACAGCCACCGCAGACGCCTCGCCATCTGCCACGCCTCGCTAGCCTCCTACTGTCCCGATCCCGTCGCAGGGCCGCTATCGTCCGGTGCCTTCGATAGGAAGGCCTCGATCTGTGCAGCTGTCGGCAGGCTGGGACTGGCACCCCGTACGGTCACCGCGAGCGCTCCGGCGGCAAGAGCCCTGCTGATCACATCCGGCCAGGATCGCTGCTGCGCCAGAGCGGCTCCAAGCGCGCCGGCGAAGGCATCGCCCGCGGCAGTGGTGTCCACCGGCCGCACCGGAAAGGCCGGGAACTTCTCGACCCCGTCCGCGGTGATCGCCAGTACGCCGCGCTCACCCAACGTGATCAGGGCCGTTGCCGCGCCGCGATCTACAAACCACCGCCCGGCACGGGCAGCCGACTTCTGGTCAGTGACCTGGGTTCCGGTGAGGATTCCTGCCTCGAACTCATTCGGTTTCACCACCGCGACTCCCGGCCAGATCTCGTCGGGCAGCGTATGGGCAGGTGCCGGATCGATGATGAATTGCAGATCCAGCTCGCGGCAAAGCCTCGACGCTGCCTCGATCACCGCAATCGGGATTTCGAGCTGAACCAGCACGACGCGAATGCGGTCCGATAGTCCGCGCAACGCCTGCTCGGTGTGATCAACAGTCAATCGATGGTTGGCATTGGGCACGTAGGCGATGTCGTTCTGGCCGGTCGCAGTATCGACCCGGATGTGCGCGATGCCGGTGTGCCCATCAAGAACCTGGACCGCCGCAGTGTCCACGCCTTCGCGGGTCAGGGCACCGAGAGTCAGCTCGCGAAAGACGTCGTCACCGACAGCCGCGATGATGTGCGTCTCAACCCCTGCCCGAGCCGCAGCAACTGCCTGATTTGCCCCCTTGCCGCCCAGCGTCATCGCGAAGTCGCTGGCGATCAGGGTCTCGCCCGGCCGGGGTAGCGGCGAACCGTACGCGGTGAGATCTGCATTGACGCTGCCGACCACCGCCACACCGCCAACACTCGACATGTCGGGAGCCTAACTGCGAGAGGATGAGCGGGTGCTCCAGCCGCTGACCTCCGAGGATGTCAGGATTGTCGCCGCACAGCTGCAGCGCCGGCCGCGCGGACTTGCCGGGATGGCGTACAGGTGTCCCTGTGGAAAGCCGGCTGTGGTCGCCACCCGGCCCCGGCTTGCAGACGGCACGCCTTTTCCGACGACCTACTACCTGACCTGCCCCTGCGCGAACGCGGCCTGCTCTGCACTCGAAGCCAGCGGATTGATGGCGGCGATGAATGAGCGGTTGAGCCGGGATTCTCAGCTCCGCGTCGCATACCGGCAGGCTCATCGCGCGTATCTCGCTGATCGCGAGCGGCTTGGGCGGGTACCCGAGATTGAGGGGGTGACTGCCGGCGGCATGCCCGACCGGGTCAAGTGCCTGCATGCCCTGGCGGCGCATTCGCTGGCGGCCGGCAGGGGGGTCAATCCGTTAGGCGATGAGGCGTTGGACGCCATCGGCGAGTTCTGGCTGCCAGCGTGCTTGCAGGAGGTTTCATGACCAGGGTCGCGGCGATCGACTGTGGCACCAATTCCATTCGGCTGCTGATCGCCGAATCGAAGCCCGGAGGCGGCCTGGTCGAGCTTGATCGGCGGACCGAGATCGTCCGTCTCGGTCAAGGCGTCGATGCGACCGGTGAGTTCCATCCGGAGGCGCTGCGGCGGACTTTTGCAGCCACCGAAAGCTACGCGAAGATCATTCAGGACGCTGGTGTACCGGCCGACAAGATCCGCTTTGTCGCAACGTCGGCCTCCAGGGATGCCAGAAACCGTGATGAATACTTCGAGGGCGTCCACCGGCGGCTGGGTGTGCTGCCCGACGTGATCAGCGGGGACACCGAGGCCGGGCTCTCCTTCACCGGCGCCCTGACCGGGGTGCAGCCCGAGGGTGATCCGGTGCTGGTGATGGACATCGGCGGCGGATCGACCGAATTCATTCTCGGCTCCTCCGATGGCGCGATGAACTCGGCGATTTCGTTGGATATCGGCTCGGTCCGGCTCACCGAGCGGTTCCTCAGGAAGAACCCGCCAGTCGAAGACGATCTTGCCCGAGCCGCAGCCCACGTCGATGGGATGCTTGACGACTCCGGCATCGACTTCGGGTCCGTCGGAACCTGGATCGGCGTTGGCGGCACTGTCACCACCTTGGCCGGGGTCTACCTCGAGCTGGAGCACTATGACCGCGAACAGGTGCACTGGTCGGGCATTCCGATCCAGGATGTGGGCGCCCTGCTTCGGCGGCTGAGTTCACTCGATGTGGAGGAGATCCGTGCCCTGCCATCTATGCACCCAGGCCGCGCTGACGTGATCACCGGAGGCGCTCTGGTCGCAGCCCGAGTCGCCGAGAGACTCTCCGTGCCGGATCTGATCGTCAGCGAAACCGACATCCTGGACGGCATCGCACTCGCTCTGCTTGATCGCTGACAGAATGCCGGGGTGAGCTACCTCGCCGTCACAGTCGTCGGACACGACCGTCCCGGCATCATCGCCTCGGCTGCCCAAATCTTGTCCCGAGCCGGGATGAATCTTGAGGACTCGTCGATGACCCTGCTCCGCGGTCACTTCGCAATGACGCTGATCTGCGCGGGCGAAGCACCGGCCTCCGAGATCGAGACAGCACTGCTGCCACTGGTCGACGACTCCCTTGATGTGACCGTACGAGAGCTGCCGAAGGAGGCCGACCAGCCATCGCTCGGTGAGCCGTACTTGGTCACAGTGCACGGTGCAGATCGCCTGGGGATCGTTGCTCGACTGGCAGGAGTGATCGCGGCGGCCGACGGCAACATCACCGATCTCACCACCCGCCTGGCCAACGGACTGTACGTGCTCGTCGCTGAGGTTGATCTGCCGGCTCTGACTGACGCGGACGACTTGCGCGACGAGCTCATGCGGGTGGCAGCAGACCTTGGCGTTGAGGCCACGCTGCGCCGGGTGGAACGCGACGAGCTGTGAACTGGGTTCTACCGGCGTTGCCCGTCGGGAGTGTTCGAGATGTCGTACGTGCTCCGAACCATGTCCTGTCCATCCCCGGCGAGCGGGTCGATCCGACCGAAGAGAAGGTGATCGAGTTGTGCGCGGATCTGGTAGCCACCATGCGCTTGTCTCCGGGTTGTGTCGGGCTCGCGGCACCACAGGTCGGGGTTTCCGCCCAGACCTTCTGCATAGACGTCTCCGACCACCCCAAGACGCGGACCAGTCATGGACTGATCGTCCTGGTGAATGCCGAGCTGACTGAGGCGAGCCGCAATGAGAAAGCACGCGAAGGCTGCATGTCGGTCCCTGATCTGACTGGGGACATCAAGCGTGCCAGCAAGATCACCGTCACCGGGCAGTTGCCGGTCACAGGTGCGTCCATCGAGATCAGCACCGACGCCTTCGAGGCCCGCGCGTTGCAACATGAGATGGATCACTGCGCGGGTGTGTTGTTCCTCGATCGGGTGGCGGGAGCCCACGCCCTCCACGCCCGCAAGGTCTATCAGTCGACGCCGGCGTCCTAGGTCAGATTCACCTCCGCTATATAGGGTCAGAAACTATGAACGGAGCGGTCACCTGCCGAACGGTCGGCTGCGGCTGATAGCCGAGAAGCGGCGGCCGGCGACAGATGCCGGCCGACGTAGCTCCCTGCTCAGCGAAGTCGCCCTGTGGGCTCGTGCTGCGTGGCCGCCACGCGCTGCTCTGAATCGGGCGGCTTGGGCGCTGGTCAAGACATTGTGCGCTGCACTGCTTGCCATGCCCCTCGCGGCGGCTTGGGGGATCGGCCATGCTCGGGTCGATGACTACCTGGGACCTCATCAAGCAACGTTCGCCGCCAACTACAGCGGAGAGATCCAATTGGATCTCGGACCAATCGGCAACGCTTACTTGCGGAGTCCTGCCGCGCCGATCGGGCTGCACGTTGCCGTCGGTGGAGTGGGCGGACAGTCTGCCGAGAACCTGACCACCCTGTTCTCCGACAAGACGCTGGCCGAGTACGTCGGCCTGTACACAGAGCCGGGCGAGGCCTTGGCCGGCGTGGCCGAGCGCTTGCAGATCGACGCCCTGGTGGGGGCGCTGCAAGCGGAGGCGGTGCTCCTGGCCCTTTTCGTGGTATGGGCACTGCGGCACCAGCTGGGGTCAGCCTGGCTGGTGCGTCAGCTCTCGGGCCGTAGGCTGATAGCGGCCTCTATCGCCGTAAATTCGCTCGTAGTCGGGTCCATCCTGGTGCCCCCAGACCACAACGGCACTCGGATCCCGATCGGCATCGTGCAGCGAACGAGGTTTGCCGGCCTCGCCGTCGACAGCGTGCCGCTTGCCGCTCTGCTGGATCGCGGGATCAAGGGCGTCCGACTATTGACTGAGCGGCAACAGAGTGCGGTCCGTACCTATATCAACGAAACGACCGCCAGCCTTTCGAAGCAGCTAACTCGGTTGCCGCGACCGCGGGCCGGCGAAACCATGATCATGGGCTTCAGTGACCTGCACTGCAACCGGGCCACTACCGAGTTGATCAGCCGGCTGGAACGTGCCACCTCTCCCGCTGTTGTCCTCAGCTCCGGAGACGACACCGTCAACGGCACCGCGGCCGAGCGTGGCTGCATCCGGCGCGAGTCCATGATCACCGAACGGGCGCCGTTCCTGGTGACGACCGGCAATCACGATTCGGATGTGACCGAAGCGCAGATGAAATCCGACGGAATGGTGGTGCTTGATGGCGCCATCGTTGAGGCCGGGCCGATCCGAGTGCTTAGTGACGACGACCCGGAGCACAATATCCCGTTCAGCGTCGAGCGCAATCACGACCGGGACGAGTCCGAGGAGCAACTCGCCGAGCGGCTGGTTAGCCTCGCCCGCGGACGTCAGGTCGACGTGATCATGGTGCACCAGCCGGTGGGCTCACAGGTCATCATGAACACCCCCAACCCTCCGGCTCGCCTGGTCCTGTGGGGGCACTACCATGCCGAACAGGGTCCGTCGGTGATCACCCACGAGGACGGATCCTGGACAGTTGGGATGCAGCAAGGCACCGCTGGCGGGGTACTGGAGCCGACCTTCACCTCGTTCAGCACACCCTTCTCCCCGCCACTGATCAGCGCTGACGTCTACTTCTACTTCCGCGACGATGCCACCGGGCTGGTCACCGCGGTGCAACCGGTGCGCTTCCAGCCCGATTCAAGGGTGGTCATCGAGAAGAGGATTCCAACTGGAGACCTGGCTAAGCTGCCGGCCGAGACCCGTATCCGGCTTGGCGGCGGCACGCCGGCACCGAGCCCGCCGGCAACCCCCGTCCGGTGACGACGAGCAAACGAATCGGTCGGCACTAGGATCGCGGCAGACCCGGCCCCCGTAGCCCAACCGGCAGAGGCAGGCGGCTTAAACCCGCTCCAGCATGGGTTCGAATCCCATCGGGGGCACTCATCCATCCGGCCGAGCAGGGGTCTCTTACCCCTTTCCCAGCAGAATGAAAGGGAGGGCGCTAGCGTTCACCTACTATGGAATCCCGGCCCGGAGTCGGGCTTGGCTTAACAGGAGGAAATAGTTTCATGTTGCGCAGTTCGAACCCGATCCTCTCCAAGCAGGACGCGTTCACACCTACAGCTCCGCAGCGCGGCAATGGAGGCTATGGCGCCGATCCGTACGGGTACCAGGGTTACCGGGGTTTCCCAAGCGGGCCCGCGCCGTACGCACCGGTGGAGGCCCCTGAGGGGCGGATGACGTTCGACGATGTCGTCACCAAGACCGCGATCACCATGGCCATTCTGATCGCCGCGGCCGCTCTTTCGTGGGTGTTCATGCCTGAGGGGCTTTACTTCCCGGCGATGGTGCTGTCCGGCTTGGTCGGATTTGTCGCCGTTCTGCTGGTCTCCTTCCGGCGCAAGGTCTCGCCGGGGCTGGTGTTGGCATACGCCGCCATTGAAGGAATCTTCATCGGCATGATCAGCAAGCTGTTCGAGAACTTTTACGAAGGCATCGTGGTCCAGGCGGTGGTCGGCACGTTCGCCGCCGCCGGGGTGACGCTCGCGGCGTACAAGTTCTTCAACATCCGGGTGACGCCGAAGTTCACCAAGATCGTGGTGATCTCAACCATCGCCTTCGCGGTCGCCATGCTGATCAACTTCCTGCTCGCGATCTTCGGTCTCGGCACCCCGTTCACTGGCGGGATCACCGGACCGGTGGGTTTGCTGGCCATTGGGATGTCGCTGCTGGGCGCGGTGTTGGCCGTCCTGAACCTAGTGTTGGACTTCGACTACATCGAGCGGGGCGTCGCGATGGGTGCACCGGCGAGCGAATCCTGGCGTGGCGCGTTCGGTCTGACCGTGACGATGGTCTGGCTCTACGTCGAGATCCTGCGCCTGCTCTCGTACCTGCGCAGGTAACACGAAATCGTTGTGATCTGAGGGCCGCCAACCTAAAGGAATGGCGGCCCTCGATCGTTCCTGGTCCCCATTCTGGTCCACGCCCAGCCTCCCGTCAGCAACGAAGGTTTACTGCTCCATTTGCAAACGGAGCAGACCGCAAGCAACTCACCTGTGTACGTTCGTTTCCGCACCGGGGTGGGTGCGGGTGGGCCACGGTGGTGAGGGCTGCGGTGCCAGGGCGAGCCTGCCCGCGCAGCTAGAGTCGCTGCGTGCGGTACGTGAACTCATTGATCGAGCTGGTGGGAAACACGCCGCTGCTCAGGCTGTCGCGCGTGCTCGGTGACGCCCAGCCGCTTGTGCTGGCAAAGATCGAGTACCTCAACCCCGGTGGGTCTGTGAAGGACCGGATTGCGGTCAAAATGATCGAGGTGGCCGAGCGCGAGGGCAAGCTCAAGCCGGGTGGCACGATCGTGGAGCCCACCAGCGGCAATACCGGAGTAGGCCTGGCGATCGTGGCTCAGGCTAAGGGCTATCAGTGCGTCTTCGTCTGCCCCGACAAGGTTAGCGAGGACAAGCGCAATGTGCTCGCCGCGTACGGGGCCCGGGTCGTGGTCTGTCCGACCGCCGTGGAGCCGGACCATCCCGACTCGTACTACTCAACGTCGGATCGCTTGGTGCGCGAGATCGACGGAGCGTTCAAGCCGGACCAGTACAGCAACCCCAACAATCCGGCCAGCCACTACGAGACAACGGGACCGGAGATCTGGGAGCAGACCGAGGGCAAGATCACCCACTTCGTGGCCGGCATCGGTACCGGCGGCACGATCACCGGCGCCGGGCGCTACCTCAAGGAAGTGTCCAACGGACGCGTTCAGGTCATTGGCGCTGACCCGAGTGGCTCGGTCTACTCCGGCGGCACCGGCCGCCCGTATCTCGTGGAGGGGGTGGGGGAGGACTTCTGGCCGGCCAACTACGACCCCAGCGTCTGCGATCGAGTGATCGAGGTCACCGACTCCGATTCCTTCGCGATGACCCGACGACTGGCCCGCGAAGAGGCATTACTGGTGGGCGGGTCCTGCGGCATGGCGGCCGTCGCCGCGATCCAGTTGGCCCATGAGTTGGCCGATCCGCAGGCGGTGATCGTCGTGCTGTTGCCCGATTCGGGCAGGGGCTACCTCAACAAGATCTTCAACGACAAGTGGCTGACCCGGTACGGATTCGCCGCACGGCCGCAGAATGTGCGAGTGCTCGGCGACGTGTTGCGTGAGAAGTCAGGCGCGCTGCCATCGTTGGTGCACACTCATCCGAACGAAACGATCGCTGAGGCGGTGTCGATCCTGCGGGAGTACGGGGTGTCCCAGATGCCGGTGGTCCGAGCTGAACCGCCGGTGATGGCCGCCGAGGTCGTCGGCTCGGTGAGCGAGCGGGGGCTGCTCGGCGCCCTGTTCGGACGTCACGCCCGCCCCGCCGATGCCGTCGAATCGGTGATGGAGCCACCGCTGCCTGTGCTCGGCGCGACCGAGCCAGTTACCGATGCCGTAGAAATTCTCGTTGACCAGGACGCGCTCCTCGTGCTCGACGACGGCCGACCCGTGGGGGTCCTGACCCGCCAGGACCTGCTGAACGACATCCACTAGGAGTCCGGCGCCAGCAGCTCCGACAGCACCTCGCGCCAGTTCTGCGTCCAGTCCAGCGTCTGCCAGTCATTCAGGGACACCCAGCGAGCGGATCGAGTCGTGCCGTCCGAATCGAGCACGATAAGGTCGGTCGGCATTTCGCAGCGCGCTCGATAGATGAGCCGTACCGCGTGAAAATCCTCGACCTCCCCCCGCGGATTGTGGCCGATCCAACGTGAGGAGTGGACTTTGGTCAATTCGCCCAGACTGATTGTCTGGGAAGTCTCCTCCATCACCTCCCGCAATACGGCCGCTTCCGGCTGCTCGTGATCATCCAGGCCCCCGCCCGGCATACCCCAGCGACCGGCGATCGCGGTCCTGTGGGAGAACTCGGTGGCCAGCAAACCCTGGGCCGACAACACGACCGCATAGCCGGCAATGCGCTGCCGAACTCTCGGGGGGCGACCTCCGGTGAGAACCAGACCTGCATCGCGACCGCGCGGTCGCACAGAAGGTCTGTGCTCGCCGCTGAGCGGGCGCACGGCCAGTCGCAGCACCAGCTCGCCATCCTCCCCCCGAACGACGTCAATCGGGCGCAGAGCCAGGAATCCGCGGTCATGGGCCAGTACGCCGGGATCCACACCATGATCAAGAACGCCATCGAAGGCCACATTCCCGTCCTGGCCCAACCCAACGACCTTCATCGCGGCACGATCTCTGTTCCATTCAGAAGCGATTGGCCGTGATCACCAGGAAGCCGCTGGGTAGCGCCACGCCGATTCCGTCGTGCCAGCGCGCCAGACGTTCGGTGAGGGCGGTCCGGGCCTCGGCGATGAGCTCTTTCGGTTGTCCGGTGAGCAGCGAACTGACTCTGACCAGAGCATCGGCCGCATGCTGCACTGTGCCGGGACCACCGACGTAGATCGGATCGCGGCGCAGCTTGCAGTCGATTCCTGCCCACCCGGCCCTCATAAATAGCTCGGCCGTCTGCTCCGGGTTCCCCAGGCTGAATGGCCCATCGACGCCTGAGACAGGGGTGTAGCGGGCGCCGTGCTTGTCCAGGACAGAGGTCAGGATTTCGTACGGCACGGCGAGGTAGGGCACCTCGGCCCGCTGGGCCCATACCGAGGCAACCAGCCGGCCGCTGCGCCGGCAGGCCGTGTACAGCCTTCGGAAGGCAACCTCGGGATCGGGAAAGAACATCAGGCCGAACCTGGAGATGATTGCGTCGAACGCTTGCGTTGGAAGGTCGTTTTCGCCCGCGTCAGCTACCAGCCACTCGATGTTGACGGCATCCGATCGGCGTCGAGCGGCGTCGATCATCTCGGGTGAGATGTCGAGTCCGACAACCCGCCCCGCCGGCCCGACCAATCGCGCGGCCTCAACCGTTGTGGCGCCTGCCCCGCAGCCAACATCAAGAACGTTCTCACCGGTGCGCAGGCTCGCGGACTCGAAGATCGCAGCCGAGACCGGGACCAGTGGAGCTTCGGAGTCCGCCAGATTCGACAACCAGGACCGGGTGCGTTCCACGTCCCAGCCGGTGGCCCTCTTTGCTTCAACCACGGTTACCCCAGTAATCGTCGCCGGTGAGCTGCTCATCACGGATTGATGACGAAGCAAGATCACCGGACAGATAGCGCTGAAGGGTCGGCCCAACGGCTCTGGCGACGTCGTCTGAACTCTGAGTCACCAGTGGCGGCAGCCTCAGCACATATCGGCCCATGAGCACGCCGAGCACCTGGGATGCCACCAGGCCGGCACGTCGGGTCGCTTCGTCCTCTGGCAGATCGACCGCTCTCAAGATTCGGCTGATCACCTCTAGGGTGAGGAACTCACTGATCGAACGGGTCAGGTTCGGATCTGTCAATGCTGTCCGGACGGCGGCCACCAGGGATGGTTGCAGGTCGGAGTCCCAGACCGCGAGGATGGCCCGGATCAGCCGGTCACCGAGACCGTCCAGGCCTGTTGCGGTCACCTGATCGAGCAGGTCAGTCAGCACGATCGGAATGTTGACCGTAGCCAGGAACAGCTGCTCCTTGGTCTCGAAATAGTGGTGGACCAATGCGGCGTCCACACCGGCCTCGGCGGCGATTCCACGGACGGACGCACCGGCGAAACCCCTGGCCGCGAACGCGTGCCGAGCTGCGATCAGGATGTCGCCGCGCGTGTCCTGGTTACCCGGTCGCCTGCCCTTGGCGCCTCGCTGAACCGCCACCGATCTCCTTCGCGCCCGCCATTTCTTCGTGGTTGTAGGCCCCCGGCATTGACCGATCTCAGTCTGTCAGGTCGGCGAGAAAACTCCGGTACCGTTGGGCCTCGTGATCAGCTGGCTGGCCTACTCAGTGGTCATTCTGGCCGGGATAGCTATGATCTGGGGTTTGATCACTGCGGTTGCCAACAAGCCGCCGGGTAAGGCCCAGCTGCTGTTCGCAGCGTTCCTCGAGCTCGTCGTTGTTGCACAATCGCTGATCGCAGGGTTCAGGCTGGTTACGGGTTTCCGGCCGGCTGAGCTTGCCACCACTATCGGCTACCTGATCGGCATCGTGATCATGATCCCGGTGGCCTGGCTCTGGGCGAACAGCGAGCGCACCCGCTTCTCAGGCGTCGTGCTCGCGGTCGCCGCGCTTGCCGTGCTCGGCATGACGCTGCGGCTCTTGGAGTTGTGGACGCCGCCGCTACTTCGATGAGCCAGCCGGCGCCGCGCCCGACGAATACCGGTCCGGGTCGGATCCTGGTGGCCGTCTACGGGATCTTCGCTCTTGCCGCGTGTGCGCGGGCCGGTGTTCAGCTGGCGACGAGGTTCTCCGAGGCTCCAGTGGCCTATCTCCTGTCGGCGTTGGCTGGAGTGGTCTATTTGGTGGCGACCCTGACGCTGGGCCGTGGCGGGCGGACCTCGTGGCGGGTAGCGCTTGTCGCGATCGTGATCGAAGCGGTCGGCGTGCTCGCCGTCGGTACTGCGAGCCTGGTCGACCCGGCCGCTTTTCCGAGGGCGACGGTCTGGTCGGCCTATGGCATCGGTTACGGCTTCGTGCCGCTGGTGTTGCCTTTCCTGGGCCTGGCGTGGCTGATCAGTACTAGGCCACGCTGAATGCGGCTCAGCCGATCAAGTCGGCGTAGTCGGGATGTCGATCCAGCCAGCTTCGCAGGAATGGGCACACCGGCCGAACTCGAAGACCTCTGCGCCGCGCGTCGTTGACAACGAATCGGGCGAGCGCTCCGCCGATGCCTTGGTCCTGGTGCGTCGGCTCGACGTCGGTGTGAATCAGGATCATCAGGTCGTCACTCAGCTCATACTCGGCGGTGCCGACGACCTCATCGTCGAGTTGGGCCTCATAGCGCCCCTCGAACAGGTTGTCTGTCACCGTCAGGTCCATAGTTCGCAACTGTGCCAGAGGATCTACTGATCAGGTGTTCGGGTTCCAGGTCACATCGGCGCCGAGGGAATCGCGGTAGGTAATGGCCGTCACCGAGGTGTCGGCTCCAACGCTGAACGGTATCCAGCCCCGGGCGCATTCGCCGACGAGATAGATACCTTCCTCGGGATAGGCGGTTGGCAACGAAATCGGATCTGTGATGGGTGCCTCTGCAGAGACTGTTCCCTTGCTGGTCGACAGGGTCCAGGAGCTCCGGCTCAATACGAGCCCCTCTGAAGAGCCTGGGAGCAGGCTCCGGACACAGGTTTCGACCAGGACGGCGTACACATCACCTTGTCGCATCGTGCCGCTCGCCGTGAGATCCAGATAGGGGGCCTTTACCCGGACTCCGATCGGCACGGTGGTAGTCACGGGCCGTTCCGAGGACGCCGGTGGAGTGGATGCCTTGCCAGTCTTGGTCGTCTCATTCGGCGTTCTGATCGACTGGGTCGGAGTCGGCGTGCGCGGTGGGGCAGCAGTGGCAGACGCTGTTCGGCTGGCAGTTTTCGGTCCCCCGGACGACCGGATGGTCGGCGACGCCGCCGCCGGGGTGGACTTCAGCGGACTGGCGGTGTGGCTAGCGACTGTCGACGCCGGGCCACCCGACGGCTCCACGCTGGTAGCCGGCGGTGCGCCAACTTGGGATTGTCCCGTCGGGATGAGGACAGCCCATCCGATGACAGCCACCGTAATCGTCACAGCCGCGGCGACCAGGCCGCCGATCCAGTAGATCGTGGCCCCGGATTTCCGGCTCGATGCGGACGATGTCTCGGCGAGGATTCTTTCGGCCATCCACTCAGCCCGTGGCAGCGCGCGTTCCGGCGGCAACTCGAGCTTCATCGACTTTCCTCCAGTAGAGCCGCGAGCTCGGTTCTGGCAAGCCGGGCTCGGGCGCGGGACAGCCGGGACTTCACCGTTCCAACCGAGATCTTCAGTGCAGCGGCGGCATCGGCAAGGGACAACCCCGACCAGGCGACAAGCTCGACGACGTCACGTTGGTTGGCGGGCAGGGCGGCGAGGGCTTGCCGGATCACCGCCATGGTGGACTCCGCCTCGACCCAGGAGGCGGTGTTGTCGGCCGGCGGGCGCTGTTCAGTGCGCACTCGATCGACCAGAGTGAGATGCCGGTCCCGTGACCGATTCGCGTTGCTGCATTCGTTGCGGGCCATTCTCAACAGCGCTGGCCGGGCGGAGTCCAACTTCAATGCCTCGACCTCACCACGTACGGCTCGCCGCCACAGCGTCGTGAAAGTCGCCTGGGTGGCATCCTCGGCAACCGACCAGGACGCTGTCCGGCGGAAGCAGAAGTTGTAGACCGGCGTGCTGTGCCGCATGAACAGCTCTCGGAACGCGTCCTCGTCTGCCGAACGCAGTCGATGCCATAGCTCGGCGTCGGACTCCCCGCCGCCGGCGGTGCCAACGCTCATCCGCACCACCTGGGTCGTGCCGACCCACCAGCGTCACCTTGCCAGGGTCGTCTCGACTCACGGTACCCGTACGCATACCGGGCTTGAGTCCGCAAGTAGGACGAGGGTTCCAACAGCGCCAGCTCGGTATGCTCCTCGGCGTTGGCCGCGACCCGTCGCCCTTGCCGGAGGCACAGGTGAAGTACAGAGAACAAGCGAATCTCGATCCGTCCCAGATGGGTGGCCGCGGCGGCAATAGGGGAAAGATCGCCATTGGAGGCGGCGCAGGGCTCTTGCTGGCTGTAATCGCCCTGCTGTTCGGCATCAACCCGGGCGATCTCTTGGGCGGCGGGCAGATGACCGACCCAGGCACCGGTGCCACGACGCCATTCGCGCCGTGCAGCCGGGGGTCGGACATCAATGCCAATCGCGAGTGCCGCTTCGTGGCTTATACAAACTCGATCCAGGACTACTGGGCCGGAAGCCTGGGGCGTTATCAGGAGATCAAGGTGGAGACATTCGAGGGGCAGGTCAGCACCGCGTGCGGCACGGCGAGTTCAGCGGTCGGACCCTTCTACTGCCCTGCAGACACGTCGGTCTACCTCGATCTCGGTTTCTTCGGCCAACTCACCGGCCAACTCGGCGCGCAGGGCGGTGACGCCGCGGAAGCGTACGTCCTGGCGCACGAGTTCGGGCACCACGTGCAGAACCTGACCGGCACCATGGCGAGGGTGCAGCAAGCTGGCCAAACCAGCGGCCCGAGGTCGCCCGCGGTGCGATTGGAGTTGCAGGCGGATTGCTATGCCGGCGTCTGGTTCCGGCATGCGACCGACGATCCGGAGAGCCCGATAAGCGAAGTCGGCACTGAAGATCTGAACCGCGCCATCGATGCGGCAGCGGCGGTTGGTGATGACCGGATCCAGAAAAAAATGCAAGGTCAGGTGTCACCGGAATCTTGGACTCATGGATCAGCGGCCAAGCGCCAAGAGTGGCTGCTTCGGGGCTTCGAAACCGGCGATCCCGACCAGTGCAACACATTCGCGGCCGGGGCGTTGTGACCCCCGACTGACGGATATCAACTGACGTTGCAGGTCACGCCCGTGGCGTGGATCGGGCAATAGCCGCGAGGGTTCTTGTCCAGATACTGCTGGTGGTAATCCTCGGCGTAGTAAAACTCCGGAGCCGGCCGGATCTCTGTGGTGATCGCACCGTAACCGGCTCGCTTGAACTCGGTCTGGAACTCGTCTCGGATCCGCTCGGCCGCGGCGGCTTGCTCCGGAGTTGTGGTGTAGATCGCTGACCGGTACTGCGTGCCGACGTCATTGCCCTGTCGCATGCCCTGCGTGGGGTCGTGGTCCTCGAAGAAGATCTTCAGCAGTTGCTCGTAGCTGATCTTCCTCGGGTCGTAGCACACCTTGACCGCCTCGGTGTGCCCCGTACGAGCGCTGCACACTTCCTGATAGGTCGGGTTGGGGGTGTAGCCGCCCGCGTAGCCGACCGCGGTGTTGGTCACACCGGGGGTCTGCCAGAACAGCTTTTCGGCACCCCAGAAGCAGCCCAACCCGAAGTAGGCGACCTCAGAACCTTCCGGGACCTTCTGAACAGGTATGCCGAAGATGTCGTGGAACGTCGGATTGACCAGGACGGAACGATCCCGGCCGCGAAGCGCCTGGTCCGGCTCGATCATGCTCGACTTCCTAGATGTGAACAGCATGGTTCCAGTCTCCCTCCGGCGCTCTCGATAAGCCGAGGCACGCCTGGTTACGGAACGCTCACCGCCGACGAATCTGTTCCCGTCCTCAGACGAGCCCCATCCGACCCGCGTAGGCTCGCCATCATGACCGCCCAGACCGGCTTCTCGACCCGCGCAATCCATGCCGGGCAAGACCCTGACCCGGCTTTCGGCTCCGTCGTGCCGCCCATCTATGCCACCTCCACCTTTGTGCAGGACGGCGTGGGAGCCCCGCGTGGCGGCCATGAATACTCTCGTTCCTCCAATCCCACCCGGGCGGCGTTGGAGGAGTGCATGGCATCGCTGGAGGGCGGACGCCACGGCCTGGCGTTTGCCAGCGGATTGGCAGCCGAGGACACGCTGCTGCGGACGATCGCGTCGCCCGGCAGCCACTTCGTGGTTCCGGCCGACGCTTACGGTGGCACGTTCCGGCTCTTCACCCGAGTCCACCAGCGATGGGGTGTAACGCCCGTGACCGCAGATCTCACGGATCCCGCAGCGGTGGAGGCGGTGATCCGGCCCGGGGAAACCACCGCGGTCTGGGTGGAGACACCCACCAACCCACTCTTGGCAATCGCCGACATCGCGGCCATCTCCGAGCTGGCGCATGCCGCTGGCGCATTAGTGATCGTCGACAATACGTTTGCGACGCCTTATCTCCAGCAACCGATGGCCCTGGGCGCCGACATCGTGGTGCATTCCACAACCAAGTACTGCGGCGGCCACTCCGATGTGATCGGCGGGGCCCTGGTGGTCTCCGATGACGATCTCGCCGAGCGTCTCCGCTTCCATCAGAACGCGATAGGCGGCGTGGCCAGCCCGTTCGACTGCTGGCTGGTGCTGCGCGGCCTGCGCACCCTCGCTATCAGGATGGAACGCCACTGCGACAACGCTGAGCGCCTTGCTGACTGGCTTGGGGAGCACCCTCGAGTGCCCGAGGTGTACTTTCCGGGCCTGGATACCCATCCCGGTCATGATCTGGCCAAGCAGCAGATGCGCCGGTACGGCGGCATGATCAGCTTCCGGGTTCGCGGCGGCGAGCAGGCGGCGCTGGATGTCATCGGCAGAACCAAGATCATTCTCCTCGGTGAGTCGCTCGGCGGAGTTGAGTCGCTGATCGAACACCCCGGCCGGATGACGCATGCCTCGGTCGCCGGCACCGAACTCGAAGTGCCCGATGACCTGGTCCGGTTCAGCGTCGGCATCGAGGATGTCGAGGATCTGATCGCCGATCTGCGCCAAGCACTGGAGGAGTGATCAAACGACGCTCAAGTGTGGCGCTGCCTCACTTCGGGCTGTGAGATTCCAATCTATTGGCTCGGCGTCGGCGCGCACGAGGAGGTCGTTGGCGCGGCTGAAGGGGCGGGAGCCGAAGAAGCCGGCCTGCGCCGAGAGCGGGGAGGGATGGGCACTGGCCAGGTAGGGCACCGAGCCGAGCATCGGGATCAGCGACTGAGCGTCCCTGCCCCACAGGATTGCCACCAGCGGACCACCGCGCTCGACCAGCACCTCGATCGCACGAGATGTGACTTTCTCCCAACCCCGGCCACGGTGCGACCCGGAGCGGCCCGGCTGAACCGTCAGTACTCGATTGAGTAGCAGGACACCCTGGTCGAACCAGGGCGTCAGGTCCCCGGATTCGACCGGAGGAATGCCTAGATCTGCCTGCAGCTCTGAGTAGATGTTCTGCAGCGAGCGAGGGATCGGCCGGACATCGGCCTTGACGGAGAAGGAAAGCCCGACGGGGTGACCCGGCGTCGGATACGGATCCTGGCCGACGATCAAGATTCGGACGTCCATGAGCGGCCGGCTGAACGCTCGCAGGACAAGCTGGCCCGCGGGCAGGTAGCTCCGCCCAGCTGCCAGCTCGGCTCGCAGGAAATCGCCGATTGCGGTGATGGTCGGCGCAACTGGCGCGAGCGCTTGTGCCCAGTCCTGGCTGACGAGGTCAGCTAGCGGTCGTGGACTCATCGGCCTCCTCGATCCCCCGATGCGCCTCTGTCCGAGGCATCCGTACGGCCGCGCCGGCTCCCGCGATCAGCAGGCCGGCGCCTACGCCAAAGGCAACCCCATAAGAGACCCGGTCGGCAAGTAGACCCGCCACGAGGGGTCCGACAATCGCGCCGATGTCGGCACACATCGAAAAGATCGCAACGGCGGTCCCGCCGCGAGCGCCGGCTACGTCACCGACGGTGGCAGCCGGCGCGGTGCCGAGGAAGGCCGATGCGACCCCATAGAGGCAGAGCACGACAATGAGCAGCCAAATATTGGAGGCATACGGCACCGCGAGAATCGAAACCCCGCCTAGCAACCCGCCGAGGATCATGGCTGGGCGTCGGCCCACGCCATCGACGAACCTGCCGGCAGGTGCTACCGCGATCGTCTGCACGACCGAGGCACAGGCAAATGCCGCGCCGGTCCAGGATGTAGGCCGGTGCAGGACTTCCACAACCATGACCGGCACCAATGACATGCGCACGCCGAACGACGTCCAGCCCTGGGCGAGGCTGGCAACGCACGCAGCTTGATAGCGGACATCTCGGAGCAGCTGGCGCAGCGGTACTGGCCCACTCGTGGCCCGTGCCGACGGGCCGGCGCCGGAGCGTCGCAGCATCAGCAGCCCAATGGTGCCCGCCACGGCAAGCGTCCCCGCGTAGAAGAAGAACGGCGCGGTCAGCGATATGGCCGACAACAGGCCGCCAACCGCCGGCCCGGCCATTCCCCCGATCAAGAACCCGGCCTGGAAGACGCCACTGGCCCGCCCTCGGAGTCCTGCTTCCACCGAGGTCAGCAAGAGCGTGGTCGCTGAGACGGTGAACATTGCCGACCCGAAGCCGCCGACGCCTCGCAAGATCAGCAGCTCCAGGTATGACTGGGAGATCCCTGCCAGCCCGCTCGACACAGCAACGATGAAGATGCCGAGCGCTAGAATTGTTCGCTCACCGGCGTGATTGATCATCCTTCCGCAGAACGGTGCGGTGACCAGCCGCATCAGCGCAAACACCGAAACCACGGCACCGACGGCGAAGTTGTCCACTCCGAAGCTGCGGGCGAAGACCGGCAGCACCGGGATCAGCACGCCGAAGCCCACTGCGACACAGAAAGCAATGACGCCCAGGACGAGCACGTCCCGCGGCATCCGCTCCTGGCGTCGGAGCCACCTGGGCGCCCGGGGCGAGGCAGTCACCCGGATAGTTTGCCTGCTCAGCGCGCCCGGCGAGCGCGCAGCAGGCTGTAACCGTCCGCTACGGTGTAGGGAGGATTGAGGCGCCGAACAGGAGGCAGGTTGCCAGAATCCAGCGGCCTTCGCGCCTGGCTGGAAGCCAGGCGCGGCGTTCGATCGCGCTTTCCGTTCCTGCTCACGTCGCAGGGGTCCGGCACCTCAACGGATCAGGAGCGCATGTCACCGGAGTCTTCCCAGACAGAGGAGGCTACCGGCACAACGGGCGTTTCGGATGCGGATACCGATCACGTCGGTCTGGTGGATTCGGGCCGAGTCGATTGGGGGCCTATCGACCAAAGCACAGTAGTGCCAACGCCGGGCGACGCAACCAGGGGCCAAGGCTCTGCGGAGCCGGCGGTAATCCAAGCTGAGCAGCCGGTCAGTGTCGCGACCACACCAAAGTCCGACGCAGCGGTGCCGCCCGGGATCCAAGTCGCCGCTGCGTGGAGCTGGCGAGTGATCGCCATTGCGATCTTGCTGTACGGGCTCGGCTGGATCGCGCGATACTTATCCGAAGTCCTGGTACCCATCGCGGTCGCCATCTTGGTGACCGCTCTTCTTCAGCCAGTCGCCAACCGGTTGCGGATCTGGAAGTTCCCACGTGGTCTGGCGACGGCCGTCACAGTGCTCGGCGGCCTGGCGCTGATCGTCGGCGTTCTCATCTTGATCGGCACCCAAATCGTCGATCAATCGACGACGCTGTCCGGCAACGTCGTCACCGGCTTCAATCAGGTGGTCGATTGGCTGCAGAGCGGCCCGCTTAAGCTCGATCCGGCGTGGTTCGACGTAGACACCTTGGGTGACCGGATCCAGACCCTACTCGCCGCTAGCCGGGACACCATCGCCAGCTACGCCGCCGATATCAGTGCTGGCGTTGGCCATTTCTTTGCCGGCCTGGCGATCATGCTGTTCGCGCTCTTTTATTTCCTCTACGACGGCCGCGGGATCTTCAGCTTCGTTCTCAAGTTCTTCCCGATTCGGTCTCGGGAGCGGGTCGACGAGGCCGCGCGCCGCGGATGGGGTTCGCTGTCGTCCTTCGTCCGGGCGACCATTCTGGTGGCTTTTGT
>Ga0126312_10000243_pt1 | contig 29313 bp, 32 predicted proteins | sample Plot104A_FD_92537 | JGI IMG/M metagenome (GOLD analysis project Ga0126312, IMG submission 92537) | Serpentine soil microbial communities from UC McLaughlin Reserve, CA, USA - Plot104A | ecosystem: Environmental > Terrestrial > Soil > Grasslands | place: USA: UC McLaughlin Reserve, Lake County... | reverse complement strand
TGCGTCGTCGAGCAGCCGAGCGACGTGATCCCGATCGAGCGCACCAACGAGTTCCACGGCCGCTACCACGTGCTCGGGGGCGCGCTCTCGCCGATCGACGGGATCGACCCGGAGGACCTGCACATCGCGGAGCTGCTCGAGCGAGCCTCGGGAAACGGCGTCCGCGAGGTGGTGATAGCCACCAACGCCACGACCACCGGAGAGGCCACCGCGCTCTTCCTGGCCGACGCCCTGCGGGAGCGCGCGCCCGAGCTCGCGGTCACCCGCCTGGCCAGCGGGCTGCCCGTCGGCTCGGACCTCGAGTACGCGGACGAGATCACCCTCGGCCGCGCGCTGCGCGCCCGCCAGGCGCTATAGCGGAGAGGTGAGCATGATCCGCGGCCGATTCTGCGAGCTCTTCGACATCCGGGTGCCCGTCCTCCAGGCGGCCATCTGGCCCGCCACCTCCCCCGAGCTCGTCGCGGCCGTCTCCGAGGCCGGCGCATTCGGAAGCGTCGCCGCCGTGTTCGGCGAGGCGGAGGACGTCCGAGGACAGATCGAGCGCGTCCGCGAGCTCACCGAGCGTCCGTTTGCGGTGAACCACGTCGTGCCGCTCCTCGACGAGGAGGCCTTCGAGGCCACGCTCGCGGCGCGGCCGGCGGCGGTCTCGTTCGCGCTCGGCGATCCGGGCGGCCTCGTGGAGCGCGTCCACGCGGCGGGAGCCAAGGCCATCCACCAGGTGCACACCGTGGGCCAGGCCCTCGAGGCCGCGGAGCGCGGCGTGGACGTCGTGATCGCCCAGGGCAGCGAGGCCGGCGGCCAGGGAATGGCCGCCGGGGTGGGGGCCATGGCGCTCGTCCCGCAGGTCGTCGACGCGGTCGCACCGGTCCCTGTGCTGGCCGCCGGCGGCGTGGCCGACGGTCGCGGCCTCGCCGCCTCCCTGGCGCTCGGCGCGGCCGGCGCCAACGTGGGCACCCGCTTCCTCGCGTCGGAGGAGGCGAGCGCGAACGAGGATTGGAAGCAGCGCATCGTCGAGATCGAATCCGAGGACGCGGTCCGGTTCGAGGCCTGGGGAGCGATCATGCCCTCGAGCGAGGGCGGATACGACGTCGTACCCCGCGTCATCCGCACCGAGTTCGTGGCCACCTGGGAAGGGCGGGAGGCGGACGCTCGCGCCGAGGCCGACCGCCTGCGGACGGAGATCATGGCCTCGGTCCAGCACGGGGAGCCCCACGAGCTCACGCCCTTCACCGGGCAATCGGCCGGACTCGTCCGAGACGTGCTGCCCGCCGCCGAGATCGTGGGCCGCTTCGCGACGGAGGCCGAGGAGGCCCTCGAGCGGGCCGCCGCGCTCCGGGCCTGATCGGATCAGGCCGCGGCTAGCCCCCGGGAGGGGCGGAAGCCGCTAGCCGAAGCGGGCGGCGATCGCCTCGGCCACCTCGCCCGGTGCGTCCTCGACGAAGTAGTGCTTGGCCTCGGGCAGCCCGAGGACCTCCGCGTCTACGAACGCGGCGCGAAGGCGAGGCAGGACGTCACCCGGTCTGAACGCCACGTCCCGCATGGGGAAGGTGATCAGGGCCCGCTTCCGTCCGAGCTCCCGCGGCACCGCCTCGGAGAGGGCGGCGAGCCATGGCGTGGCCGCGACGATTTGGCGCGGGAGCTCAGCGACGCCCACCCTCGCCTCAGGCGTCGGCTGGACGCGCCGGTAGTGATCCATCTCGGCGGGCGAGAGCTTGCGGTTGATGCCGGAGGGGAGCACGCGCTCGACGAAGAAGTTTCGCCTCAGGATCGCCCACTGCATCGGCGGGCTCGACATGACCCTGCTGAAGACGCGGCCCCGGCGGTCGGGCGGCCAGAACCAGGTGTTGCCGAGCACCACCCCGGCGACTCGGCCGGGGTCCGAGCTCGCGACCCACATCCCGACGGGACCGCCCCAGTCGTGGCCCATCACGATCAGCTCGGAGAGGTCCAGCTCACGAACGAGCTCCCCGACGACCGCGGCGTGCTCCGCCGCGGAATAGCCGTAGCCGGTTGGTCGATCCGAGAGCCCGAAGCCCGGGTAGTCCACAGCGACGCAGCGGAAGCGACCGCGCAGCGCGCGGATCACGTGCCGGTAGAGGAAGCTCCAGGTGGGGTTGCCGTGGCACATGAGGATCGGCTGTCCATCGCCCTCGTCGACGAAGTGGATGCGCCCGGCGGACGAGCTCTCGAGCCAGCGCGACTCGAAGGGGTAGAGCTCCGGTGACGGGGTGAAGTTCAAGGCGGCTCGCCTCCAATCGTGCGTCGCTGTCGGTCGCTCATAGACGAATGCGACGCGCCCGAATCGACCGGATCCCGAGAGCGGCAACTCTCAAACGGCGTCCTCGGCGAGCTGGGTGAGGACCTCTCGGTGGAGCAGCGTCATTTGGGCTTCCAGGTCGGGAAGTCCTTCGATGTCCCGCCCCGCCCAGCTCCGGACAGTGAAGGGGTCCGCGAACGACACCAGCAGGTGATTGAGCCCGCTCGGTTCGAAGTCGCGCGAGATCCGTTCGCCCCACTCCTCGGGCGAGCCCGCGACGACCAGGCGGTCGGCGACCTCCCCGGGGGTCAGCTCCAGCGCCCGCTGGACGTCGCCGGCAGCGAACGCGTCGAGCACCGGCCGGAGCTCGGCCGGGTCGAGGCCGTGCCGCTCGATCAGCCCCGGGGGCATGGACGGCAGATAGAAGGCCCCCAGTACCCGCGCCGCCTCCTTCGCGGCTTCCCCGTCGGGACTGATCGCCCCGAGCACCGAATCGCCGACATCGAGCGCCCGCCAGTCGCGCGCCGCGCGGTCGGCGCCGGTTCGCACGCAGTCGACGGCGTATCGCAGCGCCTCGGGCGAGTAGGCACAGGCGGTCAGCAGCCCGTCCGCGACCTCACCAGCGAGCTCCATGGAGCGCGGGCCTCCCATCGCTCCGATCTTCACTGGGACCCTCTCCGCGACCGGTCGGGCCGCCGTGAAGACGCCGGAGTAGCGGAAGAAGTCGCCGGCGAAGTCGAGCTCGCCGGTGTCGAGCAGCGCACGGATCACGTGGTGCGCCTCGCGAAGCCGCGCGATCGGGCGCGTGCCCTTCCACTCGACGGCGTACTGCTCGAGAAGAGCGATGTTCCCGATCCCGATCACGACCTCGGCGCGTCCGCTCGTGAGCTCGTCGAGCGTCGCCGCCATCTGCGCGACCTGAGCGGGGTCCCGCAGGAATACCGGCGCCACGCAGGGCCCCACGCGGATCTGCTCGGTGCGCTCGGCTGCCGCGGCGAAGATCAGCCACATGTCCTTGTGGTAGATCTCGTCCGCGCTGTAGCACGCGTAGAAGCCCAGCTCGTCCGCGAGCGCCACGGCCCGAACGAGATCCCGGACCGGTTGCTCGGGCAGCATCTGGAAGCTGAAGCGCACGCGGGGGTGACCCTACCGTCCGATTGGGCCGGCCGAGGCCGCCCTACCGAGGTGGCCGCTGCGACGGTCCCACGTGCTCGCCGAGCCAGGAGACGAGCGGCCGGGCGGCCTCGAGCTCGGCTCGCACCCGCTCATCGCACGCGGGCTCGTGCAGCCACGGCTCGAGCGGATGGCGGCGAAAGACGGTGATCTCCTTGAGGCGCAACCGGTCGATTCGGGGATGGTCCGGCGCATACCCGCGTGGAGCGCGCTTCAGCTCCGGCGGGGGAAGGGCCAGGCCCGCGTCACCTGCCACTCTGACCGCTCGCTCGAAGCCGCCGGCGCGGCGTCCGTCGTCGATCGCGGCTCGGAAACGCTCGAGCTGGTCGGAGGCGGGCTGGTGCAGGCCCGCCGCGACGAGTAGCCCGTCGAGCGAGAGCTCGAAGTAGAACCCGCCCGAGCCGCCGTAGCCGATCGCCACGCCCAGTTGCTCCTTGATCGGAGGCCGCAGATGGAAGCGGGTGTCGTTGTAGGGGCGGAAGAAGTGCGGCTCTCCGAGGGCGGACAGCCGCTCCGCCAGCGCCCGAGCCGGCTCGACGAGGTATTGGTCGTAGCGCCGCCGGTTGGCCTTGAACCAGTCGCGGTCGTGCGCCGATGTGCGCGACGGTGCGTTCCCATGCGGGTTCTGCGCTTGCCGTAGACCTCGGAGGCGCACTCGCACGCACCGCTGCGCAGCGGATCGTATGCACGAACCGAAGCACGGACTCCGGTGCATACGCCCCCCCGAACGGCGTGAGCCCCGCTCACCCGACGGGGCCCACGCCGACAACCTCTGTCTCCCCCTCGACGAAGGAGGCTGCCGGAGGGTAGCGCGCGCACGCCCGGTAGCCCGGGCCTCATCGCTGTCGCGACCCGTGGGTGGTCCCGTGGCTACACGGGGCCGGTGGGACACAAGGCAGACGCCAAGTGCGTGATGAGCCACCACCGCCACCTCACCTAGCGCAGAGACCGACGAGAACGTGCAGGCGGCTCGGTGCGGGGCGGCATGGGAACGGAGAGCGCGGCAGACCTTCGAGCAGTCGATGAAACAACTCGGTAGAGGCAGTCGTCTCTTGCCGAAGGACCAAGGAGGACCAGTGAGCTACAGGAGTCGAGAGAGCAAACGAAGGAAGAAGATGGCCATCGCCACGACGAAGCGTCAGAACGTCGTCGTGATGAGGAGCCGCTACTACCTGACGACCGTCAAGCGGGTGTGCAGGTGCTCGAGCTGCGGGGCGAAGCTGAGGCTGGGGGACGACATGGTGTTCCGCAAGGACGGTCCGGTGACGCTCTGTGTCCGCTGCGCCGAGGCCGATCCGCTCATCGACTACCGGCCCTCGCTGCGTTGGGAGAAGGAGCAGCGGAGGCGCCGGCAGGGGAGAATGGCGGCATGAACGACGAACAGAACAACGACGAGGAGATCACCACGGTGTTGTGGGTGAACCCGGAAACCGCCGAGCTGGTCGAGGTCGATGTCCCGGTCAGCGGGGTGGAGAAGTTCGCAGCCGGAGGGGTCGCATCGGGCTACGGCGGCTTCCCGATGCGTCGCTTCAGCGCGAAGGACGGCCAAGCCCGGCTCCGTGCCCGCCTGGACCAGATCAGGGAGCGCCTAGACGAGCTGGTGACCGAGCATCCCGAGCTCAAGTCGCACAGCCCGCGGCGCCCGCCTGACGAAAACTGACACTTAGATAGCCGTCGAATGGTTTAGGATTGACCTTGACGTTTGTAGTGCCGGGCGGCCAGGCGGGGGCCTGGTCCGGGCAACTAGGCGTCAGGCAGGGACAGCCGCTCCGGTTAGCGAGGGCACTCCCCCAACAGGCAGCAACTTTTGACCTGCAACGGGAGGCGATTCGCATGCCCATCGAAATCAGCGGCCGCAGCTACAGCGGCGAGCAAGAAATGAAGCGCCGGGTCGAGGAGCTCGACCGCGAGCACGCCGGCGAGGCGATGCCCGACGAGGCGCGCTCCGAATGGAACGCTCTCAACAAGGCGATTGACGAGTTCGAGGCGCGCCGGACGCGCATCCGCGAGCTGGCCACGTCTCCGCGCAACACCGAGGCCGGCGCCGCGTTCCACAACCCCGTCGAGAGCCGTGACTCGGGGTTGCACACCATCGAGCGTTACCGCAATCAGGAAGCGCTCACCAGCAAGGCCGCCGACCGGCTCGACGAACTCGTCAGAAAGTCGGACACGACGGGAGTCGACGGGCGCTACCTCGCGGCGGTCGGCGACCCGCACTACAACAGTGCCTTCGGCAAGCTGCTTGCCGATCCCGTCCTGGGCCATAACCGCATGACCAAGGAAGAGGTCGCGGCGGTGCAGAAGGTGAACGCGGTCGAGGCCGAGCGCGCGATGTCGATCGGGACGACCACGGCGGGAGGGTTCGCCGTCCCGTTCACCTTGGATCCCTCCGTAATGCTCACGAGCTCAGGAGCGCTCAACCCGATCCGGGAGCTCTCGCGCGAGATCACGATCGCGACGGACACTTGGAAGGGCGTCAGCTCGACGGGCGTCACCGCGTCGTACGTCGCGGAGGCCACGGCGGCCACGGACGCGAGCCCGACGCTGGCCCAGCCGACGATCGACTGCGCCCAGGGGCGGGCGTTCGTGCCGTTCAGCATTGAACTCGGCCAGGACTGGGACTCGTTGCAGCAGGAGTTGGTGCGGCTGATCAGTGACGGCCGCGACGTGCTGGACGCGACGCAGTTCCTGACGGGCACGGGCACCGACTCGCCGGCGGGCGTGCTCACCGGGCTCACCACCTCGCAGCGGGTGCAGACCGTGGGCACGGCGGCGATCGCGATCTCGGACATCTACTCGCTGAAGGGGGCGCTCCCGGCAAGGTTCATCCCGAACGCCACGTTCGCCGCGCACCCGAATCGGCTGGACTCCATCTTCCGGCTCACGCCGAGCGGGTCGACGACGGAGCCGCAGGCGATGCCCACGCGCGACGGGGCGCTGGTCGGCAAGCCGGTGGTGGAGTGGACGACGATGGCCACGACCTCCTCGAGCGGCTCGAAGTACGCGCTTTACGGGGGCTCGATGCCCATCCGGCGGCGGAAGTGGGCGGCGTGGCGGGGCGTTGCCTGGCCGATCAGGACGAGCGGCACGCGCGCGGCCTCGAAGTCGGAACGGGCGCGGTGCAACTGCACCGCGTGGTCGCGGCAGTGCGTTCAGCCGTAGTGGCGGAGCCACACGAGCGCGGCGGGGCCGTCGCGCCAGAGGTCGCCCAGGCGGACCGCCTGGCCCTCATGATCGGGCAGCGTCATGTCGGCCAGCGAGTCGGCCCCCTGTGGCGGATGGACCTCCTGGCGTCCCCTTGCCGCCCCGAGCATGGCGCGCAAGTGTACGTTGCGGGCCGCATGAGGATCGCCGTAGTCGACCTTGGCACGAACTCGACGCGGCTGCTTCTGGCCGAGGTCGAGGACGGCGCCGTCCGTGAGCTCGAGCGGCAGACCACGGTCACGCGACTCGGGGAGGCGGTGGATGCCACGGGGCGGCTCGCGGACGACGCCGTGGGCCGGGTGTTCGCCACGCTCGAGCGCTACCGAGAGTCGATCGCCGGCGCCGAGTGCACCGTAGCCGTGGCCACGAGCGCCGTGCGCGACGCGCGCAATGGCGGACAGTTCCGGGCGGCGCTGCGCGAGCGCTTCGGGATCGAGGCGCGCACGCTTCCGGGCGAGGAGGAGGCGAGGCTGACCTTCCTGGGCGCCACGGCGGGCCGAGCCGCACGCGACGAGACGCTCGTGATCGACATCGGCGGCGGGAGCACCGAGTACGTGGTCGGCGTGCCGGGCAGGGACCCAGACTTCCATCTCTCCACGCGGCTCGGCTCGGTCCGCCACAGCGAGCGCCACCTCCCCACCGACCCGCCGGCTCCGGGGCAGCTCGCCGCGCTGGCCGAGGACGTCGCAGGCACGATCGTCGCCGAGGTGCCACAGGTCTGGCGCGGGCATGTCGCGGCCGGCATCGCGGTCGCCGGCACCGCCACATCGCTCGCGGCGATCGACCAGCGGCTCGAGCCGTACGACCGCGAGCGCGTCCACGGCTACGTCGTGACCCTCGCCTCCTGCGAGCGGATGCTCGACGAGCTCGCGGCGCTCCCGCTCGAGGAACGGCGAGCGGTGCCAGGTCTGCACCCCGACCGGGCACCGACGATCGTCGCCGGCGCGGCGATCCTCGTCGAGTCGATCCGCGCGTTCGGCCTGGAGCGGATCGAGATCAGCGAGCGCGACGTCCTGCACGGGGCGGCGCTCGACGCGGCGGGTGAGCCGGGTAGTCGCCGGGGGAGGCGGGTTAGACGGATGTACTAGACGTGCCTTCTCCGGCGGGGTTACGCGTCGAGGCCGAGTCGTCTATAGTGACGCGCGCTGGGTGGAGATGTCGTGCGGCTCAACTCCGTCGGCTTTCCTCCTGGTACATAGGTTCGGGCGAAGCCGCATCGTATCGGCGCCTCCCGCCGTCCGAACCGCAAGGCCCTTTCAAGGCACGTACCCCTGCCCGTCCTGATGGGGCCGTTTCCAGAGCCGCCGGCACGATGCCGGCGGTTCTGCGTGTGGGACAGGGGTGGGAACGCGTCGCGGCGAGCACCGAGCGCCGCCGAGAGCACTCGAGCTGGTCGCAAATCCTCGTATCGGCCACCGGATGGCCTCCATCGCGCTAAGCGTCGGCGAAGGAACCGGCCCTCAGGCCAGGTTCGCCCGGCGGTCGGCGCAGGAACCGGCCCTCAGGCCAGGTTCGCCCTGCGCGGATAGACGACCGAGGGGTCGGTCAGCACGTTCACTAGCGCCGGCCTCCCCGAGGCGAACGCCCGCTCGAGCGCCGGGCGCAGCTCCGTGGGTCGCTCCACGAGCTCGCCGTGGCCGCCCAGGGCGCGCACGACCTCGTCGTAGCGAGCGCCCGGCTGAAGCTCCGCGGCGACGGAGTAGCCGTACAGGAACTCCATCGGGTGCTTCTCGAGCCCCCAGATCCCGTTGTTGCCCATCACACCCACCACCGGCAGGCCGTGGCGGACGAAGCTGTCGAACTCCATCCCCGAGAAGCCGAAGGCGCCGTCGCCGAGCAGCAGGCAGACCTGGGAGTCGGGGCGGGCCAGCTTCGCGGCCAGCGCGTAGCCGGGGCCAGAGCCGAGGCAGCCATAGGGCCCGGGGTCCATCCAGCAACCCGGCTCATAGGTCTCCACCACGCGGCCGGCGTAGGAGACGAAGTCGCCGCCGTCGCCGATCACGACGGCGTCGCGGTCGAGGACCTGGGCCAGCTCGTGGTAGACCCGCAGCGGGTGGAGCGGGGCGCGCTCGTCGGTCAGCTCGGCCTGCTCGGCCGCCCGCCTCTCGTTCTCGACCTCGCCCAGCTCGGCGAGCCAGTCCGCGCGCCGGGGCCCGCCGCCCGCGCCGGCACGGATGGCCGCGAGGGTGGCCGCCATCCCGCCGTAGAGCTCCGCGGCGACCTCCCGTGGATGGGGCCGCTCGGGCGCCGCGCCGCCGACGACCACGATCTGCGTGTCGTCGCCAAACGAGCCGCCGAAGCCGAGCCTGAAGTCCATCGGCACGCCGATCACGAGCGCCACGTCGGCTCTCTTGAGCGCGGTCGCACGCGCGCGCGAGAAGAACATCGCGTCGTCGGCGGGCACGCAGCCGCGGGCCATGCCGTTCAGGAACACCGGCACCTCGAGGTCCTCGCAGAGCGCGCGCAGGGCGTGCTCTCCGTGGGCCCAGTAGAGCCCCGTTCCCGCCATCGCCACGGGCCGCTCTGCGCCGCGCAGCAACTCGGCGGCCCGCTCGAGCGCCGCGCCATCGGCCGGGGGGCGGCCGGCCGGGTCCGGCTCGGATGCGGGCGCGTCGGCGTCCGCCTCGGCCTCCATGAACACCTGGTCGAGCGGGAAGTCGAGAAAGGCAGGACCCGTCGGCGGCTCGAGCGTGGCGTGGATCGCCTCGTCCACGAGGCCCGGGATCTCGGCGGTCGTCGCCGCCGTCCGGGCGAGCTTCGTGACCGGGGCGACGATCGGCAGATGGTCGATCTCCTGGAGCGAGCCCTGCCCCCAGCGGAAGGCGGGCGCGCGGCCCCCGAGGACCAGCACCGGTGAGGCGTTCTGGAGGGCGGAAGCCATCGCGCTCATCCCGTTCGTCACCCCCGGCCCGGCGGTCAGCGCGCATACGCCGGGCTCGCGCGAGGCCTTGGCCCAGCCCTCGGCGGCGAAGGCGGCCGCCTGCTCATGGCGGGTGTCGACGATGTCGATCCCCTCCTCGCGGCAGCCGTCGAAGATCGAGAAGAGGTGTCCGCCGGAGAGCGTGAAGAGCTTCGACACGCCGTGCGCCCTCAGCCGCTTGGCCACGAGCCGCCCGCCGTGCAGGCCGCTCGCCGCCCGGGTCCCCGCCTCCGTCGACATGGGCCGGCAGCCTACTCGACCGCTGTCCGCCAGGCGCGATGCTCGACGGCGCTTCGCGGGAGGCCGGCGCGCTTGGCCTAGCCGGCCGCGCTCGCGCGCCGGGAGGCCGCCTCGATGCTCACGACGTTGCGCGGCAGCACCTCGACGCTCGGGCTGCGCGTCCCGAAGGTCACGCGAAGCACGGCGCCGCCGAAGCGGCCCATCAGCGGCCGCAGCTCCCTCCCCGCGCGCTCGAGCTCGCCGGCCGCGGCGCCGCACTCCCTGAGGAAGGCGTCGTGCAGGCCCGCGGCCACGTCCTTGGCCGAGACCTCGAGCTCCTCGGTGCGGAAGCCGCCGGCGGTGACCCCGTCGGCGGGCGCCACGAGGCAGCAGGCCATGTCGTCGGGCACGGATCGGGCCTCGGAGGCGATTTGCTCGAGCAGCGCGTGGGCCGCGGCGTCGCGGCCGAGCTCGTCAAGCAGGTCCCCGAGCCGGCCGCGGCCGAGTATGCCCCGCTCGGTGCGCGCCTCGGTCATCCCGTCCGTGAAGAGACAGGCCACCGAGCCGGGCACCAGGGGAATGGTGGTCTGGCGCTGGCCGGTTGGTAGGCCCACCCCGATCGGCGGGGACGAGGCGGCGAGCACGGGACGGAAGGGCGTGGGCCCGCTGAGCAGCGGGGCGGGGTGCCCGGCGCAGGCGTAGGTGAGCGAGCCCTTCGCCGGGTCGTGCACGGCGAGGATCACCGTGACGAAGTCGCCACCCAGGCTCTCGTCGAGCACCCGGCCCGCGACCTGGAGCGCCATGCGCGGCTCCAGCCCGGCTTCGAGGTAGGCGCGCAGCGTGTAGCGCAGGAACGCGGTCTGGGCGAGCGCGTCGCGTCCGTGGCCCGAGATGTCGCCGAGCAGGAAGCCGGCTCGGCCGCCGCGAAGGCTGAGCGCGTCGTAGAAGTCGCCCCCGGCGCCCGGACCGTCCGCCGGACGGTATGCCACGGACGTCCGAAGCCCCCCCAGGACGCCCGGCACCGGCGGCAGCAGCGCCGTCTGGAGGAGGCCCACCTCTTGGAGCAGCTGGCGCCGTTGGCGGTCCAGCCTGTGCGCGCGGAGGCCGAAGAAGAGGTAGCCGAGCCCGAGCATCAGCGAAAGGCCGGCCAGCGCGCCCACGAGCAGCTTGAGCCTGTCGGGGACCACCTCGACGGCGTCCCGCACGGTGCGGGTGACGAGCGAGCCCGAGTCGTCCTCGTGACGCCGCGGCGGCTGCGGCGCGGTGGGGCGTGGCCGCGACCGGCCGGACGTGGTGGCCCGCGCGGCGGTGGCGCCGTCCCCAGCGGGAATAAAGGCCGGCTCGACCGAACCGAGACCGTTCGCCCCCGAACGCCCGACGATTCCCTTGATGCCGCGCGCCGGCCGCCGCCGCTGACCGTTTGCCGGCCGCTCGCCACGCGAGCCCGGCGCGGGAGATGCGGGCGCGGCAGGCTCCGCGGTCAACGGTTGAGCGGGCGCCGCGGGGACGACCGTCGTGCCGAGCGTGGGAACCTGAGCCAGCGCGCCGCCCGCCTTGCCGTTGCCGCGGCCGCCCCTTGCCCCACCGCTCGGGATCGGCTTGGCGATGAGCGAGTGGCGGGCCGAGGACCTGACCTGCCGGGCGGCACCGCTACCGGCGGCCGTGTGGCGACGGCCGGAGGTCGAGCGGTTGCCCGAGCCCGCGCGCGTGCCCGCGGCGGCGTTTTTCCCAGCGCCGCCACTCGCGCCGGAGGCGCCGCCCTTGTCCGAGATCGCGTGCTTCTGGGAGGCGGCGTGGCCGCCGGCCGCGTCGTGTCCCTCGTGAGCGCCGTCCCCGTTGGCGGGCGCCGGCGCGGCGGTCAGGAGGCCCACTGCGAGGACGAGGAGGAGGCACGGGAGCGCGCAGGCGCGCGCGAAACGCGCCCTCTCGCAACGCGGCGGGAAGGCCGGGGCCACACCCCGCCCATCGGGCGATCCGGACTCCGCCTTTAGCCCGTTCCGCTCCGGGATAGACCTTTCGTCCGCGTCGCGCACTGCGTGGATCCCGGGCCCATCGGGATCGCCGACGCCGCGCGTTGTCCGACGGAGTGCGCCTCGCTCCTAGAGTCTCTCAGGGCGTGTTCGGGTCGGGGTCCTTGGTCCCGACCACTGAGCTGCAGGGGGCGTTCTACTTCGGCTCGGGCTCCTCTTGGCCGGGCCACGTCCCCGTGACGCTCGCGAAGGCGTGGCGGGACCCGTGGTCGGCGGCCTCCTTTACGGCACGGAAGATCGCGCCCTCGATTGCCGCGGCGGCGATGAGCTTCGGCCACGAGATCTGCCGATGCTCGCTCTCGGGAGGGTCCTCTTCGTCGATCAGCTTCCAGATCTGATCGAAGACCTTCTTCGCGACCATGCCCGCGAGCAGGCCGCCCGCCAGGCTGATGGGGATGAACAGCAGCTTCGCCATCGGACGTTTCTATACCCGGCGGCGGGCGAGCTACGCGTCGAGCGGCGGGCGATCTGCGCTTCGGGCGGCGGGCGAGCTGCCCCTCAGGACCTCGCCAGCGGCGCGGAGGTGAACGGCACGCTGAACGCCCGGCACCAGACCACGACCGTCGAGTAGCGGCCGAGATCGAGCGCTCGGGGGACGTCGTACTGCTGGTTTCCTCTATTCCCCTTCAGCCCGCCGAGATCCTCGAAGTCGCCCAGGTCGCCGTCGGCGGGGTCGCCGGTCGAGATGTACAGGCGCAAGTCGGGCCCACTGGCCGTGGAGAAGCTCGTGAGGGTGAGAACCCGCCGGCCGCCCGCGAGCCGTACCACCGCCGCCTCTCCCGAGCCGTTATGGGCAACGGGCGAGAAGCTGCCGCGTGCGAGCTCGAGGTTGCCCCGCGGCCGCGCGCCCGGCTTCGCGGGAGCCCGGGCCTGGGGGGTGCCCACGGCCACGCGCTCGTTCACGGTCTTGCTGCGCATGCTCGGTAGCGCCACGAAAACGAACGCCAGGGCCGAGACCACGACGAACCCCACCCCGAGCGGCAGGGCCAGCTCGCGACGTCGGAAGCCGACCATCAACCAGGCGGCGAACAGCGCGCCGAACCAGGCCACGGTGAGTACCTTGGCCAGGTTCTCGTCGTCTGAGATCCGGCCGAAGACGAACACGCCCGCCACGAGCAGCACGGCCATGACGATCGCGGCGAGGACGCGACCGGGGATGCCTACACGCTGCGCCATCTCTCGTAGACGAAGCTACTGACGAGTTGTTTCAGCCTGCGAAACGCGCACGGGGGGGCCGCCCCCCGGCCGACGGCGAAACCGGGATCTTCTTCAGCGGCCTCTCCGAGGGCCTCGGGTCCGCCTCAACTCGGAGTACACGTCACGACGCCGCCCCGACCGACCCTCCGCCGCCCCTGGCTGCCCCCGACCTGGCCGCGCCTCACTGGGCGGACCCCCGCCGCCGTGCGGACCCCCGCCGCCGTGCGGACCCCCGCCGCCGTGCGGACCCGCGCCGCCGTGCGGACCCGCGCTTCCAACCCCGTACGCACCACCGGGGCGCTAACAGAAACGACAACGAAGCCTCTTGCGAGGAAACGGACTTGCGTGGGAGACACCACACCTTGTCCCGCACGAAAGTTCGTTGTCGTACCGGACAGCGTGTGTGGGCGGGAGGGCAAGCGCGGTCGGCGGGGGCGGGGAGGCGCGGCGGGAGCGGGCGGGGAGGCGCGGCGGGGAGTCGGCGGGGAGGCGTGGTGGGGAGCGGGCGGGGAGGGGCGGCGTGAGCGGGCGGGGGCGCGGCGCGCAAGGCCGGCGCGCAGCGGTCGCGGCTCGTGGCCGGCGCCCGTCGGAGCCCTCCCCATACTCGGACCCGGCTCGAGGGCCGGCGCCTACCATGGAGGGGCCCGGGTGGCCAAACTGGTATAGGCGGCGTCCTTAAAAGTCGCTGCTCGAAAGAGCGTGCGGGTTCGAGTCCCGCCCCGGGCACTCTCCCAGGCGGGGCGCCTACCCGGAGGATCCAGGCGGGGCGCCTACCCGGAGGATCCGCCCGTCAGGACCACGCGGGCCGGCCGCAGCGGGCTGGGCGCAAGCGCAACTTCGCCGCTGCTACGGTGTCTCCGGGTCGGACCCGCAGGGATCGTGGAAGCTTCCGCACTCACACATGCGGCGCGCGTGCCCGCCATCGCGGGGCGCTCGCCCCTCCTTCGGCTGCAGGGCGACGAGAAGCTCGTCGCGCTCATCCGACGGGGCCACCACGGCGCCTTCGAGGCGCTCGTCCAGCGCTACCAGCCTCGCTTGCTCGCCTTCTGCCGGCATATGCTCGGCTCGCAGGAGGACGCCGAGGATGTCCTCCAGGAGGTGTTCGCCGCCTCCTTCAACGCAATGATCGCCGACGAGCGGCCGATCAACGCGCGGCCCTGGCTGTATCGGATCGCACGCAACCGCTGCCTGAACCACCTGCGGCGGCCGCAGCCGGCGGGACAGGACTCGATGGACACCTTCGAGCGCGACGCCGGGGCCACCACGGCGGACACCGTGCACCGCCGCGAGGAGTTCCGCCGCATCGTCGCCGACGTGCAGGACCTCCCGGAGACCCAGCGCACGGCGCTCCTCCTGCGCGAGATCGACGCGCTCTCCTACGAGCAGATCGCCGAGGCGATGGACACGACCGTCCCGAGCGTCAAGTCGCTCCTCGTGCGCGCGCGAGTGTCGCTGGCCGAGGCCGCCGAGGCGCGCCTGCTCACCTGCGACGAGGTCCGGCTCGAACTGGGCCAGGTGGCCGAGGGCCTGACGAAGTCCTCCCCGCCGGTGCGCCGCCACCTCAAGTCGTGCGATCGCTGCCGGACCTTCCGGGGCGAGCTGCGTAGGACGACGCGCGCCCTGGCGGCCATCTATCCGCTAGGCCCGCTCATCATGCTGAAGAAGCTGTCGCTCGCGAAGCTCGGGCTGGGCGGGGCGGCCGCCTCGGGCGGCGGCGGAGGCGGCGGGACCGCCTCCGGGGCCGCCGCGGCCAGCGGAGCGGTCGGAGGCGGAGCCGCCGCCGGTGGCGCCGGCACGGGCGGAGCCGTCGCGAGTGGCGCCGCCGCCGGCGGGGCCGTAGCAGGTGGCGCGGCCGCCGGTGGGGCCGTCGCGGGTGGCGCCGCCGGCATCGCGGGCACGGCGGCCACAGCCGCCACGGCCGCGGGCGGGCTGTCCGCCGGAGGCGCGTTCTCGGCCGGCGCGGGAGCGCTCGCCTCGAAGGCCGCGGCGGGCATGGCCGCGGCGGTGATCGTCACCGCCGGCGCGGTGGAGGTGCGGCACGTGGGCGCGCGCGACGCGACGCCCAGGCCCCATGTGGCCATCGCTCCCCCCGTGAGCCCGCCGCCACCGGTGGCTCACCCGAAGCCGACCCCTCCGCCACCGAAGAAGGAGGCGCCCGCAACGCCGAAGCCTCAGCCTGCCGTGGTCGCGGTCCCAGCCCCCCCGCCTGCGCCGCCGCCCGCGCCCGTCGCCACGGTCCCCACCCCGCCGCCGGCCGAGGCCACGATCCAGGAGGAGGAGGACACGACGACCCTTCCGCCCCCAGAGGATCGAGACGACACCGATTCGATCGAGCCCGGCGCGAGCACGGAGCCCGCCACGCCGCCCGGCGAGTCAGAGACGGCTCCGGAGCAGCCCTCGCCCGCCCCCGCGGCGGGCGAGCCTAGCTCCGGATCGCAGCTGCAGCCGTAGCGCTCCCGTGGCGACCTTCGAGGAGTTCCTTCTGATCGACATGCGCGTGGGCCGGGTGGCCCGGGTCGAGGAGTTCCCGGAGGCCCGCAAGCCCGCGTGGAAGCTGTTCGTGGACTTCGGCCCCGACATCGGCGAGAAGCGGTCGTCGGCCCAGGTCACGGGCTACACGCGCCAGGAGCTCGAGGGCAGCCTGGTCGTGGGGGTGGTGAACTTCCCGCCCCGGCAGGTCGGACCGTTCGTGTCGGAGGTCCTGGTCCTGGGCGCCTCCGACGAGGAGGGACGGATCATCCTGCTGCGCCCAGACGCCGACGTGCCCGTCGGCGCCCGAATCCACTAGGCAGCGGCCATCAGCCCGATCACCTTCAGGCGCCGCTCGAGCGCCTTCATCGCGAACTCGCGGGTCTCCTCCATCGTGTAGCCGATCGGCTCGAGGCCCTGCTCCTTGATCCATCTGGGCTCGAGCACGCCGTCCGCGGCCGGGCCGCACTCCACGAGCGTCCGCTGGATGGCGTCGCCGTAGCGCGAGTCGCGCTGGGCCATCTCGCGCAGGAAGCGGGCGCCGAACGCCACGTGGCGGTGCTCGTCGCGCGCCACGTTGTTGAAGCCCTCGACGAACCCCGGCAGGGTGCCGACGTCCTCGTTGTACTGGATGATGAAGTGCTGACCGGTCAAGGCCAGCATCCCCTCGATCACCATGTGGTAGAGGGTCACCGCCTCGACCAGCACCTCCAGGTCCTCGGGCTCGCGCGCCAGGCGATCCACCCGCGAGGAGAGCATCTCGTCGAAGAGAACCGAGAACTCGGGGTTCAGGTGCGCGCTCGTCTCCCTGAGCCGGTCCTGGAGGTTGTCCGACTCGAGCACGCCCACCTCGTCGTAGAAGCGGTTGAAGAACGCGACGTGGCGGGCCTCGTCGGCAATCTGGGTGCACAGGAAGATGCGCATCTCCTCCCTGGGCGCGGCGCGCATCATCGGGCCGAGCTCCTCTGCCACGCGCTGCTCGCCGATGAAGAAGGACGACAGCCCGTACATGCGCTGGAAGCGCTCCTCCTCCGGGATTCGCTCATGCCAGTCGATCCGGTCCTGTGAGAAGTCGATGTCCTGCGTCCGCCACTGCTGGCGCTCCCAGAGGCGGTAGAGCTCCTCGTAGCCCAGGAGGTTGACCTCGCCCCGGTCGGCGCGGGAGTCCAGCGCCGGGTCGCTCGTGGCCTGGAAATCGGGGCGCTCGGTCCGCTGCGTTACGAACTCGGTCACGGCAGTCTCTCCTCGTGTCCTCGGCGTCGGGCCGGGCCAGCGTACCAGCGGCCTGGCTGGCCGGCCAGCCTAGGGGCCGGGCTCCGCATCGGCCACGATCCGGACGCTCCCCGAGGACGCCTCCCCGACGAGCGAGCGGCCGGGGCGCAGGCCCACGAAGTCGGCCGACCGCCCGTCGCCGAGGACGCGCTTCCCGAAGCGAAGCTCGTATGCGGCGCCGTCCCCGGAGTGCAGCTCGACGTGGATGGCGATAAAGGGCGGCACCCGCACCACGCGCGGCCGGATCCGGCCGTCGCGACCGGTGAACAGAGCGGGGGTGCGGGCCGGCTCCTCGTCGCCCACCCCGCCGGGCTGCTCCTCGGGCGAGGTGGCCGTCACCGTCGGCGTCTCCACGGACGGCTCCGTTCGCTCCGTAATGGGCTCGCTCCGCTCGACGGTCTCGGTCCGGTCGGGCGGGATCGCCCGGGGCGCCGACTCGGCGCGCTCGGGCTCGTCGTCGCCCCCGCAGCTCGCCGGCGCCAGAAGCACCAGTGCGGCAGCGAGGATTGACAGGCGAGATGAGGCCGCGCCCAAGTCAGGCCCGGCCGGTGGCGCGCCTCACCGCCTGCGTCACCGGCCCTTCGCTGATGAAAACCACCTCCCAGTAGTTGTCCTCCGGGTCGGCGAAGTAGGCCGAGCGGCCCTCGAACTCCTCGGCGTCGACCGGCTCCTTGGTAATCCGCCCCCCCGCCGCCCGCACCGCCTCGATCACCTCGTCCACTTGCTCGCGCCGGTCCACGTTGATGCCGAGCGAGAAGCCGCGCATGCCGCGCTCCGGCGCGGCGGCCTCCGTGCGCCCGTCGGCGGCCAGCCGCTCGAGCGGGAACAGGGCGAGGACCGCTCCACGAAGCTCGAAGGCGGCGAAGTCGTCGAGGCTCACGGCGGTCGTCCAACCGAGCCCGAGGTAGAACTCGCGCAAGCGGCCGACGTCGCGTGCTCCCAGGGTGACCACCGACAGCGTGGCGGGGACCACTAGGCCGGGTGGGTGGCGCCCGGCTCGAGGATCTCCACACGCGACCGGGTCTTCGACTCCACCTCGCGCTTGAACGCCTCGGCGTCCGTCTCGATCGGCGGGAAGGTGTCGTAGTGGCAGGGGATCACGGTGCTGGCGCCGACGAGGTCGGCGGCGGCCACGGCGTCGTGACGATCCATCGTGTAGTGGCCCCCGATGCACATCAGAGCCACGTCGACGGTGTCCCGTTGGCCGACGAGCCGCAGGTCTGAGAAGAGGGCCGTGTCGCCAAGGTGGTAGACGACGGTGTCGCCGAGCTTGATCACGAGGCCGGCGGGTGTATTGACGGTGCCGTTCGGCGTGGTGGACGTGTGCCAGGCGGGAACCAGCCGCACCCAGCCGCCTTCGAACTCGACGGTGCCGCCCAGGTTCGGGTCGATCACGTCGTCGACCCCGCTATCCGTGAGCTCGGTCGCGAGCTCGATGATCGCAACGCACTGCGCGCTCGTGCGCTTGGCCACGTCTACCACATCCCCCCAGTGGTCACCGTGCCCGTGCGTGAGGAAGATGTGGGTGGGCTCCACCTGCGACGCCTCGACCGCCGCCTTCGGGTTGCCGCTCAGGAACGGGTCGATGAGGACGCGCGTATCGCCCTCGGTCAGCTCGAAGCAGGCGTGCCCCAGGAAGCGGATCTCCATCTTCAGTCTCCTCTCTCGTCGATCTCTCGCGCGAGCTCCCAGCCCACGGCCACGCCCACGAGCATGCCCATGCGCGTCTCCTCGGCCAGGAGCGTCCTGATCTTCGTCATGCGCTCGCCGGGCTCGCCGGCGCCCGCCGCCTGGCGGACCTGCGACTCGTGCGCCTCGCCGAACCAACCCCCCTCGTGGAGAGCCTGGGCAAGCACCTGCTGCAGCTGGGGCGCGAGCTGCGCCAACCTGCGCTCGGCGCCCTGGAAGCGCTCCGGATCGGACAGGGCCGCGACGGCAGCCTCCACCTGCTCGTCGGTGAGCACGCGCGAGATACTACGTGGGTGCCCCCGGTCAAGCTCACCGCCCTCTCGCACGGGGCGGGATGCGCCTGCAAGCTGCCGGCGGACCAGCTTCATCCGCTGCTGCGCGAGCTGCCCGCGAGCACGGACCCGGCCCTGCTCGTGGGCAAGGAGACCGCCGACGACGCGGCGGTCTACCGCGTCTCCGAGGACCTGGCGATCGTCACGACCGTCGACTTCTTCACGCCGATCGTCGACGACCCCTACGACTTCGGACGGGTGGCGGCCGCCAACGCGCTGTCGGACGTGTACGCCATGGGCGGCGAGCCGGTCACGGCGCTCAACCTCGTCGCCTGGTCGCTCGAGGAGCTCGGCCCCGACCTGCTGCGGGAGGTGCTGCGCGGCGGGGCGACGGTCGCGGCGGAGGCGGACACGACCGTGGCGGGCGGGCACTCGATCGACGACCCCGAGCCGAAGTACGGGCTGGCGGTGACCGGAACGGTGCACCCCGACCGCCTGCTGCGCAACTCGACGGGCCGCCCCGGTGACGAGCTCTACCTGACGAAGCCGGTGGGCGGCGGGGTGGCCGCGACGGCCGCGAAGCGCGGGCGGGCCTCCGACGGGCTGATTGCGGGCGCCGTCGAGGTGATGACCGAGCTGAACAGCGGCGCCTCGCGCGCGGCCATGGCAGCGGGGGCGCACGCGATGACCGACGTCACTGGCTTCGGCCTGCTCGGGCACCTGCGCGAGCTGGCCGAGGCGAGCGGCGTGGCCGCCGAGCTCGAGGCGGCAGCGGTGCCCGCGATTCCTGGCGTGCTCGAGCTCCTGAGCGGCCCCGACCCACCGCTGGCCGGCGGCACCCGCCGCAACCGGGACTGGGTCGAGCCGGCGGTGCACTGGGCCAACGGCGTTCCCGACTACCTCCGCTGGCTCATGTGCGACGCGATGACATCCGGCGGGCTGCTGGTGGCCGCGCCGCCGGACGCGGACGCGCCGGGCACCCGCATCGGCCGCCTGCTCGAGGGCCCGCGAGGAACGGTTCGCGTGAGCTAGAAGGCCGCGCCGCGGCGCGTGAAGAGCGGCAGCACGAGCCCGAGCAGCGCGCCGATCGCGGCCCCGCCGAGGGCCGCCACTACGTTCGCCTCCTCGACCGCGACGGAGAGGAGCACGAGCACGGCCACGATCACGTACGCCCCGAGCGCGTCGTTGCCGCGGTCGTCGCCGCGGCGCAGCGCGAGCCGGTCGTTCACCAGCCAGGCGGTCACGAGCCCCAGCGCCGCCCCGTTGGCGCCGAGGATCGCGAACACGGCGCCGCCCTCGAACAGCGGTCCCACCTCGGCGGCCGAGGCGAGCGCGGCGCCCCCGGCCCCCGCCAGCACGAAGGTCAGCACGACGGGCACGGGGCCGAAGCGCCGCTCGATCATCGACCCGAAGATCCCCACGGTGAGCAGCACGACGAGCTGGTAGCCGAGGTTGTCGTGCACGAACGGACTGGCGAAGAAGCGCCACACCTGCTCGTCGAAGGGAACGGTGATGCCGCCGACGTCGGGGTAGCCGACGTCGTTCGTGGCAAGCGCGAGGGTCACGAGGAGCGACGCGGCGATGATCGCCATCGAGGCGTAGGGCCGCTTCTCCGGGGCGATCCCCGCGATCTCCTCGGCCCGCAGGCGCGGCAGCCGCGTTCGGCGCCGGGCCGCGCGCGGCGTGCCGCTCTCGCCGCGCTGGATCTTCGGCGCGCGCTTGCGCACCCGCTGGCCGCAGTAGGGGCACTCGGTGACGTACGGGCTGACCTCGGAGCCGCAGTTCTTGCAGACGACGAACAGGTCCGGCTGGCTCACACTTCCAGGGTACTGCGCCGGCCGAGGCCGACCGCCTAGTCCTCCGCCGCCTCGACCGCCCCGGGCACCGAAGCGTCTAGGATCTCGCGCACGACCTCGCGGAGGTCGTGGTTGGCCTCGTACACCACGAGCTGGCGGGCGGCGCCGTTCCCGTTGTCGAGCAGGTCCCCGAGCGCGTCGAAATCGTCGGCCGAGCCGAGCTCCTCGGCGTGCGGGCGCAGCCGCCGCATGACGCGTCGGGCCAGGTCGCGGGTGTGTACCCGGGTGCGCTTTGGGAGGTCCACGAGCTCGCCGTCGAGGCCGTGGCGCGCGGCGATCCACTTGTTCTCGTCGAGCATCTCGTACGGGTAGCGCGACAGCCGCTTGCCCGCGTCGAAGTGCTCCGCGAGCTCCTTGACCATCGCCTGGACGAGCGCGGCCAGGGCCAGGGTGTGCTCGACGCGCGTCTGCGAGTCCATCACCCTGATCTCGACGGTGCCGAAGTTCGGATGCGGCCGCACGTCGTACCAGAGGTAGGTGTAGTCCTGGATCACGCGGGAGTCGACCATGAACCCGATCCGCTTCGACCAGTCTTCGAAGTCGTCGTAGCGCGGCGGGATGCCCACACGCGGGAACGCCCGGAAGATCGGCGTGCGGGTCGACAGCAGCCCCGTGGGGTCGGCCCGCCAGAAGGGCGAGTTGGCCGAGAGCGCCAGCAGGAGCGGCACATGGACGCGCATCCCGTTGGTCACGTGGATCGCCTTGTCCGGATCGTCGAGGCCGACGTGCACGTGGATGCCGAAGATGATCTCCTGGCGGGCCACGAACTGGAGACCCGCGATCAGGTCCCGGTAGCGCGGCCGGGAGACGATTCGCTGGTCCTCCCACATCGCGAAGGGATGCGTGCCGGCGGAGCCGATCGAGAGCCCGCGCCGGGAGGCCACCTCCTGCACCGTCGCTCGTAGTGCCCGCAGCTGGGCGCCCGCCTCGACAGTGTTTCGACACGGGGTCGTGGCGATCTCGCAGACCGACTCCATCAGCTCGGGCTTGACCTCCCCCGGAGCCGAGGTGCCGGCCATGCCGTCCAGCATCCCCTCGATCGAATTGGCCAGGTCGAGGGTCTCCTCGTCCACGATCATGAGCTCCTCCTCGATCCCGATCGTGTAGGAGGGCCCCCCGAAGTGGTGGTCCACGCGCGCATCGTAGCCTGGTGCGCGGGGGTATAAACCCGGCAACCAGACGAGGAGGACGGATGGCACTCGGCTACGACGGCAAGCTCTACATCTTGGCGTTCGACCATCGCGGGTCGTTCCAGAAGAAGATGTTCGGGATCGAGGGCGACCCCACCCCCGAGCAGACGGAGACGATCTCCGACGCGAAGCACCTGATCTACGAGGGGCTCCAGAAAGCCTCGGAGCAGGGCGCCGAGCCGGGGGTCACCGGCTGCCTGGTGGACGAGCAGTTCGGCGCGCCGAGGCAGATCCCCCAGCACGCCAAGCAGCACGGGCTGGTGCTCGCGATGCCGGTCGAGAAGTCGGGCCAGAACGAGTTCGACTTCCAGTACGGCGACGACTTCGGCGACCACATCGAGCGCTTCGACCCAGACTTCGCCAAGGTCCTGGTGCGCTACAACCCGGACGGCGACGCGGCGATGAACGAGCGCCAGGCGGGGCGCCTGAAGCGGCTCGGCGACTGGCTGCACGCGAACGACCGCAAGTTCCTCTTCGAGCTGCTCGTGCCGGCCGAGGACGCCCAGCTCGCCCCGGTGGGGGGCGACGCCGACCGCTACGACGCCGAGCTTCGCCCCGAGCTGATGCGGCGCGCCATCGCGGAGCTTCAGGACGCGGGCGTCGAGGCGGACGTGTGGAAGATCGAGGGGATCGACATGCGCGAGGACTGCGAGCGGATCGCCGAGACCTGCCGCAGGGAGGGGCGCGACGGGGTGATTTGCGTCGTGCTGGGACGCGGCGCCGACGACGCCAAGGTGGACCACTGGCTGCGCCAGGGCGCGCCCGTCGAGGGCTACGCGGGCTTCGCCATCGGCCGCACGATCTGGTGGGACGCCCTCAAGGGGTTCCTCGACGGCGGCCTCGAGCGCGACGCCGCGGCCGAGCAGATCGCCGAGAACTACCTGCGCTTCGTGTCCGTCTACGAGAGGGCTCCGGCCCACGCATAACGTTGGTAGCCTTCCGCCGGCGATGCGGATGAGGCAATCGCTCGCCCAGTTCGAGGCGGCCTTCAAGGAAGAGGCCGCCGAGTCGATTGCGCGTCGGGAGCGGCTGCGAAAGCAGGCCGCGCAACGCTCCCGCCAGCGGCGTCACGAGCGGGTCCAGAAGGCGGGGACTCTCCGCTTTGTCCTGTTGTGCCTGGCGATCGTGAGCACGGCCGTGCTGGTGACGATCGCGATGTTCGAGGCGCTCGCGGCCCTCGCCGGCTAGGCGCTGGCGGTCAGATCCCCGGCGTTCCCCTGCCGGTCCTGGTGGATCTCGAGATAGACCTCCTTGCGGAACACCGGCACGGAACGCGGCGCGTCGATGCCGATCCGCACCTTCTCTCCCATGATCGCGAGCACCGAGACCTCGATCTCGTCACCGATCATGATGCTCTGGTTCGACTTGCGCGTCAGGACCAGCACGGGGCCGCCTCCCTGCCTGAGGATTAGGGCCGACCACTAAAGCATCACCCGTCTGACGAATCAAGGTGGAACCGAACCCCGATTGGTAGTCTCCGGCGCCGCTTGGCAAGGCGCTCGCTGAAACCCCAGCTGAACCAGATCCGCACCTGGGTCCGGCAGGGACGGACGGACGCCTGGATAGCCCACCAGCTCGACGTCTCGGCCCGCGACATCAAGAACTTCAAGCGCGAGCAGGAGCTCGAGCCGGAGGATCCCGGAGACGGGGTCTCGGAGGGGCCCGGGCCGCTCGTGGAGGAGGAGCCGGACCTCCGAGCCGAGGACGACGCGCTCGTAGCGGCCGCCCTCGAGGCCGAGCAGGAGGAGCCCCCGGAGGAGTCCGCCGACGAGGAGGAGCAGCCTGAGCGGCGCCGCCGCGGCCGCCGGGGCGGGCGCGGCCGTCGCCGGCGCGGTGCCGGCTCGAAGCCGCTCGAGGGGACGTTCGACCACGGAGAGGAGGGCTACGGCCTGTGGCTCGACCCGGCGGTCCAGGACGATCCCGTCTACGCCGAGCATTGGGCCGGGCACCGTCCGGTGACCGTCACGGTCGAGCCGGAGCGCATCGTGATCGAGCGCTCGGGCGACAACGGCGGCTAACCCGGCCGATCCGGCCGGTCGTGGCGCTCGCGGGCGCGTCCGCCGGCGAAGTTCGCGGCCTGGCGCGCGTAGCGGCCGAAGGCGGCGTCCACGACGAGCGAGGCGTCGCCGCCCGCACCCCGCGCGAGCTCCGCGGCCCAATCCGTGCCGGAGCCGTAGAGGTCGGCGAGCTCGTGCACGGCGAACGTGGATCCGAGCCGCTTGCGCAGCGCCGCCAGGACGGTGTCGGCCGCGCGCTCGAGGTCCTGGCGCTCGGGCTCGGGCGCCTCTCGCACGCGGCGCTCCCCTTCCTCCCACTGAAAGAGGGCGTTCTCCAGGGCGTAGGGCACCCGGCCGAGGCTAGCGGCCGGGGAGGTTCTCGATCACGTAGGCCCGCTCGCCCCGCCTGACCATCCCGAGCTTGCGGGCCTCCCGCTCGAGAGCCTGCGGTCTGCGCAGCTCGGCCACGCGCCGCTCGAGGCGCCGATGCTCTCGCTTCAGCCCCTCGACCTCGGCGCGCTGCTCGCCCGCGGTGCGTGACTGGGCGATCCAGTGCCTGGCGGGCGATACGTACAAGAGCAGGATCACGAACAGGGTCCCGAGCAGGGCCAGCCGCCCCACGCGGTCCCAGCGGATGCCCGTGCGGCGGCGCGCCATCGACCGCCTCTTCGCGGCCGGGCGGCCCCCTCCTGCTAGCGGAGGAAGGCGCCCGCGCCGGGGTAAGTGGCGTCCGCGCCGAGCGCCTCCTCGATGCGGAGCAGCTGGTTGTACTTCGCGACCCGATCCGAGCGCGAGGGCGCGCCGGCCTTGATCTGGCCGCAGCCCGTCGCCACGGCGAGGTCCGCGATCGTGGTGTCCTCGGTCTCCCCGGAGCGGTGCGACATGACGGCGCTGTAGCCCGCGTCGGTGGCCGTCCCGATCGCCTCGAGCGCTTCGGTGAGCGTGCCGATCTGGTTCACCTTGACCAGGATCGAGTTGGCCACGCCGCTCTCGATCCCGCGCTCGAGGCGCTCCCTGTTGGTCACGAAGACGTCGTCGCCCACGAGCTGAAGCCGCCTCCCGAGTCGCTCGGTGAGCGCCCGCCACCCGTCCCAGTCCTCCTCGTCCATGCCGTCCTCGATCGAGACCACGGGGTAGCGGGAGGCGATCCCCTCCCAGTACTCGGCGAGCTCGGCGGCGGAGAGGCTGCGCCCCTCATGCTCGAGCTCGTAGGAGCCTCCCGCGAACAGCTCGCTGGTGGCGGGGTCGAGCGCGATCGCCACGTCCTCGCCGGGTCGGTAGCCGGCGGCCTCGATCCCCCGAACGAGCGCCTCGAGCGCGGCCTCGTTGGAGTCGAGGTCGGGCGCGAAGCCGCCCTCGTCGCCGACCGCGGTCGACAGCCCTCGCTCGTGAAGCGTGCGCTTCAGCGCGTGGAACGTCTCGGAGCCCATCCGCACCGCCTCGGAGAAGCTGGGCGCCCCCACGGGGACGACCATGAACTCCTGGAAATCGACCTTGTTGTCAGCGTGGGCACCGCCGTTCAGCACGTTCATCATCGGCACGGGCAGCACGTGAGCCGCCTCCCCGCCCAGGTAGCGCCAGAGCGGCAGGCCGTTCTCGGCCGCCTGGGCCTTGGCCGCCGCCAGGGAGACCCCGAGGATCGCGTTGGCGCCGAGCCGTGCCTTGTTCGCGGTGCCGTCGAGCTGGCTCATCGCGCGGTCGAGGCCGGACTGGTCCGCGGCGTCGAGGCCCCGCACCACCTCGGCCAGCTCCCCGTTCGCGTTCGCGACCGCCTGTGTCACCGCCTTGCCCCCCCAGGGCGCCCCTCCGTCGCGCAGCTCGACCGCCTCGAACTCTCCCGTCGATGCGCCCGAGGGGACCGCCGCTCGACCGGAGCCGCCCGAGCGCAGGATCACGTCGACCTCCACGGTCGGGTTGCCCCGGCTGTCCATGATCTGCCGCGCGTGCACCCGCTCGATCTCGCTCAACCCGACTCCTCGATCCGTGTCCTGAACCGGTCCGCCGCCCGCCGCAGCGCGAGCTCGGGATCGACGCCCAGCGCGGCCGCCTTCTCGACGGCCGCGAACAGTACGTCTCCGGCCGCCTCGAAGTCGTGCGCCCCGTCCTGCGGGCGACGCGCCTCGTGGCGCCCGGCGCTCGCCGCCTGGCGTATGAGCTTCTTGGCGTAGAGCGTCGCGGGAAGCGTCTCGGTGGGCTCGCCGAACAGCTCACCCCCGCGCTCCTCCTCCCGCTTGATCCGACCCCATGTACGAAGCACGTCGGTCGCGGTCTCGGCCGCCTCCTCACCGAAGACGTGCGGATGACGCCGGATCAGCTTCTCGCGCAGCGTCTCGGCCACCTCGGCGAGCGACCCCGCCCCCCGCTCCTCGAGCAGCAGGGCGAGGAAGAGGACCTGGAACAGGACGTCCCCCAGCTCGTCGAGCAGCCTCGCGTCGTCGCCCGAATAGGCCGCGTCCGCCAGCTCGTAGGCCTCCTCCACCGTGTGCGGCACGATCGAGCGCTCGTCCTGCTCGCGGTCCCAGGGGCAATCGCGGCGCAGCAGGCGAACGATCTCGTCGAGCCGGGCGAGCTCCGCCTCGGCCACCGCTAGGGCTGCGGCTGCTGCGGGGGGGGCGCCTGTGGCTGAGGCGTCTGCGGCTGCTGCCCCTGCGGGGCCTGCTGGCCGCCCGGGGCGCCGCCGGAGGCGGGGCCCGTGTTCGTCTTCTCCTTGGGGGCGTTGTCGCACTCGGCCACCCGGAAGTCGTCCGCGCAGTTCGTCTTGTCCTTGTACTCCTCGCGGAAGTCCTTGATGAAGGCGTCGAGCGCCTTCTGCTGGTGCTGGGACTTGAGGAGGTTGCGGATCGTGTCCGTGGCCTGCTCGAGCGACTGCTGCGAGGCCGGCGTGACCTTCGTTACCTCGAAGACATAGAAGCCGAACTGGGTCTTCAGGGGGCCCTCCAGCTTGTCCTTCTTGGCACCGAAGACCGCCTCGTCGAGCGCCTTCTCCTGCTGGCCCTTGGCGACGTCGGGGAGCTTGCCGCCCTGCGACTTGGAGGCGTTGTCGATCGAGTACCGCTTGGCGACCGCCTTGAAGCTGTCGCCTCGCCGGATCGCGGCCTTGGCCTTGGCGGCCTTGGCCTTGGTCTTGGTGACCACCACGTTCAGGTCGCGCCGTTCCGGCTGTGCGAAGCGCTTCCTGTTCTTCTCGTAGTAGTCCTTGACGTCGGCGTTGGAGACCTTGCCCTCGCTCTCGGTGACCTTCTGCGTGAGCTTCGTCTGGAGCTGGTCGAGCTTGACGCGAAAGAGGATGTCCTCCTCGGTCATGCCGGAGGACTCGAGGTAGCGCTGGTAGGCCTTCTCGGTCGGGAACGCCTGCTTCTTCTGGTCCTCGAGCGACTTCCGCACCTCCGGGTCGGACACCCTGACGTCGCGCGCCTGGGCCTCCTGCTGGATCCACTGCGCCTGGATGAGGAACTGCATGACGTCGCCCTTCAGCTGGTCGTACTGCTGCTTGCACTGCTTCTTGAGCGCGTCGGCGCTCGGCTGCTTGCCGCCGGACGGCAGCGGTTGCCTTCGCAGCCCCGCCACACAGCGCTCGAAGTCGGGCGGGTCGGGCACGGTCCCCCTGCCGCCCTGGGCCTGCGCGAGAGCGGCGTTATGGAGCCACCTGTCGAACTGCGCCTTGGTGATGACCGAGTCGCCGACCTTGGCGACGCCGTTCGGGGGAACGTCGTTCCCGCACCCGAGCGCGGCGAGGCTGCCGAGGCCGGCGACGGCGGCGATGCAGGCGAGCTTGATGGGGTTCTTCATGCGAAGGAGAGTGTCTAGCCGCTGTTCTCTAAGCGCGTCTAAAGCGAGGTCCCACAGGAGCGCCGGCGCCAGCGGCGTCGGGGACGGGCCGCGGGCAGCGGCGCATGGTAGCGAGTCTCATTTCGCGCTCGGCTCGGTTGCCGTCTCGAGCACCGCCTCGGCCGCCTCGACCACCGCGGCGAAGCGCGCGGCCGGCTCGTCCGGCACCCGCACCCGCACGGTGCTGCGGCCCGAGTCGTACACGGCCTCGGGCACCCTCTCGCGCAGAGCGCGGGCGCCCCCCGAGTCGAGCTCGATGGGTGTGACAGACAGCCGCCCGCCGGCGAAGTCGACGGCCCGCGCCCCCGCCCGGCCGAGCTTGATGCGCGCGTCCTGGAGCTTGACCAGGTTCTCGAGCGGCTCGGGAACGGGCCCGAAGCGGTCCTCGAGCTCATCGCGGAGCAGTATCAGGTCGGCCACCTCGCGGGCGCCGGCCACCCTGCGGTGGATCTCGATCTTCGCCGCCTCGTACGGGACGTAGTCCCCCGGCACGAAGGCGTCCACGGGCACGTCCATGCGCACCGGCTCGGGGGCCTCCTCGGCCGAGTCGCCGTCCAGCGCGGCCACGGCCTCGTCGAGCATCGAGACGTAGAGCTCGAAGCCGACCGCCGCCACGTGGCCGGACTGCTCGTCGCCGAGCAGGTTGCCCGCCCCGCGGATCTCGAGGTCGCGCATCGCGATCTTGAACCCGGAGCCGAGCTCCGTGTAGTCGGACAGGGTCGAGAGCCGCGCCGCGGCCTCCTCCGAGAGCGCCGCCGCCGAGGGATAGAGGAGGTACGCGTAGGCCCGCTCGCGGGAGCGGCCCACCCGCCCGCGGATCTGGTAGAGCTGCGCCAGACCGAGCTCGTCCGCGCGTTCCACGATGAGGGTGTTGGCGCTCGGGATGTCGAGCCCCGCCTCGACGATCGTGGTGCAGACGAGCACGTCGGCGTCGCCGCGCAGGAAGCCGAGCATCACCGGCTCGAGGTGACCCTCCGCCATCTGGCCGTGGGCCACCGCCACGCGCGCCCGCGGCGCCAGCGCCCGCACGCGCTCGGCGGTCTCGTCGATCGTGTCCACGCGGTTGTGGAGGAAGAACGATTGCCCCCCGCGGTCGAGCTCCCGCTCGATCGCCCGCCTCACGAGCTCCTCGTCGTACTCGCCGACGTAGGTCTTCACGGGCCGCCGGCCCTCTGGCGGCGTCTCGATGACCGAGATGTCGCGCAGCCCGGCCAACGACATCTGAAGCGTTCGCGGAATCGGTGTGGCCGACAGCGACAGCACGTCCACCTTCAGCTTGAGCTGGCGCAGGAGCTCCTTCTGCTTGACGCCGAAGCGCTGCTCCTCGTCGACGATCAGGAGGCCGAGGTCCCGGGGCCGCACGTCCCGGCTGAGCAGGCGGTGGGTGCCGATCAGGATGTCCACGCGCCCCGCGCGAAAGCGGTCGAGCGCCGCGCGGGTCTCCGCCGCGCTCCGGAAGCGGGACACCATCTCGATCTCGAACGGATAGTCCCGCAGGCGCTCGGTGAAGGTCCCGAGGTGCTGCTGGGCGAGCACGGTGGTGGGCACGAGGAACATCACCTGCTTGCCGTCCCCGGCGGCCCTGAACGCCGCGCGCAGCGCCACCTCGGTCTTGCCGTAGCCCACGTCGCCGCAGATTATGTGGTCCATGGGGACGGCCTCCTCCAAGACGTCCCCCACGTCCCCACACGTCTCGCGCTGGCCTGGGGAATCACGGTACCCAAAGCCTCGCCCACTTCA
>Ga0126312_10000242_pt1 | contig 29400 bp, 27 predicted proteins | sample Plot104A_FD_92537 | JGI IMG/M metagenome (GOLD analysis project Ga0126312, IMG submission 92537) | Serpentine soil microbial communities from UC McLaughlin Reserve, CA, USA - Plot104A | ecosystem: Environmental > Terrestrial > Soil > Grasslands | place: USA: UC McLaughlin Reserve, Lake County... | reverse complement strand
GAGACTCCGTCGACGTCGACGACGACGTCGTTGGACTCGAGCGTGCCGACGGTCATTCGCTCGGAGTCGAGCGCTCGAAGCTGCCGCCCGCCCCGGTCCCACACCTCGACATAGCTCGTCACCGCCACCGCCACCGCCCGGCTCGGGTCCGTTCGTCGGCAACGGAGTTACGCCAACGCTTGATGATGATCTTAGAGCCGCGCGCGTCACCGTTCTAGCCGTCTCTCGGCGCACTAAGAGGCACAAGCACCCCAACGAATGGGCGCGAACGGAAGCGAACACAGCAGCCGTTGCCATGCCAGACCGCCGACCAAAGGCACAGAGGGACAATGCGGCGACGACAGACCAACGGCCGTTGCCATCAGCCACGTGCGCGTCGTCTCTCCTGCAAACGGATTGGCCCACTTGCAGGGCTTTTCTATGGGCGGTACTGGGCTCGAACCAGTGACCCCCAGCTTGTCGAGCTGGTGCTCTCCCAACTGAGCTAACCGCCCCGATTGGGATCAGTTTAGCCCAGGAACACGAGGGGGTTGATCAGGACGCCTCGGTCCCGGAGCTCGAAGTGCAGGTGCGTCCCCGTGCACCAGCCGGTGCAGCCGGCGACGCCGAGCGGCTGGCCCGTGTTCACCCACTCGCCCCGCCGGACTCGCGCCGACCCGAGGTGGGCGTACAGCGCCTCGAGGCCGCCGGTCCGGACGACGACAACATTCCCGTAGCCCTCGTAGCCAACGGGCATGCCGACTCCCGCCACCCGGCCGGCAGTGGCTGCACGGACCTGCAACGACCGCAGTGTTCCGATGTCGACGCCGGGGTGCACGTGTGTGCCTCGCAGCTCGCCGAACCATCCGGTGACGGCTCCGTCGGCCGGCCACGTGAACGCGAGCGGCGCTGGGCCGTCGGTCTTCGCGAGCGCGGGCGGACACAGCACGAGCGCAGCGCCGATCGCGGCGAGCGGTAGAACCCACCTCCCCATCGAGCGCGGGAGGGTAGCGGAAGAGTGACCCGGCCTCGTGCGTACTCGCACATGGCCTTGCGGAGCGCGGCGCAGGATTTCCGCGTCGCCGGCGTCTTACGGTATGAGTGCACTACTTGAACAGACGAGAGGAGAACGAATGCGGCGCTTCATGATCGGAACACTCGTTGCGGCGGCGGCAGCGCTCGTGGTCGCTGCGGCCGCTTTCGCCCATCACAAGCCAGGGCACCCGAACGGGAACGGCCAAGGCCAGCAAACGGCGCCGGCGGCGACAGCTGGCGTCCGCTGCGTCCTGACGACGCAACTTCGCGCGGCGAACGAGCCGCCGGTGCTCTCGACCGCGAAGGGCATGGCACAGCTGAAGGTGATGAAGAACGGCCAGCTGCGCTACCGCGTCAACATCCTGAACAAGGCCGGCGAGACCTTCACGGCGGGCCACATCCACCTGACCGCGACGGGCGGCGTGATCCAGGGTCTGTTCGCGGGGCCGGCGACCACGGCGAGGCACATCCGGGTCTCGCAGACGATCCCGATTGCTCCGACGCTGGCGGACGGGCTGTGCACGACGCCCGCGACGTACTACGTGAACTTCCACACGACGGCGGATCCGGTGGGCGCGGTCCGCGGCAACTTCAGCAGCTGACGACCTCAACGCGCGTGCGGGCCGTTGCGGCGGCCCGCACCCCCGCTAGAAGATCTCCGGCGTCCAGGGGTGGAGCCCGTTGCGGAAGGCGGCGTCGGCGCGGTCGAGCGCGCCGCGCGTCGCTTCCTCGACGAGCCCCGTCTGCGCGAGCTGTCGGAACCCGATCCCGCCAAGGTACGCCGACCCGAGCTCGCGGACGTCGAGACGCAGGTCGGGCTCGGCGTCCGTCCGCTCGGCGGCGCGGCCCGTGAGGTGCCAGCGGCCGACGTTCCACTCACAGAACGGATCGCGCACCTCGAATACCAGCTCCGTGTCCGCCGCGTATGTCCGGGCCGAAAGCGCGGCGCCGACGTCGACCAGGCGCACCCAGACCGCGTCGCCGACGCGGTACCTCATCCTCCGCGGCTCGGCCAGCAGGAAGAAGAGCGGGTGGTCAGGCGGAATTAGCGACGACTCGATCGTCGCGATCCAATCGATGTCGAGTAGGTACCTCCAAACGTCGGCCGTCGCGTGGGCGTCGCGGCCGACCGCTTCGCTCACGCGGATCATGCCGGTCGACATGCCCGCCTCCCAGCTCATCTGGTGCCGGTAGATCGCGTACGCGACTGCGTCGCCGTCCCTCTCGACCAGCACGAGGCGCTTCGGGCCAGCGCCGCGGCGACGATCAGGCGGGTCGCGCAGGATGCGCAGCTCCCACCAGTCTCGTGAGCGCGAGTGCACGCCCGGCCGTTCGTCGGCGAGGGCGTCCCACAGCGGCGGGAAGCGCTCGAGCGCCTCCGCAGCGTCGACGATGCGCAGGACGCCGTTGCGCTCGTGAGGACGCGCGAACGCGACGCGCTCGCGCGCAAGCGAGATGTCGCCCGCGAAGGCCGCAGGGCCGTAGCCGAAGCGTCCATAGATCGTCGCCTCCGACGCCCACAACGCGGCGATCGCCTCGCCGCGGTCGTGCGCGTCGTCGAGATGCGCGCGCATCATGGCGCGCAGGACGCCGCGCCGTCGGTGCGTCGGGTACACGCCGACGACGGTCGTCCCGGCACAGCGGACACGCCCGCCCGGCACCGACATCTCGAATGGAAACCCGCCGGCGCCGCCGACGATCGTCCCATTCTCGCGCGCAGCGAGCATGCGCTCGAGCGGAAGCACACGCGTGAACCGCTGAGCGTTCTCGGGGTCCGGTTCCTGCCCGAAGTACTGGCCGATCGCGAGGACCGCCTGCTCGAACTCCTCGAGATTCTCGACTGCTTTGACGTCCAAGCTCACGCGCGCACCCTAGCGGCGCGCGCGCGAGCCGAGAGCTCAGGCCGCGAGGGCTACGCGAGCGCCCAGATCAGCAGAATGATCAGGAGAACGAGCAGGATTGTTCCGACACCGATGTACACGGATTATGCCTCCTTCCAGGGGGTTCATGTGTACAACGGAGGAAGTGCCGGTGCAGTTGCGCAACTACGGGACGCGCTGCAGCGGCGCGTAGTCGAGCATCAGCCGCCGTTCGCTGCCGTCCTCGAATCGAACCATGACCACGCCGCCCGGCTCCATCTGTACGACTACGCCCTCGCCCAGCGTGTCGTGCTTCACCGAGTCGCCGGTCGAAAGCGCCGGGCGCTCGCGCACCTCGAACTCGGGCGTCCGTTTCCGCCCGTAGTCCCACGTCGCCGGCGACAGCCGCTCGCGAACGACCCCCACCTCCGGTAGCTCGTCGAGGAAGCGCGACGGAAGGTTGTACGTCCGCGACCCCCAGAGCGATCGGGTCGATGCGTGCAGCAACGTCAGCCGTTCCTTGGCGCGCGTCATGCCGACGTAGCAGAGCCGGCGCTCCTCCTCGATCCCCTGCTCCTCGATCGCGCGCATGTGCGGGAAGATCCCTTCCTCGGCGCCGATCACGAACACGGCCGCAAACTCGAGGCCTTTGGCGTTGTGGAGCGTCATCAGGGTGACGAGCGAGCCGTCGCCGCGGATTGCGTCCTGGTCCGAGTACAGCGAGATCTCCTGGAGGAAGCCGGACAGCGAGGGCTCCTGCGCCTGCTCGTTCCATTCCCGTGCGACGCCGACGAGCTCCTGGAGGTTCTCGACCCGACCCTGTGCCTCGATCGTCCGCTCGGCCTCGAGCGTGTCGAGGTAACCCGTCCGCTGGAGCACTTCCTCCACCAAATCAGGCACCGAGATCTCCTGCGCCCGCGCCATCAGGGACTGCATCACGGTGTGGAACTGCTTCACGGCCCGCTGCGGCGCGGAACCGACGCCGGCTTCGTCGGCTCGGGGCAGCGCGTCCCACAACGAGATCGCCTGTGCATCCGCGAATGCGACCAGGCGGGCGAGCGACGAGTCGCCGATCCCGCGCCGCGGCCGGTTCGCGATTCGCAGCAGCGAGACTGCATCGACCGAATTGTCGAGCACCTGCAGGTACGCGATCGCGTCCTTGATCTCGGCACGGTCATAGAAGCGCGGCCCGCCGATCACCTGGTACGGGACCGCCTGCCTGACCAGGACGTCCTCGAGCACGCGGGACTGCGCGTTCGTCCGGTAGAAGACGGCCACGTCGTTGGCGGAGTAGCCCTCCTCGACGAGCGACGCGATCCGTGCTGCGACGAAGCGCGCCTCTGCGTGCTCGTCCTCGACCTCGAGCACCTCGACAGGCGCGCCCTCGCCGAGCTCGGAGAAGAGGTTCTTCGGCTTGCGCTCGCGGTTGTTCTCGATCACGGCGTTGGCGGCGCGCAGGATCGCGTTCGTCGAGCGGTAGTTCTGCTCCAGCGCGATCGTGCGCGTACCCGGGAAATCGCGCTCGAAGTCGAGGATGTTGCGGATGTCCGCGCCTCTGAAGGCGTAGATCGAGTTGTGCGTGACGAGGCCGTTGGCGACGAAGTTGTGCGTCCGTTCAACGTCAAGGTCGTAGACAGGGCGGTCGAGGGCGACGCGCGTCACCGACTCGACGAGTTCGCATGCACCCGACTCGTTCACCATGAGCATCCCGGGGCGGACGGAGGAGGCCGGCATGAAGGGCAGCGCGTTCTTCTCCTTTCCGCCGAGACCGGTATTTGCGGCAAGGCGCGCCGTGTAGCGAACGGAGACACCAAGCGCATCCCGGAGCTGGTCTGCCGTCGCGACGAGCCTCCCCATGTCAGTGGAGGCTGTTTCGTACCGCCAGCCTGTCGAGCCTTTGTAGGCCGGACGAACCGAGAGCCCTAGCTCCTCCAGAACACGCCGACCCTCGTCGTCGTAGCCGAACAACGAGATCCGGTGCAATGAGTTGGCACTGCGCCGATCGCCGCACAACGAAACGGTAAGCCGAGGCCGGACGCGCCGATCGTTCGTCGTCGTCGACATGCTGAAGTGCGGATGTTCAAAGCTGAGTCCCTCGTCGGCGAGCAGCGTCCGGCCCGCGGACTCGGTATCGAGCTTCGCGAAGACGCGGTCGAGGAGTGCCTGATCCCCGACGAGCGTCGTGCCTTGCCCCTTGCGCGGACGCGCCACGAATGGCAGCGTCGGAATCCCGTAGCGCAGCGAAATCAGCGTTTCGGCCGCACGGGCCTCTGCATCGGTCTCGTGCACGGAAACAACCCACGTCGCATCGGCGTGCTCGCCGTGCATGCGAAAAGCAGGTCCGGGAATTGGCTGCCGCTGTCCCTCTGTATACGTCCGGGACGTTCCGACGCGGAAGCCGACGCCATGCTTCCACATCAGGTACGTCATGTGGAGCTGCGGCGTCTTCCCCGGCTTGAACCCGGCGAAGTGCACGTGCTCCGGCGTCGACACGATCTTGCGCCCCCCGGCAGTAGTGATCGCGATGCCATCGAGCCGGTTCGATTCGTGAACGCGTGTCACCCGCGCAGGACCGAACCTTGCGCTGCCGTAGCAGGAAAGCACTTCGTCCCCTGGGCGTATCGTCTCGATCGGCCTCCTGCTGCCGTCTGCCATCGTCACAAGCGTTCCGGCGAGGAGACACTGGTCCGGGTCCCCCACCGCGCAGACGTTTCGGTGCTCGCCGGCGAGGAGCTGGAGGAGCCGGTATTGCGCGTGGTTCGTGTCCTGGTACTCATCGACGAGGACGTACCGGAACGCTTTCTGCCACCGCTCGCGCGCCTCCGGGAAGCGCTCCAGCACGTCGACGGTGAGGTAGAGCAGATCGTCGAAGTCGACGGCGTTGGAGGCGAACAGCCGGCGTTGGTACAGCTCGTAGACGTCGGCGACCGTCTGGTCGTAAAAGGACGCAACACGCTGCTTGAAGTCGACCGGCCCGACAAGCTCGTTCTTCGCGCGCGAGATCACGGAGTGGATCCCGCGCGGTGTGAAGCGCTTCGGGTCGCGCTCCAGCTCCTCCAGACACTGTTTGACGAGCCGATGCTGGTCCGCCTGGTCGTAGATCGTGAAGTTCGAGCGATACCCGAGCCGCTGCGCCTCACGGCGCAGGATCCGCCCGCAGGCCGCGTGGAAGGTCAGGATCCAGATCGCGCGGGCGCGGCCGCCGAGCAGGAGCCCGAGCCGCTCGCGCATCTCCCCCGCAGCCTTGTTCGTGAACGTGATCGCCAAGATCTCGTTCGGCTTGACGCCGATCGCATTGACGAGGTGGGCGACGCGGTACGTGAGGACGCGCGTCTTCCCCGACCCGGCACCGGCGATGACGAGCAGCGGCCCCTCTGTGGTCAGCACCGCCTCGCGCTGGGCGGGATTGAGGTCGGCGAGATACTGCTCGGGCGAGGCGACGGCCACCGGTCGATGCTAGCGGCGGCGTCCGCGGCTGACTTCGGCCGTTCGGGACGCTACGCCGTCACGCGATCGAGTTCGGACTCGAGCCACGACGACGCCTGCGCAAGCAGTTGCTCGTCGGACGATTTCGCGACGACCTCGACCTCGGCGCCGTTCTCGAAGCTCGGGTACGAGCCGACGATCACGCCTGGAAAACGCTCGCCCGCTTCGACGAGGATCGAGACGATCTCGCTCTCGCGCGCCCTGTAGCGGCGACGCCAGGTCCCGATCGGCACGGGCGCGCGCAGCTCGTTTTCGACCGTCTCGAACATTGCCTGCATCTCGCTCGGGAGGCCCGGAAAGACATAGACGTTCTCGATCACGAACCCGGGTGCGCCGCCGAGCGGGTTCTGGAGCGGGCGCGACCCGGCGGGAAGGTCGGCCCACCGCGCCGCGTACTCGGGGTCGCGCGTGAACCTCGAGCGCAGCGTGTTGGCCAGGTCGGGCACGGACTCCTGCTCGACCTCGAACGCCGCCGCGACCGCCTCGCGCGTGAGGTCATCAGGCGTGCCGCCGAGACCGCCGGTCACGAACACGAGATCGGACTCCGCCGCCTCGCGACGGAGGACGCGTGCGACCTGATCGAGGTCGTCGGGGATCGCGGCGACGAGGATCACGCTCACCCCGAGCCGCTCGAGGCGCGTCGCGAGCCAGGCGCCGTTCGTATCGACGACGTCGCCGGAGACGAGCTCGTTGCCGATTGTGAGGATTGCCGCGGTCGACATTGCGCCGCAGTATTCCAGCGTGACGCAACTGGCCGAGCTGCACGAACGGCGGGCATTCGAATGCCGGCTGACGCCGGACCGCGCGCTCGAGACGCTCGACGACGCGGAGCAGTTCCTCCTCGACCGCGGCCTGCTCACGCGGACGGCAGACTCGGCCCTCCCCAGCCTGTTCGAGGCCTGCCACGAGGAGCCGTATGCGCGGGAGTCACCCGGATTCGGCCAATGGCCGCGCACGAAGTTCCCATGGTTCGGCGAGCTCGGCGAGCGCGGCTACCTGATCCTGAAGATCCACCGGGGTAAGAGCCTGATCGTGAGCGACGCGGTCGCCCGGCTGATCGACCCGATCGCGCGCGCCGAGCTCGAGCGGATGGAACGCGCCGCGGAAGACTGGGCGCTCCTCCTGCGGCATTTGGCCGCCGTCGGGCCTTCGACGCTCGACGACCTGCAGGTCGAGCTGGGGCTGAAGCCGAAGGAGTTGAAGCTGATCCGCTCGCCGCTCGAGCGCTGCGGCGCAGTGGTGTCCCGTTCGCTCGTGTACGCAACAGGCGACTCGCACGCGCATACCGCCGAGCTCGCCCGTTGGGATCAGGTCTTTTCGGGCCTAACCGATGTAGATGTACATCTACATCGGTCGCTGGCGGCGCTCCTCCTCGCCGGAGTTCGTGCCGCGGTTGTGGCACCGGAGCGCCAACTTCGTCAATGGTTTTCCTGGCAGTGGTATTGGAAGGACGATGTCGTCAACGGCCTGGTCGCCGCGGGACGCCTCGAGCGCGTCGACGGCCACGTCGCGCTCGCCGAGTGATCGCGCCCAGAGCTAGCGCAGCGGGAACGGCTTGCGCAGCGTCGCGGGAAGAACCTGCGCCGTCACCCACACGGGCGTGACGGCATAGGCGCGCGAGTAGCGGTAGCTGCCGTCGGCGCGGCGAAGCGTGCGGAGGTACGCCAGCGCCTTCGGCGGCGGCGCACGGCCCCCGGCGACGAACGCCTGCACGGCCCATGCCGTCGACTGCGCATCCGAGCCGCGGCCGTGCGTGAGCTCGAAGCCGCCGTCGCGGTTCTGGAGCCGGCGGAGGAAGTCGAGCGCTCGCCGGATCGGCGTGCCGGTGACGCCCGCGGCGCGCAGCGCCATCACCGCTGCGGCGGTGTCGTTCGAGTCCGGCGCCACGCCCTTCGCCCAACCGAAGCCGCCGTTTCGCGCCTGCGCGGCGCGCAGCCGCTGAACGAGCGCCTGCGGCACGGCGCGACGCGCCTGCCGGAGTGCGAGGACGTGCCAGACCGCGGCGTTCACCGTCGCAGGACGCGCGGGCAGCCGCTCCAGCAGCGCCCGCGGGTCGCGGCCGAGCGCGGCCTCTGCGAGTGCGATGAGCGCGAGATCGGTGGGCGTGCGGAGCTCGTCTTCGTGCGCGACCAGGTATGCGAGCGCTTCTCCGGTGTCCGCGCGCGCAGCACGGAGGCCGAGCGCGGCCCACGCCGTCAGCTGTGGCGAGGAACGGCCGTTCGGCTCCGCGAAGCCGCCGTCGGCGGCCTGGTGCGATCTGAGGAACGCCGCCGGAGACGAGACCGCGAGCGCAGCCGCAGCCACGACGACGATCACCTTGCCCACACGACCTCCGTGCGCAGGCGGCGGCCGTACCGGTTGAGCAGACGGCGGAGCTCCGGGCCCGCGGCGAGCGCGAGCGCCACGTTTCCGATCGCGTGTGCGATCGAGAACGGGAGTCCGCGCGCGATGAGGAACGTCAGCGACTCCCGGTCGTGAGGCCAGAACGCGAACCACTCCCAGACGTCCATGAAGACGCTGAACACAAGCCCGGTCGCGCCGGCGACCGCAACGAGTACGAGTCTCCGTCGAAGCAGCGGCGCAAGCAGCGCGCCGATCGCGCCGCAGGCACCCCAGGCAAGCATCTGGTACGGCGTCCACGGGCCCTGGCCGAGGAAGAAGTTGGACGTGAACGCGGCGAGCATCCCGACCCCCACGCCTGCCCGCAGACCCAGGGCAGCCCCGGCGACGAGCGTAACCACCGTCACCGGCTGAACACCAGGGATTGCCGCGAACAGGACGCGCCCGGCCGCCGCGACGCCCGCGAGCGTCGCCACGAGCGCGATCTCCTTCGCCGAATCGGGGCCGCTCTCGAGCCAGACGACGGCGACGGCGAGAACGGCGAGCGTGACCAGCCACATCGAGATCCGCGACTCCCCGCCCGCCCCAGCGGCGAGCGCGGCCGCGAACGCGAGCACGGCAGCGCCCAGCACTACCCGCCTAGACAAGCACGCTCTCCGATCCGAGTGCGACCATCCGGTCCGCGGCGGCCGTTGCAAACGCACGGTCGTGCGTCACGACGAGGGTTGCGCGCGCATCCGCGTCGCGTCGAAGGAGCGCTGCCAGCTCGCGCTTACGCTCCGGATCTACACCCCGAGTCGGCTCGTCGAGCACCAGCAGGTCCGGCTCCACCGCGAGGACGGTCGCGACCGCCAGTCGCTCGCGCTCACCGCTCGAGAGGTCGCGCGGGTGCCGGTCCGAGAACCGTGCCAGGTCGAGCTCGTCGAGCGTCCGCCGCGCCCGAGCCTCGCCGGCGGCGAGCGCGACTTCCTCCAGCACGGTCTCGGCGACGAGGTACCGACCGGGATCCTGCGGGAGATACGCGGCCCGGCCGAAGCGGACGACGCGGCCGGCTCGCGGCACGAGCAGCCCGGCCGCCAGCTTGCCGAGCGTCGTCTTGCCGGCGCCGTTCGGCCCCACGAGCGCGACCACCTCACCGCGCCGCAGGGACAGCGACTCCTCTACGAGCACCGGCGGCCCCTTGGGGTACGCGAACGACACTCGCTCCACGCGCACGACCTCGGCCCCCGCAGCGTCACGTGGGGGTGGCGCGGCCGGCGGCTCCGTCCACGCGGGCGGCAGCTCTTCGGCGATCCGGCCATCGCGCAGAAAGACGACTCGGTCGGCGTACGCCAGCGGGAGCTCCGGCCGCTGCTCGGCGACGACGACGGCGCAGCCGTGCTCCCGTGCGTGCTCGAAGAGCGCCTCGGCGTCGTCGCGATCGAGCTGCGACGACGGCTCGTCGAGGAGCAGGAGTCGCGGCTCGAGCGCAAGCGCCGACGCGAGGCAGACACGCTGCAGCTCCCCCCCGGAGAGCTCGGGCAGCGCGCGGCCCGCGAGATGCTCGGCGTCCACGGCGGCGAGCGCCGCGAGAGCGCGCGGCACGATCTCGCTCGGCTTGATGCCGAGATTCTCGAGCCCGAAGCCGACCTCGGCGAGCACGTTCGTCAGCACGACCTGGTCCTCGGGCTCCTGGAACACCGTCGCGACGGTGCCTGCGAGGTCGGACGGGCGTGCGCTGCGCGTCTCGCGACCTCCGACGACGACGCGGCCCGCGAAGCGTCCGCCGTGAAAGTGCGGGACAAGGCCCGACAGCGCGCGAAGCAGCGTCGACTTCCCCGAACCGGACGCGCCGAGGAGCGCGACGAACTCGCCCTCCTCGACCGTGAGGGACACGTCGCGGAGCGCCGGCTGCGCCTGGTCCGGATAGCTGAACGTGACGCGCTCCGCCGTCGCTAGAGCCACAGCGCCACCAGGACAAGGAGCGGCGCCGCGGCCGCTGCCAGCCGGTCGGCGCGAGACCACGCCTTATTGGGGACTCGTGTGCGTCCCGGACGCCCGAAGCCGCGCGCCTCCATCGCCTCGGCGAGGCTCTGCGAGCGTTCGAGCGATCCCGCGAGCAGAGGCGACAGCAGCCGTGCCCGCGCGCGCACTCCCCGCACCTCGAGGCCGCGCCCCCGCAGCGCCTCGACCAATCCCGCGGCATCCCGCTCGAGCGTCGGCACCAGCCGCGTCGCCAGCGCGACGCCGAGCGCCGACCGCCGCGCCCATGACGCGGCGCCGAGCAGGCGGTCGTGGTCGAGCAGAAGCGCGTATGCCGCCGATGCGAGGCCGACCGCGGCGAAGCGGAGGGCGTACAGCGCCGCCAGCGACAGCTCCTCGCGCGTGACCGTCAACTCTCCGAGCACGGGCACGATCGGGCCTGGGAAGAGCGGGTGCGACCCGGTGTTCTGCAACCACGGCCACAGGACGAACACCATCCCGGATGAGATTGCGACGCCGACGAGATACAGCCGCCGGCGCGCGCGCGGGGCGCGAAGACACACGGCGAGCAGTACGAGGACGATCGCGCCGACGAACCAGAGGCTGTCCGCGATCAGTGCCGCGAACGCGAGCGCCGCCAGCAGGATCGCTGCCGGAACCGCGCTCATTGGACGGCGTAGCGGAAGCGGAACGCCCGCGGATTGCGCGTGAGCCGGGCCGCGTGGCGCGGGTCGATCACGAAGCGTCGCGGCGTCAACGCGCGGAATCCCGCCCCCGGACGGAGCTCCAGCACGTTTGCTCCCGGAGGCGCAGTCGGCGCGACGCGCCCGCGAACGAGCTTCGCCAGCGCATGCGCCACGCGGCCCTGCCCGACGACCACCGCGGGCGGCACCGCCCCCCCAAGCCCGTGCAGGAACGGCTCCGGGAACGCGCCGACGACGGCCGGCACCTCGTTCGGCCTCTGCCACGCCGTGTAGTCCCACCACTCGACGTCGCCGTCTCGCAGGCGGTACTCGGCCGCGCTGCGACCAAGCGGAACGCCGTTGACGTAGTAGAACCAGTCGCGCCGGCTCGCGCTCGAGAGGCCGTTGATCGCGACGACGAAGCGGCCGCCGTAGCTCGTATCCACCTCGGCCTTCCGCTCGAGCGCCTGCATCGCCGTCAGGCCCGCCGGCACGTTCGTCGTAAGCAGGATCTGCGTCCCGCGGTCGCGCGTGACCCACAGCGTCGCCGTGCCTCGGTCGCCGCCGCATCCCGCGAGCAGGAGGACGGCGGCGAGCGCCGTGACGACGCGGGTCACGGCATCGCGTTCGAGCGGACGGCGCCTGCGAGCGTTGCCCGGACGAGTAGGCCCTTGTGTTTCCCTACGCACCCGACGGCGGCCTGCCCCGAGCCCTGCGTCGGCACGCGCCGGCGGCTGCCCACGCGCAGCGTTGCACCGGTCGCCGCCGCGCGGACGCCGTTGTCGTCTTGCGCGTAGACGCGGTAGCAGTTCGCCTGCCGCCCCGCTCGTTCGAGCACGAGCGTCTTCGGGCCGCCGGCGACGCCGAACTGCGCCCAGTACCAGAGGACAGTGTCGCCGTCCTGGAGCCGCGCCTGGTCGGCGCCCACCGGCGGCGACTTCCCGTTCACCTTGAAGACCCAGCCCGTCTGGCCCTCGGCCGCGTACCGCCCGACCTGGTCGACGTACGGGCCGAACGCGGTCTGTTGCACGTGGTAGAAGAACTCGGCCGCCACGGACGCAGAATCGAGCGCCGTCAGCGCGGTCGCAGCGTCGAGCGTGGGCGCGGTGGCGCCGAAGATCGTCCGCGTCTTTCCTTCGATCCGCACGTGGACCCGCGCCGCCCCGGCGCAGGGAACGAGCACGAGTGCCGCCAGAACGACGGCGAGCAGCCTGCTGGTCAACGAAGCCTCCCTTCCTCGAGGGGTTCGATTGAGCGGCGACCGGCAGGTCTTCTGACTCGGGGCGCCCTCCCGCGCCGCCTTCCCGGCCGGAGCCAGTGGCGTCGTGGCGCGGGAGCATCTCCCCTCACAGCGGCGGGACCGTCCCGGACTCGCACCGGGTTCCCCAACCGCTCGCCGTATGTGGTGCGGCGAATCTACCATCGGCCGCGTGCCGCCGTCCCGCACGCTGACGTACTGGCTCCCGGTCGTGCTGTGGGCGGCAGTGATCTTCGCGTTCTCGTCGATTCCGTCGCTCTCGAGTGGCCTCGGGACCTGGGATCTGGTCCTGCGCAAGCTCGCGCACGCGACGGAGTACGCAGTGCTGGGCGTTCTGCTCGTGCGAGCGCTACAGCGCGAGCTCCCGGCGCTGGCGCTCGGCGTCGCCTACGCCGCGTCCGACGAGTTGCACCAGGCGTTCGTCCGCGGCCGCCACGCGGCGGCTCTGGACGTGGCTATCGACAGCGTCGGGCTCGTGCTCGGGGTTCTGGCCTGGCGCCGCGTGCGTGAGGTGCGCGAGATCCGGGCCGCGCGGTCTGAATCGACGCTCTCGTGACCCAGCGGAGCTTGTGGCTCTGAGCCACAAGCTCGGATGAGGTCACGACTCGCGAGGCTGCGAGGTGTAGATGCGGCGGACGACCTCCTCGATGTCGGGCTCGTCGAGTGCGAGGTCGACGAGGTTCGCACGCTGCGCGACGGCGGCTGTGACGGCGGCCGCGCTCGTCTCGTCCCGGCGAAAGCGCAGCCACTGGCGTGGGCCGTCGACTCGCTCGACACGTGCCCCCGGAACGTCCAGCGGCGGCAGCGGCTCCTCCAGGTCGACCACGAGCGTGCGCTCGCCGCCGTACCGCGCGAGCAGGTCGTCGACGCTGCCGTCGTAGATCAGGCGGCCGCGGTCGATCATCAGGATCCGGTTGCAGAGGCGCTCGATGTCGGAGAGATCGTGCGTGGTCAGCAGCACGGTGACGTCGCGCTCGCGATTGACGTCGAGCAGGAACTCGCGGACGCGCTCCTTCGCAACGACGTCGAGGCCGATCGTCGGCTCGTCGAGGAACAGGATCTCCGGGTCGTGCAGCATCACCGCGCTCAGCTCGCCGCGCACGCGCTGGCCCAGCGAGAGCTGGCGCACCGGCGTGTGCAGGAACGGATCGAGCTCGAGCAACTCGCGGAACCTCGCGAGGTTCTCGCGGAACCGTGCGGCCGGAACACGGTAGATGTGGCGAAGCAGCTCGAAGGAGTCGATCAGCGGCAGGTCCCACCAGAGCTGGACCCGCTGGCCGAACATTGCCCCGATTCGCCGCGCGAGCTTGATGCGCTGGCGCGACGGCTCGAGCCCGCCGACCGAGATCCGCCCGGCCGACGGCACGAGGATCCCCGTCAGCATCTTCACGGTGGTCGACTTGCCGGCGCCGTTTGGACCGATGTAGCCGCAGACCGTCCCACGCTCTACCGCAAACGTCAGGTCGTCGACGGCCGACACCTCGCGCCGCTCACGCCGCAGGACGCCGCGCTTGCGCCACGAGACGAAGCGCTTCTCGACGTGCTCGACCTCGATCATCCGCCGGCGCTCCGGTAGTGACGGACTGCGAACCGCCACATCCCACCCGCGACGATCGCCGCGAAGACTGCGACCAGAGGCGACGAGAAGCGCAGGAACGACGGCAGCCCGAGCGGATCCTCCTTGTCGAGCACGTACAGCGTCGGGAAGTAGGCGACGAATGCGGTCGGCACGAGGTAGGCGAGGAAACGACGCAGCCACCGCGAGTACACGTCGATCGGGAACTGCGTCATGAACTGTCCGCCGTACGTGAACGCGCTCGACGCCTCCCTCCCCTCGACGGCCCAGAAGACGATGCAGATCACGAAGACCCAGATCGCGGAAAAGATCACGGCGCCGCAGAGAACGGACAGCACGACCATCCCGACGCGAGCGGCGTTCCACGGGACGTCGAGCGCGGACACCGCGTAGACGAAGACTGCCGCGCCCTGGAGCAGCTGCCCGAGTCGCCGCACCCGAAAATCCGCCCCGAGCACCTGGAAGAGCGTCCCGCGCGGGCGCGCGAGCATCACGTCGAACGAACCTGTACGGACGTACTCGCTGAGCGCGTCGAGGTGCCCGACGCCGAACTCGGCCAGCGCGAACGCCATGGACGAGAGCGCGTAGAGGAACGCGACCTCTGCCACCGTGAACTCGCCGAGCCGCGGCACGTTGTGGAAGATGACGAGGACGGCCACGAAGTCGAGGAACGTGACGAAGAACATGCCGACGACGTCGAGTGCGAACGACGTCCGGTACTGAAGCTGCGAGCGGATCGCGGCAGAGACGAGCCGCAGGTAGACCCGCGCGGAGTCAGCCACCCTGAACCACCAGCCTTCGCGTGCCGGCCGCCAACACAAGTCGGCACGCGACGAGCAGCCCCACGAGCCACGCCAGCTGGACGGCAAGCGCGAAGACTGCGTCTACCCCTTCGAGCTTCCCGACGAAGACGTCGATCGGCGTCTGCACCATCGCGGGGAACGGCGTCGCGTACGCGATCGTCTTCAGCCAGTCGGGAAAGAAGCCGACCGGGATGATGAACCCGCTGAACAGGTTCGCGACGATCATCGCCATCACCGCCGGGCCGCGGTAGTCCAGGACCCAGAACGCGGCGCTGTTGTAGAGGAAGCGCCAGGCGAAGGACACGCCGATCGCGAGCGCGACGCTCAGCGCGAACGCGAGCCAGACAGCGGGGTTCGCCGGGAACGTCAGGTCGAACAGGAGAGCGCCCACGACGAACGGCGGGACGCCCCGGAAGAGCGCATGGTAGAGCGCGCGACCGAAGTCGAACGCAAGCCCGGCCCGCAGCGGGTCGACCGGGCGCACGAGGTCGGTCGCGACGTCGCCCGACTTGATTCGCACGGCCAGGTCCTGCCAGCCCCAGATGTAAACAATCGAGATCAGGCCCTGGGTGAGCCAGACGTACGTGACTGCGTCGCCGGCGTCGTAGCCGCCCACGATGTCGCGGTGCTCGTAGAGCGCGAGCAAGACGTAGCCGCGCAGAAACCCGAACACGGTGTTCGTGAAGATCCCTGCGATCGTGGCGGCGGGATACGCCGCGTAGCGCCGGTAGCCGCGCCGCGCCAGTTCCCAGTCCAGCCGCACCTCAATACAATCTCAGCCGTGGAACGGAAGGAGGTCGGAGATCGCCAGCTCGACGCGCTGCTCGAGCGGCTCGACGCCCTGATCGACGAGATGCGGCGTCTCAACTCGCGCCTGGAGGCGAGCGAGGGGACGCTCCGGATCGCGCGGGAGCTGTCGACTCTGAACGAGTCGCTCCAGGCGCTCGCGTACGCCGCGCTCGGGCAGCAGGGGCCGAACGTCCGGCGCCGCCGCACGGGCTAGGCCGGGCGTCAGCTCGTGAGCTTGTAGACCGTCCCGCTGAGCGCGGTCGCGTACAGCTCGCCGGCGACGTCACGCCCGAACGACGACAACCCTTCCAGCGAGATCGACTCCCGCCGCACATCCTCGGCCTTGCCGGCCGCGACGCGGAGCGTCCAGATCGTCCCGGAGCAGAAGTCGCCGTAGATATAGCGCCCCCTGAGCGACGGGATCGCTCGCCCGCGATAGACGTAGCCGCCGGTGACCGAGCAGCCCTGCGAGTGAGGGTACTCCGCGATCGGCATCACGAGCTTTCCGGGCCCGCTCGGCTGCTTGGGCTCGAAGGAATGCGTGCCTTCGTAGACGTCCCAGCCGTAGTTCTCGACCCCAGGCGAGTTGCGTCGCGTGTAGTTGACCTCCTCCCACGCGTTCTGCCCCACGTCCGCCATGTAGAGATCGCCGTTCGCGTCGAACGAGAATCGCCAGGGGTTGCGCACGCCGTAGCCGGCGATCTGGATCACGGGTCGCTTCGTGTTGACGTTGATCCGCAGCAGCTTCCCGAGCCGCGACCCCGTGTTTTGCGCGCGGTTCTCCGGGTCGCCGCCAGAGCCGCCGTCGCCCATGCCGACGTAGAGCCAGCCGTCGGGGCCGAACTGCAGCTGGCCGCCGTTGTGGTTCGAGTACGGCTGGCGGACGAACAGCAGCTGCCGCAAGGGCTTCGTCGCGCGGTACTCGACCACCCGCGTGTCGCCGTTGTTGCTGTCCGTGTAGTTGACGTAGTACTTCTTGTTCGTCCGGTACTTCGGGTGGAAGGCCATCGAGAGGAGGCCCTGCTCGCCGCCGGCGGTCACGAGCCGAGTGACGTCCAGGAACGGCTTCGCCCGCAGCTTGCCGTTCACCGCGACGCGGATGCGCCCGACTTGCTCGACGATGTACAGCGACCTGGGCTGACCGGGCGCCGCAGCCACGTAGACCGGCGACGACAGGCCGCGGAACAGCGGCCTGAGCGCCAGCTCGGTCCGCTCAGTGCCACCCGGCGCCGCACTCGCGCACGCGGCGACGAGCGCCGCCGCGGCCACGACGGCTATCGCTCCGCCCGCGCGCCTCACGCCTTCAGGAGCACCCGTCGCAGCTCGTCTTCCTTGCCGGGCTGCAGGATCGCGAGCACCTGATCGCCTGCGCGGAGCTCGGTCGCGCCGACGGCGATCTCCGACTCTGAGCCGCGCATCACCGAGATCAGGCGCGCGCCGTCCGGCAGGCGCAGGGTGTCCACCCGCTGTCCCGCCACCGGCGAGTCGTCCGTGATCTGCACCTCGACGATCTCCAGGTTCTCGCGCCGGAGCTCGAGCAGGTGGATCAGGTCGTGCTCGGGGACCTCGTGCTCGATCAGCGCGAGGATGTTCGACGTCGCACAGACGGTCGGCGAGATCCCGAGCAGGTCGAAATGCGCCTGGTTGCGCGGGTCGTTCACGCGCGCGATCACCTTCGGGACGCCGTACTTCTCCTTCGCGAGCTGGCAGATGATCACGTTGTCCTCGTCGTCGCCCGTCACCGCGAGGACGAGATCGGGAGGGCGTTCGATGCCTGCGCGCTCCAGCACGTGCAGCTCCGTCGCGTCGCCGTGATGGACGTTGTGTCCGAACTCCTCCTCCAGCTGCGAGTACCGGTCGTTCCGCTGCTCGAGCAGCGTCACCTCGTGGTGCGCGCGGAGGAGCAGCCGGGCGAGGTTCGCCCCGACCTTGCCGCCGCCGGCGACGAGCACGTACATCAGCCCACCACCTCCTGCGGCTCGCGCGCGATGCACGAGCGCACGACATCTGTGAGGACCTCGATCGCCGCCGAGGTCGGCGAGACCGTCCGCAGCCCCCGCTCCTCGTAGAACTTCGCCCGTGCCGGATCGAGCACACGCACCACGACGCAGCCGATGTCGAAGCGCTTCTGGACGACCTGGCCCACCACGAGATTCGTGTTGTCGCCGTCGGTCGCGACCACGACCGCGTCCGCGTCCTCGACCCCGGCCTCGCGGAGCACGGAAACGTCCATGCCGTGCCCGACGAGGAACGTCCCCGGCCAGCTCTCGCCAAGCCGCTCGAGCGCCTCCTCGCGCTCGTCCACCGCGGTGACGTCCCAGCCTTCCTTGTGCAGCTGCTTCGCGATCGAGGAGCCGACCCGGCCGCAGCCGATGACGATCGCTTTCACCTGCTCAGACTAGCTTCGGGCTGCAAGCTCGTGGACCCACTCACCGTTCTCCTGGACGACCTCGCCGTCGAGCTCGATCCGCCCGTCCTGGCGGACATCTTTGACGATGTCCCAGTGGATCGCGCTGACGTTCGATCCGCCCACTTCGGGGAACCCCAGACCGACGGCGAGGTGGACCGTGCCGTTGATCTTCTCGTCGAAGAGCGTGTTCTTCATGTACCGGGTGATGCCGGGATTGCAGCCGATGCCGAGCTCGCCGAGGCGCCGGGCGCCTTCGTCGGTGTCGAGCGTCTCCAGCAGGAAGTCTTCGTTCTGGCTCGCCGAGGCGTCGACGACTCTGCCGCCCTCGAACCGGAAGCGGATGTTCGTGATCTCGCGGCCGGCGTAGACGGCAGGAAACTCCGAGAACTCGATCACGCCCTCAGCCGAGTCCTCGACCGGGCTGTAGAAGACCTCGCCGCCCGGGATATTGGCGCCGGCGGCGTCGATCTTGCCTTCACGGCCCTCGAGGCCGACGCGGAGGTCCGTCTCGCGGCCGACGATGCGCACCTCGGAGGCCGCATCGAAGAGCTCCTTGATCTTCTTCATCCGCTCCCGCTCAGCGTCCCAGTCGAGCAGGACGGAGCCGTAGAGGAACTCGGCGAACTGCTCCAACGTCATGCCGGCATCCTGGGCGAGCGCGGGCGTCGGGTATTGGCAGCCGACCCACGGAACCTCGCCGCTGATCAGCCGTTCCTGGATCCGGCGCGAGCCTTTCTGGAGGAGCTGCATCCGCCGCGCCTCGATGTCGACCGATTCGCGCGTGTTCTCGGGCGCGACGACGGCGATGAGGGCGTCGACGTTCAGAAGCGTGTGCTCCTCGAGCGGCGGCGGCGTCGAGAGGAGCTCGTCCGAAGCCGTCTTGATCCACGGGTTCGGCGCACCGAAGCCGCCGAAGTGCACGCGGGAGAGCACGTATGCGCCGCGGGCGGCGACCGCGCGGCAGACCTCTTCGTAGAGAGGCCGGCCGAGGACGCCCGACGAGACGAGCACCTGCCACCCCGGCTGAACGTCGACGCACGTCTCCACCAACAGCTTCGCGTACTGCTCGTCGCGCGGATCTCTCATGCCATCGCCTCCTCCAAGACTCCCTGCGGATATGCCACGACCATTACCTCACACGCCGCCTTGCGCAGGACGTATTCCACGCTCGGGCTGAAGAAACGCGACTGCCGGCGCCAGCGCGGGGCGGAGCCGAGGACGATCAGGTCGGCGCGGAACAGCGCCGCCTGCTTCACGATCGCGTCGCCGATCGAGCGAGCGCGCACGATGCGCGTCTCGATCGTCACCCCGTGCTCGGCGGCGAGCCCGCGCAACTCGGCGAGCGAGGCGCGTGCGAGCCCCTCCTCGTCCCGCAGCGGCGCATCGAGCGCTCGATCGAGCGTAACGCGAATGACCGTGAGAACGAGCAGCCGCGCCGACTGTTCCTCGGCGAGGCGGAGCGCGGTTCCGAGCACCTCGTCGCCGATCGGCCCCGCCTTCAGTGGAACGAGGATCCGCCCGTACTCTCCCGCCTCCACCTCGGGCGCCAGATCAGGAATGGCCGCCCGCGCGTGCTCGAGCGCCCGCCGCCGGCCGCGCACGCTCAGGAACACCACGATCCCGAGCAGGACCCAGATCGGGCCGCCGATTCGGGCCGCGTCGTGCGTCGCCAGCGATACAACGAAGATCGCCGCCGTCGCGGCCGCGCCCGCCCACCCGAGGTACGGCATCCCGGGAGCGCGGAATGGTCGCGGCAGGTCCGGTTCGGTGCGGCGCAGGCGGACGACCGCGAGCTGCGCGGCGGTCAGCGCGATCAGAATCCCGAAGCTGTAGAGGCTCCCGAGGAACCGCACCTCGTCGCCGACGGCCCAGGCGACGGCGAGGAGCGCCGTCGAGCTCAGCGCGCAAGCGACGATCGCGACCGGGGGCAGCAGCGACCGCGCGCTCAGGACCGCGAACGAATGCGGGAGCATCTCGTACCGACCCATCGACACGGCGAGCCGCGACGCGCCGGAGATCGAGGTCGTGATCGCCGCGAGGAGCACGATCGCGCCGCTGATCCCCACCGCAATCGTCGCCATATTCGCCAGCCACTCCGGGAGTGCCGCCGCGATCCCGACGAGCGGCGCGCGCAGCCACTCCGTCCCGAGCGCGGTCGTCGTCCCCTGTGCCGGGTACGCCGAGAGGCCGACGGCCGCGACGGCGACGTACGCGACGATCACGGCGCCAATGCCGGCGAAGATGCCGCGCGGAAGCGTCCGGCCCGGCTCGCGCGCCTCGGCGGCGAGGTTCGCGACCGTCTCGAGGCCCGTGAACGCCAGCATCGCCAGCGGCAGCGCGAAGGCGAGCGAGCTCCAGGTCGGCGCCTCGCCGGGATGCGTCCCGGACGCGAGGTTGTCCACGGAGAAGAGGTAGATGCCGCCGAAGACGACCAGGAAGACGTGCGTCGCGAAAGCGATTACGGCGACGGCGATCGCAGCCGAGTACACCGCGACGCGGCGCACGAGGCGGACAGCGGCGACGGCGAGAATCACCCCCATGCCGGCGAGCATGTCCGTCGGCCGGCGCGCGAGCGCGTCCCACTCGAGCGCGGCGGCGAGGTAGTGGGGGACGAACAGCGCTGCCAGCGCGATCACGATCAGGTAGTCGAGGAACAGGACCCAGCCCGTCACGAAACCCGCCGGGTCGTTGAATGCCCGGCGGACGAACGTCGCGGCGCCGCCGGGCTCGGGAATCGCGGCCGTCCCCTCTGCGTACGACAAGGCGACCAGAAGGAACAGCGAGCCGATCCCCAGCAGCACCCAGGGCGTCAGTCCGAGGGCGTACGCGGCGACGATGCCGAGGGCGAAGTAGAGCGACGAGCCGATCTCGCCGTAGGCGACGGAGGCGATCGGCGCTTCGCCGAGCCCGCGGGCGAATGAGGGCTTCCGGTGCGCCACCGGCGGACTGTAGTCCTCCCTCGGCGACGGCGCCATCAGGCAGATCACCGCCGACGGACGCAGGAGTACGCTGCTTCGGTGCGGATCATCGTGCTCGGCGCGGGGCAGGTCGGTACGACGATCGTCGAGGCGCTTCACGACGAGCACGACGTGACGGTGGTCGACATGCACGCGGAGCGGCTGAGCACGCTCGCGCACCGTTTCGACGTTCGGGTCGTGGAGGGGAACGGGACCAGCCGCCGCGTCCTGCAGGAGGCAGGAGTGGCCCGCGCCGACCTGATGATCGCGTGCACGTCACGCGACGAGGCGAACATCGTCGCTGCGCTGTTCGTCAAGAAGCTCGCGCCTGAGACGCAGACGATCGTCCGCACGACAGACGTCGAGTACCTCGAGATCTGGCGCGAGCGACTGCTCGAGGTCGATTTCATCGTGTCGTCGGAGCTCGAGACCGCCCACGCCGTCTCTCATGTGATCGGCGTGCCGGCGGCACGCCAGACGGACGTCTTCGCGAACGGCCAGGTCCAGATCGTCGAGTTCGACGTCGAGGAGCAGGCGGATCCCGAGGTGGTCGGACCGGCGTTGCGCGACGCGCGGATCCCGCGCGATGCGAAAGTCGCGGCCATCATCCGCGGAGGCGAGATGCGGCTGCCGCGGGGCGACGAGCGGATCCTCCCCGGCGACCGCATCATCGTGATCGGCTCGCCGCAGGCGGCGCGAGAGTGGAGCGAGATCATGGCCGGCCGATCGCAGCGCGTCGAGGACGTGGTGATCTTCGGCGCCGGCCGGATCGGCACCGCGGTGGCGCGCCTGCTGCTCGACGAGGGCCTCGGCGTGCGAATCATCGAAGCCGACCGCGAGCGGGCGCTCGTCGTCGCGGAGGAGCTCTCGGGCGCGCGCGTCTACAACGCCACGGGGATCGACCCTGAGTTCCTCGACCGCGAGCGCATCGACGCGGCGAAGGCCGCCGTGTTCGCCATGCGCGACGACCCGAAGAACTACTACGCGGCGACGCTGGCAAAGCTGCACGGCGTCGAGCTGACGATCGCGATCGTCCACGACAGCGTCTCGATGGAGGTCTTCGAACGCGCAGGCGTCGACATCGCGATCAACCCGCGCGCACTGACGGCCGAGGAGATCGTTCGCTTTGCGCACGATCCCAGGACACAGCAGGTGGCGATGCTCGAAGGCGACCGGTACGAGATCCTCGACATCACCGTGCGCGACTCGAGCGCGCTGGTGAACACGCCGTTCCGCGAGCTGCCGATGACGGGCTCGCTGATCGGCGCGATCGTGCGCAACGGGACCGCCATCTTTCCGCGCGGGGACGACGTGCTGCTTCCGGGCGACCGCGCGATCCTCTTCGCCGAGTCGTCGCGCGTGCACGACGTCGAAAAGGCTCTGTGACCGCTGCCGTCGCGTCCGCGCGACGGCGGCGCCTCGGCGTCGATCTCGCCGGGTCGATCAACCTGATCGGCTCGCTGATCAAGTACTTCAGCGTTGCGTTCGCACTCCCCGTCGTGGTCGCGCTCTGGTATGGCGAGACGCCGTGGCCGTTCCTCGTCGGCGGGGCGATCACGGCGGTCTTCGGCGGGATGCTCGAGCTCGTGTCGGTAGGGAAGGAGCGCATCGGCGCCCGCGAGGGATACCTCGTCGTCTCGGTGCTGTGGCTGCTCGTGGCGGCGGCCTGTGCACTCCCGTACCTGATCGCCGACGAGCCGCAGCTGTCGCGACCGATCGATGCATATTTCGAGGCGATGTCGGGCGCCTCGACGACGGGTGCGAGCGTTCTCGTCGACATCGAGGGGCTGAACCACTCGCTCGCCATGTGGCGCCAGTTCACCGCCTGGCTCGGCGGGCTCGGGGTGATCGTCCTCGCGGTGGCCGTGCTGCAGCGCCTCCGAATCGGCGGGCGCCACCTTCTCCAGGCCGAGGCGCCGGGGCCGGAGCTCGACTCGCTCGCGGAGACCGTCCGCGCAACAGCTCGGCAGTTCATCCTGCTCTACGTCGCGCTCACGGTCGCGGAGATCGCTGCGCTCTCAATCGTGGGCTGGACGGGTCTCGACGATCGGATGAGCTTCTACGAGGCCGTCGGGCACTCGTTCTCCACGATCGCCACGGCGGGGTTTTCGACGCAAGCTCGCTCGATCGAGCCGTTTGCGGCCGCGACGCAGTGGGTCATCGTCGTGTTCATGATCCTCGCCGGGACGAACTTCGCGTTGATGTACCGCGCCGTCCTCCGGCGCACGCCGCGACCCTTCGCGCGCGACGAGGAGTTCCGCGTCTACATGTTCTTCGTCGTCGCAGGCTCGGCGATCGTGTGCGCGGAGCTTCTGAGCGAGAACATCTTTCACGGCGCTGCGGCCGTTCGCCACGCCGTCTTCAACGCCGTGTCGATGATGACGACTACGGGCTTCGCCAGCGCCGACTTCAATCAGTGGACGGCGTTGACTGCCCTGACGCTCGTCGCTCTGATGTTCGTCAGTGCGTCGGCCGGGTCGACGAGCGGCTCGATCAAGGTCGTCCGGCACGTCGTGATCTACAAGGTGCTTCGCCGGGAGCTGGAACAGACGCTTCACCCCGAGCTCGTCTCCCCGCTGCGCATCAACCGCCGCGTGCTCGACGAGCGCGCTGTCCGTTCGGTGATTGCCTTCGCGCTGATCTACGTCGGCACGTTCGCCCTCGGAACGCTGGCACTCCTCCTGGACGTTGCGCGAACGGATGTCTCGGTCAGCGCGTTCGACGCCATAGCCGCGTCCGCGAGCGCGATCGGGAACGTAGGCCCGGGGTTCGGGCTCGCAGGCCCGATGGGGTCGTTCGCGCCCTACAGCGACTTCGCGAAAGGCGTGCTGGTCACGCTCATGTGGCTTGGACGACTCGAGATCATCCCGGTGGCCGTGCTGCTGACGCGCAGCTACTGGCGCAACTGAAGCCACAGGCGTCCCGCGCCCGCGAGCACGAAAAGCGTCCCGAACAGGTAGCCCACCGCGCCGCCGCCGAGCCACGCAGTCTCGACGAGGAGCACCGCGCCGAGCGCGACGAGCAGCGCCGAGAGCGCACGTCTCACGCGGGGCGTGGGCCGGCAGTCAGGAGCACCCGGCACGGCGCCAGCCTGAGAACCTGGCTCGCGGTCCGCCCGAGCAGCTGGCCACGGCGTCGGCGCCGCGCGCCGACGACGATCAGCTCGGCGTTCCGCTGCTCCGCCTCGCGCACGATCGCGCTCGCCGCGTCTCGGTCGCGCACGAGCCGCGTCAGGGCACGCACGCCGTAGCTCTCGACCAGCGCCTGCGCGTCGTCGAGGAGCCGGTGCGCCTCTTCCTCCTGCTCCGGCAACGCGACGTCGAGCGGCCGGTCGAGCGGCACCTCGAGCGAATGGACGAGCGCGACGCGAGCACCGCGCCGAGCAGCGAGGCGCGCCGCCGCGACCAGCGCCTCCTCGGACTCCGGGGTCCGGAGGACCGGGACGACGATCGTCCGGAACTGCACGTCGAGCGCCGGTCCGATCACCTGAGCGGGCGCGCGCACCGTCCGCCGCGCCGGCTCGTGAACGACGTAGCGGCGGTACACGAAGTACGCCGCGAAGCCGAGGACGAGCCAGCCGAGGCCCGCGTAGCGCGTTGCGGGTGTCTGGACGACGATCACGACCCAGGCCGCGCCGGTGGCGAGCGCGCCCAGGAAGGCGAAGAGCGGCCAATCGACCCCCCGGATGCGGATGTTGGGCCGGCCGCGGACGAGCAGCTCGTCCTCCGGTCGCTTGACCCGGAGCGCGATCACCGCGAGATGCGCGACCGTGAACGACAGCATCGCACCGAACGAGTACATCGTCCCGAGGAAGTCGACCTGGCCGGGAAGAAGCGTCAAGATGGACAGGAAGCCCGCGAAGAAGACGAGCGAGATCCAAGGCGTGCGAAAGCGCGGGTGCACGCGCCGGAAGACCTCGGGCAGCTGTCGGTAGCTCGACATCGCGTACGTGATGCGCGATGCCCCGATCACGCCCGCGTTCGTCGCGATGAAGAGGATCGTCGCGGCCAGAATTCCGACGTAGACCTCGAGCATGTCGAGGAGCGGTCCGGAGATCCCGAGGTTCTTGACGAGCCCGAGAACGGGGTCGTTCTGATACCCGCCCTCGTCCGGCGGGAGCGCGAGCGGGGTCTGGTACTCCCCGTTCACGAGGTGGACCGGGAGCGCCGAGAGCGCGATCGCCGGCAGCGTGAAGTAGATCGCGAAGACCGCGACGGCCACCAGCTTGTACGCGCGCGGGATGTTGCGCACAGGATCGCGCGCCTCCTCCGCGAGGTTCGACGCCGTCTCGATCCCCGTGTAGGCGATCATCCCGATCGGAATCGCGAGCAGGAAGTTCGGCCACGTCGGCGCGATCCCCCAGTGAACGTTGTCCGCGAGGATCTCCGGGCTGAAGATCAACCAAAACCCGAGCAGGACGAGCAGGAGTTGCGTCGCGAAGTCGAGGACCGCGAGCGTGACGTTCACGCGCGCCGCCTCCTGAATCCCGACGATGTTCAGGAGGACGAGCACGACAATCACGCCCGCTCCGACGATGACGTCCCACGGACCTGTTCGCAGCGGCTCCCAGAAGATCGACAGGTAGTGCGGCACGAAGAACGCCGAGATGGAGATCGTGATCACGTAGTTCAGGAGCTGCGCCCATGCGGCGCCGAAGCTCACGACCTCGTTGAACGCATGGCGCGCGAAGCTCGAAGAGCCCCCCGCCTCGGGATACCGCACGGTGCCTTCGGCGTACGTCATCGTCGTTACGGCGAAGATCAGGCCGGCGATGACGAAGACGAGCGGCGTCAGCCCCAGCGCGAATGCGGCGGTGACGCCGAGCGCGTAGTAGATGGAAGACCCGACGTTGCCGTAGACGGTCGCGAAGAGCGCCGGCGCACCGAGCACGCGCTCGAGCCCCTGCTGCCTCCGGCGCCTCGGCACCGGCGGGATGCTACGCCTGCCCTGCGCCCGAGAGGGCCGGTGTTCGCGCCGGCCCTCTCGACTCCCGTTTCAGATGTGTTGCCGTCTTACGGCGTACGGACGGTCAGGATTGTCCGGCCGACCGTCGCCGAGCCGTCGCTGTAGTCGACCTGACCCAGGTAGCGCGTACCTGCCGCCAGATCGCTGAACGTGGCGGTATGCGTCTGCACGCCGCCCGTCGTCGACGGGCTCGTGATGCCAGAGAGCGTCGTGTTGCCGTTGTTGACGTTCGGCACCACCCACGTGAACAGCGTCCCCGTCGCAGACGGGCCGTTCGTGTTGTAGCCGTGGATGTAGACCTTGTAGGTCACGTCGGCTGTCGGCCGCAGCGTGACCTGCTCGTTCGAGTCGCCGTCGGCGCTCGCACCGACACGCGTCGTGCCGTTGTAGACGAACATGTCGAGGTCGGTCCCGGTCGGCGCAATCGCGTCTTCGTAGATCCCGGTGCGGAACAGCGAGTTCGCGGCAACCGAAACCTCGAACGAGAACGTGCCGGTGGCAACCGTCGGATCGAACGTCTGGTCCGGATCCTGGGTGATGGTCCACGGCGTCTTCGTCGCCGCAACGAGGCCACGGACTGTCGCGCCGAACGTGCCGGCGTAACCCGTCCTCACCTGCCAATTGACGGGCGAGCCGTTCGACGTCACCTCGGCAGGCGTCGCGAGCGGGACGGGCCGGATCACGACCGGGATGCGGACGTTGTGGCCGCCCGCGCCGTCCGACCACGTCAGTTGCCCCCCGACGTACGCGTTCAACGCCGCCGTCGCCCGCTCGAACGCGACGGTGAACGTCTTCGTCTCGCCTGGAGCAATCGTCACCGAGGCCGGGTTCACGGTCGCGGTGACACCCGTGAGGCCGGTGACCGCCGCCGTGTACGTCGCCGCCGTGCTGCCGACGTTCTTCACCTTCCGCGTCACGGTCTGTGTGCCCGCGAGGTCGCCGATCGCGATCGACGGGACGTTCATGTCGCTCGCGTCCGTCGAGTAGCCCGCGTTCTTCAGCGAGGTGCAGGCCGACGGGCTCACGGCCGACGTCGTCCCGCAGAGGAACGCGAGCCAGTCGTTGAAGCCGCTGTCGTAGACCAGGCCGGGGTTCGTGGCGCTGTTCGGCCGGACGTGACCGGCGCCTTGGCGGAAGATCACCGTCGCATTCGTGTTCGAGCCGTCGCGGACGTCGCCGGCGGAGGTCATCAGGGCCGACTTGACCGCGAGCGGCGTCCACGTCGGATGTGCCTGCTTGAGCAGCGCTGCGAGGCCTGAGACATGCGGCGCCGACATCGAGGTGCCGCTGAGAAGGTTGAAGGTGAACCCGTGGTTGCCCGGAGGCGCGACTGCAGCCAGGATGTCCTGGCCGGGGGCGATCACGTCGGGCTTCAGGATGTCTCCGCCGCCCGCGGCGAGCGGGCCTCGCGACGAGAACGACGCGGTGAACGGCGCCGGGTCGGCGTACGTGAGCGTCGACGCGTTGATCCTCGCCGTCGCGCCCGGAGCGGCCGCGTAGGCCTTCAACGCAGCGCGCTCGGAGCAGTCGACCACCGGCGGCGGGCCTGCGCTCGTCTGGACACACCCGTTCAGGTGCACCGTCGGCACGAAGTGGAAGTCCGCGTTGATCGAGTTCGGCGAGGTGTTGACCATGATCATGCCGACCCCGCCGGCCTCCTGGACGGCCACGCTCTTGTTCACGCGGGCCGTGACGCCGCGATCGCAGAGGACGATCTTGCCTGCGACCTTCGCCGGGTCGAGCACAGGCTTCCCCTGGTTGTCGGCCGTCCCGTAGCAAAGCGCGACCTTCGTCGCGTGCGCGGTGATCTCTTCAGGCGTCGAACCGGGCGGAGCCGGCACGCCCGCGGCCGTCGAATCGATCAGCGGGCTGGAGGCAACCGGCGTCGCCACGGAGGCGCCGTTGTACGTGACACCGTTGCCGAGAGTGACGGAGCCGATGCCGTTTCGGTTGTGCGTTCCCGCGGCGACGGTCGTCGTCCACGGGCTCGGGTGCGCGACCGTCCCCGTGGTGGGACCGTTGTTTCCCGCCGACTCGCTGACGAAGATGCCGGCGTCCGCTGCGAACAGGAACGCGAGCTCCACCGGGTCGGCGAAGTTCGTGGTCGTGCCGCTGATGGAGTAGTTGATGACGTCGACGCCGTCGGCAACGGCCTGGTCGATCGCGGCGACGAGGTCGCCGGTGCGGCCGCTGGCCTCCGAGGCATCCTGCGTCGACCACAGCGCCTTGTAGACGGCGATCCGGGCACGCGGGGCGATCCCGCTGATCGCGCCGAAGTTCGCCGCCGCGCCGGTCGTCTGGATGCCGTTGTTCCCGCCGGCAGTCGAGGCGGTGTGCGTGCCGTGACCGTGGTAGTCGCGCGGCGACGCGAACTCCCAGGGCCTGTCGGCGTTGATTCCCGCGTCGCCGCCCCACGCCGCGTTGAAGTACCGCGCCGAGATGAGCTTCTTGTTGCAGAGGTTCGAGTCCCACTGCTCGGTCTCCGGCGAGCACTTCGCCTTCCAGCCCTGGAGGTGGCTGTAGACGAGCTTCCCGTTCGCGTCGCGATCACTGAAGCTCTTGCCCTCCGGCCAGATGCCCGAGTCGATGTCGCCGATGACGATGTTCTCGCCGGCGCCCGTGCCGTCCTTGCTCTTTCCGCCAGTCGGGCCGCCGAGCTGGTCCCAGAGGCCGTTCGGATCCGTCAGTCCGAGAAAACCTGGCGTCGACGACGTGTCCATGGTCACTTCCTCCTGAGGCGTGACGGCCAGCACGTCCGGCGACTTCTCGAGCCGGTCGACCTGCTCCGGCGTCAGCCTGGCTGCGACACCGTTGAAGGTGTACGCGTAGTCGTAGAGCTTCTCGCCGCCGCCGACCTTCTCGAGCGCCCTGTCGTGCGTGCTCTTCAGGTGGCTGACGTACGCCTGGACGTCCGCCGAGTCCGGATCGATCTTCTGACCCTTCGCCGGCTTCGTTGCCTTGAGCCCAGCAACGCCGCCCTCGTACGCGACGACCGGGTTGAGCTTCATCTGGACGATGTACGTCGCCTTCGCGTCCGCAGACGTCTTTCCGGACGCGGGAACTGCTGCGAGCACAGCCGCGAGGGCAACCAGCGCGACAAGCGCGCCGGACCATCTCAAGCGCATGTGTGTCTCCCCTTTAGTGTTGTACGGCCGCAGACCGGCCGTGGCCCCTAAGCGGCGGCATCCTATACGGACTTCACCGAAAGTCCAGAGTCTTTTGCCTCTTGGGCTGCGGCGGCTGGGTCAGCCGTGAATCGAGACGATCAGCGGGATGATCAGGATGGCGACGATGTTCG
>Ga0126312_10000240_pt1 | contig 29485 bp, 24 predicted proteins | sample Plot104A_FD_92537 | JGI IMG/M metagenome (GOLD analysis project Ga0126312, IMG submission 92537) | Serpentine soil microbial communities from UC McLaughlin Reserve, CA, USA - Plot104A | ecosystem: Environmental > Terrestrial > Soil > Grasslands | place: USA: UC McLaughlin Reserve, Lake County... | reverse complement strand
ATACGGCCGGACGCCGACCGAGCTGCTCGCCGACGCCGGGGCCGTCTCGGGCGCGTTCACTGCCGTCCATGCGACCCATCTCACCGATCGCGACATCGAGCTCCTCGGCGGCGCCGGCTGCACCTGCTGCCTCTGCCCGACGACCGAGCGCGACCTCGCCGACGGCATCGGGCCGGCCGCGCGGCTCGCCGACGCCGGCACCGCGCTCGCGCTCGGCTCGGACTCGCACGCGGTGATCGACGGGTTCGAGGAGGCGCGGGCGCTCGAGCTCGACGAGCGCATCGCAAGCGGCGAGCGCGGGCGCCACTCGGCGGCGGATCTGCTGCGTGCGGCGACGGCCGCGGGCCACGAGGCGATCGGCTGGCCGGAGGCGGGCCGGATCGCCCCCGGGGCGATGGCCGACCTGGTCACCGTCGATCTCGAAGGCGTGAGGCTGGCCGGGACCGACCCGGGGAGCGCCCTCGAGTCGGTCGTCTTCGCGGCGGGGGCCGCCGATGTCCGCGACGTGGTGATCGGCGGGCGTGCGGTCGTGGCCGAGGGCCGCCACACGGAGATCGACGTCGCCACGGAGCTCTCCGCCGCGATCCGGGGGCTCGTGGCGTGAGCAGCCTCGTGATCGACAACATCGGCGAGCTGGTCACCAACGAGCCGGAGCTGGGCGAGGGCCCGCTCGGGGTGATCCGCGACACCGCGCTCGTGATCGAGGGCGATCGGGTCGTGTCCGTCGAGGCGCCCGGAGCCGCGGCCGACGAGCGCCTCGACGCCGGCGGGCGCTCCGTCATCCCCGGTTTCGTGGACAGCCACACGCATCTCGTCTTCGCCGGCGACCGGGCCGCAGAGTTCGCGGCGCGGATGGCCGGGCGCCGCTATGAGGCGGGCGGCATCAGGGTGACGACCGAGGCGACGCGGGCGGCGAGCCCGGAGGAGCTCGAGGCGCTGGCGCGTCGGCGGCGCGCCGAGGCGCTTGGCGCCGGGATCACACACCTCGAGATCAAATCGGGCTACGGCCTCGAGGTCGATGCCGAGCGCCGCTCGTGCGAGGTCGCGACCCTGTTCACGGACGACGTCACCTTCCTCGGCGCCCACGTGATCCCGGAGGAGTACGAGGGTCGCGCGGATGAGTACGTGGCCCTCGTCTGCGGCGAGATGCTCGCCGCGTGCGCCCCGAGCTGCCGCTGGGCCGACGTCTTCTGCGAGCGCGGCGCCTTCGACGCCGAGCAGTCGCGCGCGGTCCTCGAGGCGGGCGCCGCGGCCGGGCTTGGGCTTCGGGTGCACGGAAACCAGCTCGGCCCGGGCCCGGGGGTACGGCTCGCCGTCGAGCTCGGGGCCGCGTCCGTGGACCACTGCGCCTACCTCGAGGACGCCGACGTCGAGGCCCTCGCCGCGGGCGAGACCGTCGCCACCTTCCTCCCCGCGACCGACTTCTCGACCCGCGAGCCCTACCCGGACGCGCGCCGGGTGATCGACGCCGGCGCGACGGTCGCGATCGCCACCAACTGCAACCCCGGCTCGAGCTACACCACGTCGATGCCGTTCTGCATCGCCCTCGCGGTGCGCGAGCTCGGAATGACGATCGAGGAGGCGCTCGCGGCGGCGACGCTCGGCGGCGCCCGCGCTCTCCGGCGCGACGATCTCGGCCGGCTCGGCCCCGGCGCCCGCGCGGACGTCGCGGTCCTCGAGGCGCCGAGCTACGCACACCTCGTGTACCGCCCGGGGATGCCGCTGGTTTCGGAGGTGGTGTTGAGCGGGCAGAGGATGAGCCCATGAGCACGGTCGAGCTCACCGGGACCAGGCTGCGCCCCGCCGACGTGGTCGCGGTGGCGCGCGAGGACGCCGACGTGGCGCTGGCCGCGGAGGCGCGCACGGCGATGGAGCGCAGCGCCGCGATCGCGGCCGAGCTCGCGGACTCGGGCGAGCCCGTCTACGGCGTCTCGACCGGCTTCGGCTCGCTCGCCACGACGCCGATCCCGGTGGAGCGGCGCGCCGAGCTCCAGCGCGCGCTGCTTCGCTCGCATGCCGCGGGGATGGGGCCGCCGGTCGAGCGCGAGGTGGTGCGGGCGATGATGCTGCTGCGCGCCCGGACCCTCGCGATGGGCTACTCGGGCGCGCGTCCCGAGGTCGCCGAGGCGATCCTCGCGCTGCTCAACGCTCCAATCACGCCGCTCGTGCCGGAGCACGGCTCGCTCGGGGCGAGCGGCGACCTGGCGCCGCTCGCACACTGCGGCCTGGTGCTCCTCGGCGAGGGCGAGGTGATCGACGCGGAGGGCGGCCGAGGGCCGGCCGCGGCCGCGCTCGCCGCCGCCGGGCTCGAGCCCCTCGAGCTCACGGCCAAGGAGGGCCTCGCGCTGATCAACGGCACCGACGGGATCCTCGGCATGCTCGTCCTCGCGCTCGAGGACCTCTCCAACCTGCTGCGGGCGGCGGACGTGACCGCGGCGATGTCCGTCGAGGCGCTGCTCGGCACGGATCGCGCCTTCGCGCCCGACCTGCTCGAGCTTCGGCCGATGCCGGGACAGGCGGCCAGCGGATCGAATATGGCGGCGCTTCTCGCGGGGTCACCGATCGTCGCCAGCCACCGCCACGACGACCCGCGCGTCCAGGATGCCTACTCGCTTCGCTGCGCACCGCAGGTGAACGGCGCGGCGCGCGAGGCGCTGGCGCACGCGGAGCGGATCGCGGCCGGCGAGCTGCTCTCCGCGATCGACAACCCGATGGTGCTGCCGGACGGCAGGGTGGAGTCGTGCGGCAACTTCCACGGCGCGCCGCTCGGCCACGCCTGCGATCTGCTCGCAATCGCGGCCACGGACGTCGCGGCGATCTGCGAGCGCCGCACGGACCGCCTCCTCGACGCGAGTCGCTCCCAGGGGCTGCCGCCGTTCCTGACCGAGGATGCAGGCGTCAACTCCGGGATGATGATCGCGCAGTACACGCAGGCGGCGATGGTGTCCGAGAGCCGCCGCCTCGCGACGCCGGCGAGCGTGGACACGGTGCCGACGAGCGCGATGCAGGAGGACCATGTCTCGATGGCCTGGGGCGCGGCGCGGAAGCTCCGCCTCGTGGTCGGGAACCTCGCTCGGGTCGCCGCGGTGGAGCTCGCCTGCGCCGCCCGCGCCCTCGACCTGCGCGCGCCGCTCGAGCCGGGCCGCGGGACCGGCGCCGCGCTCGCCGCCGTCCGCCGGGTGGTGCCCGGACCGGGCCCCGACCGCGAGCTCGCCCCCGAGCTCGCCGGCGCCGAGCGGCTCGTCGTCTCCGGCGAGCTGGTCGCGGCGGTCGAGGCAGAGCTCGGTCCGCTCGGCTAATCGGCCGCGGCGAGCTCTACCTCCGCTCCCAGGTTGGCCGGGCGGTCCGGCAGGTACATCGCGCTTCCCGTTGCCAGCATCACGGGCTTGCCCTCGGCGTTCTCGACCACCCCCCTGGCGATCGCGAGCGTGCGACCCGAGTGGGCGACCTCGGCCCGGGCGACGAGGTCCGCGCCGTCGCCCGCGACCGGACGCAGGAAGTTCACCTTCAGATCCACGCCGGCGACCGCGGTGCGAGCGGGGGCCGTGCTAAGCACCGCGCTCATCAGGGCCATGTCGGCGAGCATCGCGATCGCCCCGCCCTGGAGCCTGCGCGCTGGGCTGTTCAGCCACTCGCTCGCCGGCATCCGCATCGCCGCCGTGCCGTCGCCGACGGCCGTCGGCTCGATCCCGGTCAGCCGGTGGATCGCCGGCGACGGAAGCTCACCGCGGATGTGGCGCTCGAGCAGCTCGCGACCGGAGAGCTCGTCCCAGACCTCCTGGCCGACGATGGAGTCGGGCGGCGTCGGGCGCAGGTACGGGTCCGGCCCTTCGTACTCGGGCGCGGCGTCGTGATCGACGTCCGACGGCGGCTCGGACAGGCCCTCGATCGCCGGCAGGATCGAGAGCCGCGAGGTGCCGTGGGCGATCAGCGTCTCGCCCCGTGGATCGATCACGAACACCTCCGAGAGGCCGACCGTCCGGCCGACGTGGATCGCCTGGCCGTGCGCCGAAAGCATCGCCCCGGGCCGCGCGGGGCGCAGGAAGGTGAGCGAGAGCTCGGCGGTGGTGTAGGGCGTCGCAGGCGGGAGCTTGGTCTCGACCGCGATCCCGAACGCGATGTCCGCGAGGATCGCGAGCGTCCCGCCGCCGATCACGCCCGCGTCGTTGAGGAGCCACCGCGACGCCGGCATCTCGGCCTCCGCGGTTCCGTCTCCGAAGCCGACGAACGCGGCGCCCGTCAGATGGGTGAGCGGTGGCACCGAGCCCGACCGGCGAAACAGAGCGAGCCGCTCCGATGGCGCGAGCCCGAGGACCCACGGCGCCGGGTAGCCGCCGCGGACGGGTTCGCGCCAGATCTCAGCGCCGCTCACGGCGGCGCAAGCTATCCGACCGGATCGCGCGGCATCACGTCGGCCGGGCCGTCGACCCAGGCGCGGATGTGATCCCCGGGATGCCACGCCGGGAACCCGAGCCGGCGGGAGCGGACGACCTGCCCTGAACGGAGCCTGAGCTCGACGAGCTGGTCGTGGCCGAAGAAGCGCCGATTGACGACCTCAGCCTCGGCCGCGCCGTCCGGGCCGTTGAGGCCGATCGCGATCGACTCCGGACGCACGAGCACGTCCACGGGTCCCTCGACCTGCTCCGCCGGGAAGGTGCCGAGCTCGCATTCGACGCGCCCCTCCGCCGCCTGACCAGGGACGACCTCGATCTCCCCGAGGAAGCTCGCGACCCAGCGCGACGCCGGTCGCGAGTAGATCTCCTCCGGCGTGCCCACCTGCTCGACGCGCCCCTCGCGCATCACGGCGACGGTCTCGGCGATGCTCAGCGCCTCGGCCTGGTCGTGGGTGACGAAGAGCGCGGTGACTCCGGCGTTGAGCAGGATCTCGCGGATCTCCTGGCGCAGCCGGTCGCGAAGCCCGGCGTCGAGGTTCGAGAACGGCTCGTCCAGGAGGACCACCTCGGGTGTCGGCGCGAGCGCACGGGCGAGCGCGACCCGCTGCTGCTGGCCCCCCGAGAGCTCGTGCACAGGCCGCCGAGCGTCGGCCTCGAGCCCGACGAGCGCCAGCACCTCCGCGACCCGGTCGCGGTCCGGGCGCCTGCCGAGGCCGTACCCGACGTTGCCGGCGACATCGAGGTGGGGGAAGAGGGCGTAGTCCTGGAACACCATCCCGATCCGGCGCCGTTCAGGTGCCACGAACCTGCCGGGCGCGTTCACCGTCCGCTCGCCGATCTCGATCTCGCCGGCGTCGGGGCGCTCGAGCCCGGCGATCAGGCGAAGCGTCGTCGTCTTGCCGCAGCCGCTCGGGCCGAGCAGTGCGCAGATCGACCCAGCCTCGACCTCGAGCTCGACCCCGTCGACGGCCGGCACCTCGCCGTATGCCTTCCGCAGCCCGCTCAGCCGCAGCGGAGCCGCGCTCGCAACGACGGTCATGAAGCCACCGTCCCCCGCTCGGAGAGCAGGTAGAGGGGCGGCGCGGCGATCAGCAGCAGGATCAGGGCGGGAATCGCACTCGCCTCATAAAAGCCGTAGCTGGTCTGGTTCCAGATCTCGGTAGCCAATGTCCTGAAGCCGATCGGGGCGAGGATCAGGGTAGCCGGGAGCTCCTTGATCGCGTGGACGAAGACGAGCGCCGCGCCGGCGAGGATCCCACCGCGAAGGAGGGGCGCGGTGACCGTCCTGAAGACCTCCGTCGGGCCACGCCCGAGGCCACGAGCCGCCTCCTCGACGCGGGGCGAGACCTGGGCGAGGGCGGCGCCGATCGGCCCGATCGCGAGCGGCAGGTAGTGGACGCTAAGCGCGAAGATCAGCATCGCGAGCGTCTGGTAGAGGATCGGGACCGCGCGCGTCGCAAAGAAGACGAGCGCAAGCGCGACGACGATCCCGGGCAGCGCGTAGCCGGCATGGCCCGCGCGCTCGATCGTCCGGGTGAGCGGCCCCGGGTAGCGGCCGACGAGCACGGCGATCACGAGGGCGGCGAGCCCGCCGGCGATCGCAGCGCCGATCCCCGTCATCAGCGAGTTTGCGGCAAGCCCGGCCGCGAGGCTGAGTGACGTGCTGCCGGCGGAGATCCCCTGGCTCGCCCAGTACACGAGCACGCCCACCGGCAGCACGAGGGCGATCAGTACGAGCGCCGAGCAGGAGGCCAGCGCCGGCCAGCGCCAGGCGCCCAGCGCATACGGGCGCGGCGGACGGGCGGGGCCCGGACCCAGCCGATGCGTGGCGCGCGCGCTTCGTATCCGTGAGCCGATCCAGAGCAGCGCGAGCATGAGGACGACGAGCACGATGCCGAGTCCGGCCGTCGCGGTGCGGTCGAAGCTCGACTTGTAGGAGATGTAGATCTCCTGCGTGAACGAGTCGAAGCGCAGGATCGAGACGGCGCCGAAGTCGCTCATCACGAAGAGCGCCACGAGCAGGCCGCCGGCGGCGAGGGCCGGCCAGAGCTGGGGCATGACGACGCTGCGGAAGGTCTGAAACGGCCCGCGGCCCATCGCCCTGGCCGCGTCCTCGAGCTGCGGGTCGATGCGGCGCAGCGCAGAGCGCAGGGGCAGCAGGACGAGCGGATAGGTGAACAGCGTGAGGACGATCCAAGCGCCGGAGAAGCCGTAGATCGACGGGAGACGCTCGACGCCGAGTGCGTCGCGCAGCAGGCCGTTCGGCCCGAGCGCGGCGACGAAGAGGTAGGCGCCGACGTACGTCGGGATCACGAGCGGGAGGGTGCAGAGCGTCGCCCAGAGTCGCCGCCCCGGGAGGTCGGTGCGAACCGTGAGCCAGGCGATCGGGAGCGCGATCGCGATCGACGTGGCGGTGACCGCAGCGGCGAGCCCGAGGGTGCGCCCGACGACGCCCGCGGTGCGCGAGTCAAGGGCGGTGTCGAGGGCAGGGCCGAGGTCGCCGGCGACGACGATCACGAGGTAGGCGGCGGGCAGGATGACGCAGGCGCCGATCGCGACCCCGGCGAGCAGGATCACCAGCGGTGGCCGGCGGCGGCTGAGGAGGCTCGACCGCCGGCCGCGCGGCGCCGCCGCGTCGCCGAAGGCGCCGGCCCCTGCTTCCATCAGAGAGCCCCCGCGTCCTGCATGAGCTCGATCGTCGCCTGGATCTGCGTGATGTCGTTGAGGTTGCCTCGCGGCGCCGGGATCCCCGAGAGAGGCACGGTCAGCGTCGGGTCGGGCTTCACCCCCTCGGCGAGCGGATACTCCTTCGACGACGACGTGAAGTACCGCTGGCTCTCGGGGGACAGGAGGGAGCGGAGGAAGTCGAAAGCCTCCTCCTTTCTGTCCGAGGACTGGAGGACGCCGGCGCTCGCCAGGAGAAGCAGGGAGCCGAGGCCCGCGGGCGGGAAGTAGACGCTCACCGGGTAGTCCGGCCCCTCGGCGGCGATCGCCTGGGCGACGTAGTAATGGTTGATCAGTCCGACTTCGATCTCGCCGTTCGCGATCGCGTCGCGGATCGCGACGTTGTCGGGGTAGTCGACGGCGTCATTGGCGACCATGCCCTCGAGCCAGTCGCTGGCGACGTCGTCGCCGTAGCGCAGCCGGAGCGCGGTCACGTACTGCTGGAGCGAGTCGCTCGCCGGGCTCCACCCGACGCGCCCCTTCCACCTCGCGCCGGTGAGATCCAGCGGGGACGGCGGCAGCTCCGAGCGGCTCACGTCGGGGCCGTAGGCGATGCACCGTGCGCGGCCGGTGATCCCGACCCAGCCGCCCTCCGGGTCGCGGTACTGCGGCGGGACGCGATCGAGGACGTCGCGTGGGAGCTTGGCAAGCAGCCCGCGCGCGGCGACGGCCCCGATCGCGCCCGGCTCCTGGGCGAAGAAGACGTCCGCGGGGGAGTTATCGCCCTCCTCGACGAGCGTCGCCGCGAGGTCGCCCGTATCGCCGAAGCGGACCTGCACGTCACGATCGGCCTTCGCCTCGTACATGTCGATTGCGCCGCCGATCGCGGACGGGATCCGCCCCGAGTAGAGGGTTATCCCCTGCTCGGAGGGCTCGGGCGGACCGCCGCCCGAGTCCGGCGACGTCGCGCTGCAGGCGCCGAGGGCGGTGGCCGTCGCGGCGAGCGCAACCGACAGGGCCACGCGCATCACGCCGCCACGCCCCGGATCTCTTCTCCGGTGCATGGGTGCTCGCATTAGGGATGCCTAATCTTAGGCGGTGCCGCCCCTCCGCCTCGCGCTGCCGATCGGCATCGGCGTGCTCGCCGCGCTGTCCCTGCTCGTCCCGTTCGCGCCCGTCTACGACCCGTGGGCGTGGCTGATCTGGGGCCGCGAGATCGTCCACCTCGATCTCGATACCTCCGTGGGCCCGTCCTGGAAGCCGTTGCCCGTGATCGTGACGACGGCGTTTGCGCCCTCGGGCGACGCCGCTCCGCAGCTGTGGCTCTTCCTCTCCCGGGCCGGCTGGCTGGCCGCGGCTGCGCTCGCATGGCGGCTCGCGGCCCGCCTCGTATTTCCGCCGCGGCTCGCGACCGCCATCGCCACGCGCTTCGCGGCCGGCCGCATGTTCCGTGGGCGGCTGGTCGCGGGCGCCGTTGCGGCGCTCGGGATCGTCCTGCTCTTCGATCCGTTCACCGCGTGGGTGCGGCAGTTCGCGGGCGGCCTCAGCGAGCCGCTCCTGGTCGCCTTGGTGCTGGGCGCGACCGACCGTGAGCTCGCGCGGCGCCCGGGCCAGGCGCTCGCGCTCGGCGCCGCGGCGGCGCTGATCCGCCCGGAGGCATGGCCGTTCCTCGCCGCCTACGGGATCCTCCTGTGGCGCCGTGACCCACGCCTGCGCCGCGGGGCGGTGGCGGCAGCGATCGCCGTGCCGCTGCTCTGGGTGGTCCCCGACCTGATCGGCTCAGGCAGCCCGCTCACGGGCGCCGGGCGGGCGCGGGCGGGCGACGAGGGACCGGTGATCGAGGCGCTCGACGCGCTCTGGCGGTCGTTCAACCTGGTGCTGGTCGGGCTCTGGCTCTGCGCCGGCTACGCGGCACTCACCGCCTGGCGCGACGGGGAGCGCGAGATCGTCGTCCTCGCCGCTGGCGCGCTCGCCTGGATCGGGCTCGTGGCCGTGCTTGCGATCGGTGGGTATCCCGGCCTGCCGCGCTTCGTCGCACCGGCGGCGGCGGTGGTGTGCGTGCTCGGAGCGGTCGGCCTCGTGCGCGCGATCGCCGCGGTCGATGGGATGCGGAGCGCCGATGCGCGCCGCCGGTGGGCGCTCGCGGCGACGGGCGCGGTGATCGCGGCAGTGGCCCTTCAGGCGGGTGTGCGCGCGGCGCAGATCCCAGGGGTGGTCGACGACGCGCTCGACTTCGGCCGGACCGTCGACGGGCTCCACGAGGTGACCGACCGGCCCGACCGGGACCGGCTCGCGGCGTGCGACTCAGTCACGACGAGCGACTTCCTCACCGAGACCGCCCTCGCGTGGGATCTCGACCGGCCGGTCGACGGCGTCTCCCTGCGCATCGAGTCGGCCCCTCGCCGGGGCATCGCGCTGCTCAACGCGGACGCGCCGCGTGCCGCGAAGGAGGCGGTCCGAGCAGCGGGGAGCCGGGTCGCGAAGGCGGGCGGGTGGTCGGCCTACACGATCTCCTGCTAGCAATTAGGTATGCCTAACAACGGGACCGTGCACCGCCCGCTTCGCCTCGGCCTGGTCGGCTGCGGCCGCCTCGCCGAGCTCGGATACGTGCCCGCCCTTGCCTCGCTCCCCGAGGTGGAGCTGGCCGCGGTCGCGGACCCGGATGCGCACCGCCGCGCGCTGATCGCCACCAATGGCACCCGGGCGTTCGGTAGCGCGGAAGCGCTCCTCGACGCCGGCGCGGTCGATGCACTGGTCGTGGCGAGCCCCGCGCGCGAGCATGCCCGCCACGCCCGGCTTGCCGTGGCGGCGGGCCTCCCGTGCCTGGTGGAGAAGCCGCCGGCCGCCGACGCCGTCGAGGCGCAGCGGCTGGCGGAGATGGGCAGCGCGATCTGGATCGGCTTCAACCGCCGGTTTCAGCACGGCGCACGACTGCTCGCCGCCGCGCCGGCCGAGGGACCGCTAGAGCTCGAGCTAGAGCTCCGCTACCGGCGACCGTCGTGGCGCCCGCTCGAGGTCGCCGACGCGGCTCTTATCGACCTGGCACCGCACCTGGTCGACCTGGTGCTCCTGATCACGGGGGCCGAGGGCGCGGCGGTCGACTCCGCGCGCGTGGGAGAGGAGCGCGTCGAGCTCGCGCTCACCACCCCGCGGGGCCGCGCGAAGCTCGCCTGCGCAACCGACCGCGCCTACCGCGAGCGAGCGATCCTCCGCGACGCCGACGGCCGGCGGATCGCGGAAAGCGCCGCGGGAGGGCCGCTGCGGGCGCTGGCGACGCGCGTTCCCGGCCGCGAGCATCCGCTCGTGCACTCGCTACGCGCGCAGATGCGCGCCTTCGCCGCGGCCGTCCGCGGCGGCGATCCCGGCCTGCTCGCAAGCGCCGGCGACGGCGCCCGTGCGATGCGCGTGATCGACGCGGCCGCCGGGGGCCGGCGCTGATCTGCGTCCTTCAGTTCGACGCCGCAAGCGTCGCCGTCGTCTCGCGCCTCGAGGCCGACGGGCGCCTGCCGAACCTCGCCGAGCTCGCGCGGCACGGTCGCCGGCTCGAGCTCGCGACCCCGGCGCGCGATTTCGCCGCCGGCGCCTTTCCCTCGCTCTACAGCGGGGTCGAGCTCGGCGATCACGGGATCTTCTACCCATTCCAGTGGGCGGCGCCCGAGCAGCGGGCCCGCTACGCGAGCGCGTTCGCGGCTCCGCCCGCGGTCTGGGAGCGGCTCGCGCGTGCCGGCCTGCGGACGCTCGCGATCGATCCGTACGAGAGCCGGCCGCCGGAGGCCTCGCGCGGGACGATCGTCTGCGGCTGGGGCTTCAGCGACCGCGTCGTGCTCCCGCGATGGTCCGATCCGGCCGACGCCGGGCGCAGCTTCGCACGCCGCTTCGGCCGTGGCCCCGGCGCCACCGAGGTCTTCGGCAGCCCGCGGCCGCGCGAGCTCCTGCGGCTGCGGCAGAAGCTGGTCGCGGCGCCGCGCCGGGTCGCCGAGCTGGCCGAGCACCTGCTCGCCCGCGAGACGTACGACCTCGCCTGGCTCACCTTCAGCGCCGCGCACCTCGCCGGGCACCAGTTCTGGGACCTCTCGCAGCTGGACGGGCGGCGGCTCGAGGCGGCCGAGCGGCAAACGCTGCAGCGTGCGCTCGAGGACGTGTACCTCGCGGTGGACGAGGCGATCGGGCGGGTCGCCGCGGCGCTGCCACCCGCCACCGACGTGATCGTCGCCTCGCCGGTCGGCATGGACGTGAACACGAGCCGGGCGGACGTGCTCCCGGGGATGCTCGCCGCGGTGCTCGCCGGGCGGCCGCTCGAGGGCGGCGGGCGCGGCATCTGGAGGCTCCGCGCGGCGCTGCCGGCACCGGCCCGGCGCGCGGTCGCCGCCGCGATCCCCGACCGCGTCGCGCTCGAGCTCGCGGCGGGCCTCGAGCTGCGCGGGACCGCCTGGCCGCGCACGCGCGCCTTCGCGCACCCCGCCGACAACCAGGGCTACGTCCGCCTCAACCTCCGAGGACGCGAGCGGGACGGCATCGTCCCCGAGGAGGCGACCGACGAGCTGGTCGAGGAGATCGCGGAGGGCCTCGCCTCCTTCCGTGACCCTGACGGCTCACCCGCCGTCGCCGAGACGGTCCGCCCGCGGGACCTCTACCCGGGCCGCCACGTGGACCGCCTCCCGGACCTCGTGGTGCGCTGGTCCGAGCGGCCGGCCACGACCCTGCGTGCCGTCCACTCCGAGCGCTTCGGCGAGGTGCGGCGGGCCGGAGCGGGCTCGGGCCGCTCGGGAAATCACACCGCGGGTGACGCGCGGGCGCTGGTGGTGCCCGGTGCCTCCGAGCACGCCGAGCCGTCCAGGCCGGCGCGGCTCGTGGATGTGGCGGCGACCATCTGCGAGGTCCTGGGCGCGGACGGGGAGGGGCTGGGTGGGGAGGCGCTGCTCAGACGCCGCCGATGAATCTCATCCGCGCCTGAGCCATTCCACGAACGCACCGCTCGCAACCGCCGCCTGAGCCGCCAGCACAAGCGCCCCGACCGTCGCGCCATCCGCAAACCCGCGGCGCACGAGCCCCGCGTACCACGCCATCGCCGGCGGCTCGCGCCCCGCTCCCGCGGCCCGAAAGCGGACCGCGCCCCGCCCGTACCGGTACTGCTGGCGGATGAAGCCTCGGGCGCCCAGCTCCGGCCTGTGAACGACCACAGCCTCGGGCACGTAGAGCGCGCCGTGTCCTGCCGCCCAGGCGCGAGCGGCGAAGTCGCGATCCTCGCCGGCGGCGCTTGGAAAGCTCTCGTCGAACGGGAGGTCGGCGAGCGCGTCGCGCGTGGCGGCGAGGCTCGACGAGGGCGCGAAGCGCAGGCGCCCGGTGGAGGCGTCGAGTGAGGAGAGCTGGAGGTGCTCGGTGATCGCCTGGGAGGCGAGCACGGCAGCGGCCGCGCCCGGCTCTGGCAGCGTGCGGCCGGCGGCCAGCGAGGATGCCGCGGCCGCCTCCGCGAGCCTCGTCGCCCAGCCGGGCGCCGGGGTGCAGTCGTCGTCGGTGAAGCACACGACGTCGCCCGCCGCGGCCCGCCAGCCCAGGTTGCGCGCGGTCGCCGGGCCCCGCCCCGGCCCGCGGACCACGCGCGCCCGCGCGCCGCTCGCGTCGATCGCTTCCGAGAGTGCCGCCCGGTCGCGCGATCCATCGTCGACGACCACGATCTCGAGCTCGTCGTGCTGCGCCGCCAGGGCGTCGAGGCAGCGCCGCAGCGCCGCCGGGCGGTCGCGGGTAGGGACGACCACGGAGACGTTCATGGCGGCGACGATAGAGCCGCTCGGGCGTCCCGGGAGCCGCGGAGGCGCGCCCTAGAATCGGCCTCGGCCACTCGATGCTCGTCCTGCTCACAAACGACGACGGAATCGGCGCCGCCGGGCTCCACGCCCTGCGGCGCGCTCTCGGGCAGATCGAGGGCATCTCGACGCGGGTGATCGCGCCGCATACGAACCGAAGCGGCACCGCCCGGAGCATCACCACCCACTCGCCGATCTGGGTCGAGGAGGTGGAGCTCGACGACGGCGAGATCGGCTACGCGACCGAGGGGACGCCGGTCGACTGCGTGCGCTTCGCCGACCTCGGCCTGCTCGGGGAGCGCCCCGGCCTGATCGTCTCCGGGATCAACCACGGCTCCAACCTGGGCGACGACGTCACCTACTCGGGCACCGTGGCGGCGGCGTTCGAGGGCATCGTGCTCGGCCTCCCGGCGGTCGCCGTCTCCCAGCAGGCGGGGGTGGGGGGCATGGGCTATGCGGGCCGCGGCTACGACTTCGCGGTCTCCGCGGGGATCGCCCGCGAGGTGGTCCGCAGGCTGATCGACGAGCCGATGCCGGGGGCCACGTTGATCAACATCAACTGCCCGGCCGGCGAGCTGAGCGGGATCGAGCTCACCCGCCTCGGCAAGCGTCTCTATAACGACGAGCTGAAGCTTGTCGACGAGGACGGCGAAGGTCGGCGCCGGTATGAGATCTACGGCTTCGAGCCCTCCTACGAGGACGAGCCGGGCACCGATCTGGCCGCCGTCGCCCGGGGCCGGGCAGCGATCACGCCGATCCACTTCGAGCTCACGGCGCACGAGGAGCTCGCGCGGCTCGGCGACTGGGACCTGGACGCGATGCTCGCGTCGCTCGAGACCACACCCACGCTGTGAGCGCGCCGGCCGACGCACGAGAGCGGGTCGAGGAGCTGCGGGCGGAGATCGCCAAACACGACCACGCCTACTACGTGCTCGACGACCCCGTGGTCGGCGACGATGTCTACGACGCGCTCCTCGACGAGCTGCGCGCGCTCGAGATCGACCACCCGGAGCTCCTCACGCCGGACTCGCCGACTCAGCGCGTCGCGGGGGGGATGAAGCCGCTCGAGAAATTCGTCCAGGTGGAGCACCTCGAGCCGATGCTCTCGCTCGGGAACGCTCGCGGGGCCGACGAGTTCCGCGCCTGGGAGCAGCGCCTCCACAACCGCCTGCGAAGCCTCGACATCGCGCCCGGCGAGCTGCGCTTCGTCTCGGAGCCGAAGATCGACGGGATCGCGATGTCGCTCGTCTACGAGCGCGGGGAGCTCGCTCGCGCCGCGACCCGCGGCGACGGGGTGATCGGCGAGGACGTCACGCACAACGTGCGCACGATCGAAGACGTGCCGAGGCGCATCGACGATGCGCCGGCAACGATCGAGGTTCGTGGCGAGGTCTACTTCCCCCGCTCGGCGTTCGCGGAGCTGAACGAGCAGCGCGCTTCCGAGGGGCTCTCCACGTTCGCCAACCCACGCAACGCGACCGCCGGCACGATCCGCCAGCTCGACCCGAAGATCGCCGCTTCGCGGCCGCTCTCGATCTGGTGCTACGGGACCGGTGCCCACGACGGGATCGAGTTCGCCACCCATTCCGAGGAGCTCGCGTGGCTGCGCTCGCACGGGTTCAAGGTGCACGAGGACGTCGTTGATCACGAGACGGCGGACGAGGTCGTGGCGCGCTGCCTCTGGTGGGAGGAGCGTCGCGAGTCGCTCGACTTCGAGATCGATGGCTGCGTCGTCAAGGTCGACCAGCGCGGCCTCTGGCGCGAACTCGGGGTCACCGGGCGCGAACCGCGGTGGGCGATCGCCTGGAAGTTCCCGCCGATCACCGCGACGACGACCTTGAACAGGATCGTCTGGAACGTCGGCCGCACCGGCCGCCTGCTCCCGTTCGCGATGCTCGAGCCGGTCCACGTCGGCGGTGTGACCGTCTCGACCGCCACCCTGCACAACGAGGAGGACCTGGCAAAAAAGGACGTCCGCGAGGGTGACGAGGTGGTCGTGACGCGGGCCGGCGACGTGATCCCGCAGGTGATCGCGCCGCTGATCCAGCGGCGCGAGGGCAAGCGGCTTCGCAAGCCGAAGCCCCCGAAGAAGTGCCCGGCATGCGGCACCGAGACGATCAAACCGGACGACTCGGTGTGGACCACCTGCCCCAACCGACGCGGGTGCCCGGGTCAGAACTTCCAGCTCGTCAAGCACTTCCGCGGCGCGATGGACATCGAGGGGCTCGGCGAGAAGAACGTGATGCGATTCCTCGACGAGGCGCTGATCACTGACCCCGCCTCGATCTACGACCTCGACTGGGAGCGGATCGCCGGGCTCGACGGGTTCGGCGAGACCTCCGCCAGGGCGCTGGTGGCCGAGATCGAGCGCTCGAAGGAGCGCCCGTTCGGCCTCGTGCTCTACGCGCTCGGGCTGCCGGGGATCGGGTACGTCAACGCGAACGCGCTCGCGGAGCACTTCGGCTCGATCGACGCGCTGCTCGAGGCGTCGGCGGCGGAGATCACCGAGGTCGACGGGATCGGTCCCGTGCTGGCTGAGACGCTTCAGGAGGAGCTCTCCGACGAGGCGGTACTGGAGCTGATCGGCCGCCTGCGCGAGCGCGGACTTCGGTTCGAGCTCTCCGAGGAGGAGCGCCGGGCCGAGGGCGGCGCGCTCGACGGCAAGACGTTCGTACTCACGGGCACGCTTCCGACGCTCAGTCGCGACGAGGCGACGAAGCTGATCAGGGTCGCGGGCGGCAAGGTGACCGGCTCGGTCTCGAAGAAGACCGACTACCTGATCGCGGGCGACAGCCCCGGGACGAAGCTCGCGAAGGCCGAGGAGGTCGGCACCGAGATCCTCGACGAGGATGGCCTGCGCGACCTCCTCGCCGACGCCGGCGCGCCCGAGCCGGCGCCGAAGCGCGGCGCGCTGCCCCCACAGCGCCGCTAGCTACTCGTCGCCGCTCTCGCGGATGTCCTCCGCGACCCTGTCCTTGAAGGGCTTCAGCTTCTCGAACATCGCGTCCGGGTCGACCTCCTCGGAGGCGTCGTCGCTGCCGACCAGCCATGGCGCGGCGTCGACGGCCGTGCGCCAGCCCGCCTCCTCGGGATCGGTGTCGTCGTCCGGGGTCGCGTCGCCGCCCGCCGTCGGCTCGATCGAGTCCAGGTAGACGTTCGTGTAGCGGCCGCGCTTCTGCTCGTGATGGGTGATGCGGGCTCGCGAGCCCTTGGCCCGCAGCGCCGCTTCGCCGATCGCCTCGCGGAACGTCGTGTACTCGTTGCCGTCGGCATCCCGGACCACGAAGCGGGTGTTGCCACCGCTGGTCTCGAACGTGCTCACGTCGACGACGGTGACCTCGTCCTCCATCGCCCCTTGGATACCCGCCGCGCTATGGGTTGTAGCGGGCGATTGCCGCGGCCATCCGGTCCTGGGCCACCCGGGCGGCGTTCACGTCGACGGAGTTGTTGAGGATCGAAAAGGCGATCGTGTGACCGCCGGCGACGCAGTAGCCGGAGAGCGCCGAGACGTCGGAGAGCGTCCCGGTCTTCGTCGCACAGTTGCCCTCCGCAGCCGTTCCGCGCATCCGGTCGGCGACCGTGCCCTCCCGACCGGCGATCGGCAGCGAGTCCACGAACGCCTCGCCGAGCTTGGCGTCGTCCTCCATCGCGGCCAGGAGCTTGCCGACCTCCTGCGGGGAGACGCCGTTGTGGCGCGACAGCCCCGAGCCGTCGCTCGCCTTGACGTTCGTGCCCGCGGACCGCGCGAACTCCTCCACCTCGCGGGCGCCGCGGTCGCGCGTGCCGCGCCTGCCGCCGACGGCCGCGAGCCGCTTGAGGAGCATCTCGGCGAAGAAGTTGTTGGAGGGCACGTTCGTCTCCTCGATCAGCCGCGCGGCGGTCGTCGAGGCGACCTCGGCCAGCGGGTCGCGCTCGAGCGCGGCCGGAGTGAGGTTGGCGCGCCCGACGCGCCCGGCGACCTGGACGCCGCGCTTGATCAACGCCTTCCTGAGGCCCTCGGCGGCGATCAGCTCCGGCGCGCGCGCGTAATCGCCGCCGTCGTAGCCGTCGTTGAAGGAGAGACCGGAGAGGGGGCTCAGGTCGGGACCGGAGCGTCGCTCCCGGTCGAAGATCGAGTCGTCCGCCAGAACCCTGCCCGTGACCCGCTTCACGCCCTTCGCGGCGACGTTGCGGGCGAGCTCGGCGACCCGCGTGACCGGCTGGTCGTGCGCCCGCGCGAAGCGCGTCGTCCCGAACGCCGGGTCGCCGTCGCCGACCAGGACGAGATCCCCCTTGAGCACCGAGCGACCGTGGCCGGCGAGCTTGCCGCGCGTGTACGCGCGTGTGTGGAGGCGCTCGTCGGGGCCGAGCGCATCGAGGAAGGCCGCGGTCGTGAACAGCTTCTCGTTCGAGGCCGGGATCCGGCGGACGTCCGCCTGGTCGCCGAACAGCAAGGGGTCGCCGCTCGCCTCCGTGTCGTAGACCCAGGCGCCGCTCGCGCCGCCGGCGCCGGAGAGGTGCTCGGCGAGCTCCGCCCGCAGCTCCGAGCGGGAGAGGTCGCGGTTCGAGGCGGCCTCGGATCCCGGCCGCGCGACCGGCGTCGCGCCGCCGTCGTCGAGCGCGATCGCGCGGCCGGAGGGCGTAGTGAACAGGGCCAGCGCGGCAACCAGCGGCAAGAGGAATCGGCGCGTCCCCCGCATCCGCGCGCCAGGGTATCGGGAACGCGCACGAGCGTGGTGAGGCTGTACGGGTGTACCGACTGGAATAATCGACAGGGCCCATGGGCAAGGTCGTCGATTTCGAGGCAGCCGGAGGGGACTCAGGTCCCTCCAAGCGCCGACGCACGCGCCGCAAGGTCTCGAAGACCGCGCTCGTCCTCGGTGGCGGTGGTTTCACCGGCGGTGTCTATGAGATCGGCGCCCTGCGGGCGATCGACCTGCTGGCCACCAACCGAACCGTCAACGAGTTCGACGTCTACGTGGGCACGAGCGCCGGCTCCTTCGTCGCGAGCCTCGTCGCGAACGGCGTCACGCCCGAGGAGATGATGCGGGTGCTGAACCGCGACCTGCCCTCGCCGTTCCGCGACATCAGCCTCTCGACGCTCCTGCAGCCTAACTACGCCGGCTTCGTGAAGAGCTCGGTGGCGCTGCCGCTGAAGCTGCTCGGCGTCGTCCGCGAGCTCGCCGAGAACCTCCGCGAGACCTCGGCCGTGGATCTCGCCTCCGCCCTCGCGGCGGCGCTGCCCCCGGGCGTCTACACCGGCCGCGGCATCGAGCGCTACATCGAGGAGGTCCTCTCCGACCCCGATCGCACGAACGACTTCCGGATGCTCGAGCGCGAGCTCTACCTGGTCGCCACGGATCTCGACACCACCGAGCGGGTCGTCTTCGGGGAGGGCGAGTGGGCGCAGGTGCCGATCTCGACCGCGGTCGCCGCCTCCGGCGCGCTGCCCGGCATCTACGAGCCGGTGAAGATCGACGAGCGCGAGTTCATCGACGGCGGCATCCTGTCGACCACCAACATCGACGTCGCGATCGAGCGCGGGGCGAGGTTCGTCGTCGTGATCAATCCGCTCGTCCCGTACGTCAACGACTTCAACAAGAACATCCCGACGATGACCGGGTCGCGGGCGCGCCGCGTCTCCGACATGGGGATGGCGGCGATCGCCAACCAGACCTTCCGGCTGCTTTCGCACGACCGTCTCCACCGCGCGGTCTCCGACTGGGAGGAGCGCTATCCGGGCGTCGACATCATCCTGATCGAGCCGGAGCTCGACGACGAGCTGATGTTCGGCACCTCGATCCTCGATTACCGCGCGCGCCTGCAGATCGCCAAGCACGGGTTCGAGTCGGTGACGATGAAGCTGGCGCGCGACTACGATCGCTACAAGGCGATCGCCGAGCGTCACGGGATCCAGATCTCCGCGCGCCGCGTCCGCCACGTCCTCGACCAGGTCGAGCGCGAGGCCGAGAACCTCTCGGCCTGGCGGCGCGTGCTCGAGCAGACCACCTCGGCGCTCCTGCGCTCCTCGCCGCCGCCCCAGGGCGACACCGCGGAGCCGGCCGAGAGCTCCTAGCCGCGCAAGAGCTACGCAGGGCGCTAGTCGCGACAGATGCGGGTGCGCTTGCGAACCGTCAGCAGACGGCCGTCGACGAGCTCCGTGAGCGCCCGCACCTCCGGCCGGCGCTTCGAGCGCAGGAGCCGCGGCCGGATCTTCTTTTTGAACGGCGCCGCCGCGTCGTGGCCGGCGCGGTTCGCGCCGACCGAGAAGCTCACCCGTACGAGTCCGGGCGTGCCGGCGCCGCGGATTCGGGCGAGGAATTCCTTCGGCTCGCGACAGGAGCGCCCGTGGGCGCGGCGCGAGCGCGGGAGCTTCAGCCGCAGGTCCGGCTTCTTGCGGCAGCTGTCGCCGGCGCAGCCGCGAAGCGAGGCGAGCCGCTCGACGAGCGACGCCTCGACCGCGTCGAACGCCGCGTTCGCCGCCTGGTTGGTGAGCTGGAACGGGTCCGCCAACAGGTCGTAGAGCTCGACCTCGCCGGTGGCGTTCTGGACGTACACGTAGCGCGAGGTCCGGATCGCGGCGAACTCGCCGCTCTGCGGCGCGCCGTCGTCGTCCGCGTCGAGCACGTTTCCCTTCTCGAGCAAGAGCTCGCGGCCGTGATAGCGGTCCGGGTGCGCCGCGAACGGAAGCAACGAGCGGCCATCGACGGTACGGCCGGTGGTCGCGCCGGTGGCCTCGAGGATCGTCGGCGCGAGGTCGGCGTTCACGGCGAGATCGTCGATCGTCACGCCCTCGGGGACATCGGGGCCGCGGATCACGAGTGGCACGCGGGCGGCCTCCTCATAAACACGATTCTTGCCCGTCTGGACGCGGTGCTCTCCATGGAAGAAGCCGTTGTCGGAGGTGAACACCAGCAGGGTCCGGTCCAGCTCGCCCGCCGCCTCGAGGGCATCGATGATCCGCCCGACTCCCTCGTCCACGGAGAGCAGCGACTCGAGCCGGCAGCGGTACTTGCGCTGAATCGCCGACGTCTCCTCGGCGGTGATCGCCGACAGTCCCTGGATCGCCGCGGGCTTATCGGAGACGTCGGCCTCGCTGTAGCTCGGCGGCAGCGGCAGCGGCTGGGAGTCAAACGCGGTCGCATGCCGCGGAGCCGGCTTGGCCGTCGCCCCGCAGTTGAACGGCGGCTGCCGGTTCGGGTTCGGGCCGCCGGAGTGCGGGGCCGTGTACATGGCGCCGAGGAAGAAGGGCCCGCCCGGCGCATTGCGGTTGATCGCATCGACGGCGAGATTCGTGAACATGTCCTGCTTGAAGTCGGTGGCCGCGCTTCCGTAGCCGACGAGCGAGCCGTTCTGGTTCAGCGTGTAGTCGTAGACCGACTGCGTGGAGCCGGACGTGGCCGCGTACCACTCGTTCCAGCCGGGCGGCACGTAGGCGGGGTCGGTCTCGGCCTCCCCGTACCCGTTCAGGTACTTGCCGACGTGGATCGTCCGGTAGCCGGCGGTCTGGAGCCACAGCGGCAGCGCATTGGAGTCGTCGAAGCGCCCGAAGCCGCCGTCGGGCGGGCTGTTGCCGAGGACCCCGTGGTTGTGCGCGTACTGACCCGTGTAGAAGGTCGCCCGCGAGGGGCAGCAGAGCGGCCAGTTGGTGAAGCTGTTCGCGAACGTGGCGCCGCGCTGGACAAGCTCGGCGCCGACCGTCCCCATCTTCTCGAGCGAGGCCTGGGTCTGGTCGTCGGTCATCACGACGACTACGTTCGGGCGCGGCTCATCGCCGGATGCGCCGACCGCCGGCGGGGCGACGACGGCCGCTGCGATCGCGGCCGCGATGCCGAGCGCGGCCGCCCCGACCTTGCCCTTCGCTCCCATCACCCGAGCAAACCGGCGACCGGGCGAAAGTCGCGCTCAGCTCGCGTATAGCTGCTCGATCTGCTGCGCGTACTTGTCCGCGACCACGTTGCGCTTCACCTTCAGCGTCGGCGTCAGCTCACCGCCTTCCTGGGAGAGGTCCGCGGGGAGGATCTCGATCCGCTTGACCTGCTCGACCCGGGCGAACTTCTCGTTGACCTTGTCGACGTGCGCCTGGATCGACTCGCGGACGTCGTCGTTCGCCGCCAGCCCGGCGGCGTCCATGTGCAGGCCGCGGTCGCGCGCATAGGCGGCCGCCTCCTCGGGATCGAGCGTGACGAGCGCAACCAGGTAGGGCCGCCGGTCGCCGATCACGACGCACTGGGAGACCAGGGGGTGCTGCTTGATCTCGGCCTCCAGGTTCGCGGGGGTGATGTTCTTGCCGCCCGCGGTGATGATGATGTCCTTCTTGCGGCCGGTGATCTTCAGGTAGCCGTCCGCGTCGAGCTCGCCGACGTCGCCCGTGTGGAGCCAGCCGTCGCCGAGCGCCTCGCGGGTCGCCTCCTCGTTCTTGTAGTAGCCCTGGAACACGTTCGGGCCCTTGACGAGGACCTCGCCGTCGTCCGCAATCCTGATCTCACAGCCCGGAAACGGCCTGCCGACCGTCCCCCACTTGAAGTCCTCGGGGGTGGCGATCGTGGCGGCGGTCGAGGTCTCGGTCATCCCCCAGCCCTCGAGGACGAGGACGCCGGCGGCGTCGAAGAACTCCAGGATCTCGGGATTGATCGGCGCCGCGCCGGTCACGGCGAGCTTCAGCTTGCCGCCGAACAGGTCGCGGATCTTGGAGAGGACCTGCTTGTCTGCGATCCGGTGCTGGAGCGCCAGGATCGGGTTCGGGCGCTGGCCCTCCCGCTCGAGTCGCCGCACCTTCTTGCCGACCTTGATCGCCCAGTCGAAGACGGTCTTCTTGAGCCCGCCCTCCTTCTCCACGTTGGCGGTGGCGGCCGTGTAGATCTTCTCGAAGATCCGCGGGACCGACGGGAAGTAGGTCGGCTTCACCTCGCTCAGGTTGGGGAGGATCTTGAGCGGATCGCGCTCCCAGTAGGCGAGGGTGGCGCCGAGGTCGAAGGTGCCGAGCTGGATCAGCAGCGCGAACGAGTGCGCGAGCGGGAGGAAGAGGTATGTGAGCTCGTCCTCGCCGAGCACGCTCACCGAGTGGACCATGTCCAGCATCGAGCGGTAGTTTTCGTGTGAGATCACGCAGCCCTTCGGCGGCCCGGTCGTCCCCGACGTGTAGATGAACGTGCAGACGTCGCCCGGCCCGACGCTCGACCAGCGCCGCTCCCAGTCCTCGTCGGTGCCGGTCGCGCCACGCGCCACGAGGTCGTCGAGCGAGATCGCGTCGGCCGCGTGGCCCGTCATCCGGATCACGTGCTGAAGCGCGGGGCACCGGTCGCGGACCTTCCGGACCTTCGCCATCTGCTCGTCGTCCTCGACCACGACCGCGACGGCATCGGAGTTCTCGAGCACGTACTGACACTCCTCCGCCGAGTTCGTCTGGTAGATCGGGACGACTGTGGCGCCGGCGGACAGGGCCGCGAAGTCGAAGTACGTCCACTCGGGACGGGTGTTGGAGAGGATCGCGACCTTGTCGCCGAGCTCGATCCCGAGATCGATCAGTCCGAGCGACAGCTTGCGGACGATCTCGCCGACCTCGCTGTAGCTCTTCGACGTCCAGCGTCCGGCGTCGTCCTTGTAGAGCACCGCGCGGCGAGACCCATGCTTGCGGGCGGCGAGCGGCAGCAGGTCAGCAAGCGTGTTCGCGCCGGTGCTCGACTCCGCCGCGGGAGTTTCGACCGCTGCGCTCTCCATGCCTTCCCTCTCTATCCGATTGCGCTGGACGCGGCGGGCGATCGCCCGCGCGCCGAAAGCTACCTGAGGGCGCTCAGCGGCGGCGGCGCGCGGTACACGGGTACCACGCGGTGATGTGGAGGGTTCTCAGGCGGCGGCCTGAGGCGACTTCGTGGCCCGGCCGAGCTGTCTGAGATTCGAGACGAAGAGGGTCTTGTCGATACGGCCGTTGAAGATCGGTACGCCCATTTCCATGCACTTGGAGATCACCTCCCGCCGCTTCATGTTGACCTCATCGGCGAGCTCCGTGGGCGTCAGGTGATTAGGCACGTACGGCTCCTCCTTCGCTGTCGTCTCAGACAAATCAAGTCTTAACGCTTTGCCCGGACGTGTCAACGGAAACGGCCGCAAATACCGCGAATACGGAATACGGGGGGTGGAGGGCGGCCGCGCCCCATAACATTTTCGCCGCGATGGCCGAGGGGCTCAACGAGGGCGGGTCCGAACCTGGCGACGGGGATGGACGGGGCGAGTTCATCGACTCGCTCATGGACACCGAGCTCTACTCGATCGGCGCCTACTTCTGCGACGAGCACCCGGACCTGGTGGACGAGGTGGTCGCTCGCAGCGAGGCGATCGAGCGCAGCGGGCTCGAGGGTTACGCGACCGCAGCCGGCGCGGACGTCGAGGAGACCTTCGAGACCCTGCTCACCGGCCTCGCCGTGCGGTACTACAAGGCGGTCGCCGGCTGACGGCGCGCGCCGCCTACGGTCTCAGCCCCTGGGTCCCGCGCGTGCTCCTGGCGCTGGGGGCACTCGCGCTCGGCTATGCGATCTATTCGCTGTCGGTCGGTGAGGGTGGGCCCGAGCCGGCCACGGTCGGCGGCGTCAACGACGTCCAGCGGATCTTCGGCGGCGTGCCGCAGGAGGGAGCGCGACTCGGCGACGAGGATGCGCCCGTCACCGTCAACGTCTTCAACGACGTGCAGTGCGCGCCATGCGCGGACTTCGAGATCGACACGATCGATCCGATCATCGACGAGCGTGTTCGCTCCGACGATGTCGCATTCGAGTTCCGCCACTTCTCCGTTGCGCAGAACGACACGACGCTCGGCGCGATCGGCGCAGAGGCGGCCGGGAGGCAGGATCGTCAATGGCAGTACCTCGACACGTTCGTCCGCAACCAGGAGCTGGCCGAGGGGCGGGCCGTGGACGAGGACATCCTGCGCGAGGTTGCCGAGGCCGTCCCGGAGCTGGACGTCGATCGCTGGGAAAGCGACTTCGGCGACCCGTCCAGCGAGGAGCTGGTTCGCGACGACGCAAAGCTCGCCTTCGACCTCAAGCTTCCGGCGGAGCCGGCCGTCGTCATCGACGGACCCGCCGGTGAGCGGCAGCTGATCGAGACGCCGAGCCGCAATGAGATCGAGGCGGCGATCGCTCAGGTCTCGGGCTCGGATTGATCCGTCGAGCGCGCCGCCCCGTCGCGCCACTGGCGGTGCGCGTAGTGCGTGACGACCAGCAGGGCGACGAGGACCAGGGCGCCGAGCCAGATGATCGGATCGTTGGCGGAGAGGGTCTCGAGCCGGCTCCCGAGGTAGACGAAGACGGCTGTCAGCGGCAGGTAGCCCACCGCGGTCGTCCAGAGGAAGGTCCGGAAGTCGGCGCGGGCCGCGCCAGCCGCGATCGAGAAGAGGCTGAAGGGGATGATCGGGATCAGCCGCATCGCGAGGAGCAGCGTCGTGCCGCCGGCCTCCACCATGCTCTCGATGCGCTCGAAGCGGTGCTCGCCCACGAACCGCCAAAGCAGGGGTCGCGCCGCGTGGCGCCCGACCCAGTAGGCGAGGACGGCATTGATGATCCAGCCGAGCATCACCAGTGGCAGCCCGACCCAGAATCCGTAGACGTAGCCGACGGCCGCGTCGAGGATCTCGGCCGGATACCAGACGACGACGTGGGCCAGAGCCAGCCCGAGGGCGATCAGCGCGCCGCCGACGCCGAGCCCGCGCAGGTCGCCGCGCAGGTCGGCGGTGTCGCCCGAGATCGCGTCCGAGACACCCTGCCGAAGGGGGTCGACCGCGACCACGAGCAGCGCCAGCAACAGGATGCCGCCGAGCGTCGCCACGATCCCCGCCAGCGGCGTCGGCTCCCGCGATTCCCGTCGTCGCGCCTCCCCCCTCGCTGGCGAGTCACCCGACACTCCATGAGTATTGCGGGAGCCCCCGCGTGGTTAGACTTGGGCCCTCTCGGGGCGTGGCGCAGCCTGGTAGCGCGCACCGTTCGGGTCGGTGAGGTCCCCGGTTCAAATCCGGGCGCCCCGATTAACCACGTTGCAGCCGGCGTCGGCCGTGCGTGGCATGAGCAGACGAGGGGGTGTCCTCGACGCGGTTCGGGTCGCAGTTGGTGATGTCGCAGGACAACAGGGAGATCGTTGGGCGAGCGCTCCGCGCGTGGTCACCGGGGACGGCGCAATGAGCCTGATCGTGATGGCGGCCAGCGTCATCGGCGTGGCCGCGCTGTCCATCGGATTGCTATGGCTGGGCCGGCGCAGCCCGTGGAATGAGCGCTTCGCGGGAGAAGTTCGGGCGCACGACGAGGCCTTCGAGTTTTTGGGCACCGCATACGCCGTGCTGCTCGCTTTCGTGGTCGTTCAGGCGTATACGAGCTACGACGACGCTAAATCCGGGGCTGAAGTGGAAGCTGAAGCCGTCCTGCAGCTCTCGCGGACGGCCGAGGCATTCGATCCGAGCCAGCTCGAGCGCCTCGAGGGCGTGCTGGTGTGTTACGGCCGCGCGGTGATCCACCATGCCTGGCCCGCGATGGAGCAGCAGATGGCGAGCCCGGTCGTCAACGACTGGGGCACCCGCTTTCGACAGGAGGCGCTCCGGAGCCAGCTCCACTCGTTCGTTCAACGCGCCTCGTTCCGGCAGCTGCTCCAGGAACAGGACCAACGAATCGAGGGCCGCCGCAACCGTCTTGCCGAGGCGATACGCGTCGTCCCGTCGCCCCTGTGGCTGGTCCTCGCGCTGGGCGCGTTCCTGACGATCGGCTGGGTGGTCCTGGCTTCGAGCGCTCGTGGGAGCTTCCTCGTCCAAGCCGCCGTGGTGGCGTCGGTGGCGGCGATGGTCGCCTCCGTGCTGCTGCTGGTCTGGTTCCTGGATCACCCCTTCGGGGACCACAGCGGAGCGATCGCGCCGACGGAGATGGAGCACGCGCTCGAGACCATCGCCGAGGAGGAGGACGACCAGGGCATCGACGTGGCGCCTCCCTGCACTTCGGCCGGCGACCCGGCCCCCGCCTGAGACCTCGCGCTACGGCCCGGTGAAGCCGCCGTCGAAGCAGGGGCCGCCGTTGCAGGTGTCGGTGATGTGGCTTTGGGCGTCCGGCTGCAGGAAGTCGGAGACCATCTGCTGCTCGGCGGGCTCCTGCCGCGGGAGGCCATGCGGGTCGTCGCCGCTCTTGTTCGGGAGGTTCCCGATCGGTGGCGGGTCGGTGCCGAGCACGCCGTTGTCGGCGCCGCCGTCACCCGGCCGCACGGGACCGCCGTCCCAGTAGACGATCGCCGAGCCGCTGTAGGGGTAGCTCGCGATCGGCTCGATGCCCCAGGCGACGTCGACGCCCGGCCAGCGCCCGTCATAGACCACCGGCGTGTGGATTCGGGCCCCGATCGTCCGCGCCTCGACGTCCGCCTGCCACGTCGTCACCTGATGGTCGCCGAATGCGACGTCCATCAGCACCTCGTGCGGTGGCGTGTTGGGCGGCGGGTTCACGGTCATCCGCTGCGCGTAGCCATTCGGCTCCGAGCGATCCCAGACGATCTGGATCAGCGACAGCGCCAGCGGCCGCGCGAGCTCGTTTGGGTACGCCGGGTAGAGGACCGCTGAGTAGGTGTCGAAGTCGATCGACCGCGTGAGCAGCGTCGAGTACCCCATCGCCGGGACGCCGAGCGAGGCCCGGGTGAAGTCCGGCGCGACGGCGGTGAGCGCGCCGCCGAGGATCCCGCCCTGGCTGTTGCCGTTGTAGTAAAGCCGCGAGGTGTCGATCACCGCGCCCCCGTCCGGCCGGAAGCTCGCATTGCTGACGACCCCGTTCGGGTGGACCATCAGCCGCCCGAGGTAGAGCTCGTTGAGCAGCCCCTGTTGGACGCGGTCGCTCAGCTCCGGGAACCGTCCCAGGTCCTGGAGGATCCCGATCGTGTTCGGGATGTCCTCGCTGGCGAACCCGATCTCGTCGGTGGCGCAGAAGACGAAGTCATGCGCCTGGGCGAGGCTGCGCTGGGCGCTCGAGTTGACCTCGGACGCAGTCCCGAGCAGGCCGTGCCCGTAGAGCGACGGGCGCCCCGGGGTGCCGCCGACGCCGGTCGCCGCATTCGGGATGATGCAGTCGAAGTTCGCCTCGTACGTGCCGTGCTGGACCGGGTTGCCGTTGGCATCGAGGTCGAACGTCGCCGGGGCCGCGCACCCGTTGGTCAGGTAGCAGGGAACCGTGAAGGTACCCCTGACCCGCCGCGCGACCTCGGCACTCGGGTCGTCGTCGACCTGGGTGACCGTGAACGAGGGCGCCGAGCCCTGCACGACGCCGTCGTCGAGGTCCGTGTCGCCGAGCTGCGCGAAGGCGTCGTCGCGGATGTGCAGGAGGCGCGAGTAGTTGTTCTCGTCGCTCGCGACCGTGAAATCCCAGGCGAGGTACAGGTTGTGGCGCTTGATCTTCGCCTTGCGCAGGGCGCGGAAGACCTTCTCGAAGCGCTTGTGCTGCTGCTTGATCGCTTTCTTCTTCTTCGCGGGCAGGTCGTCCCGGTAGTAGCGGAAGCCCTCCGGCGCCGCGAGCTTGGTGCCGTCCGCGTCCTTGAGCCGCCGCATCGCGACGATGTAGCGATGGCCGGCCTCGAACTGGGTCGCTCCGTGGATCAGAAGCGCGGTCGACTCGGGGTTGGTCGCGTTCGAGTCGAGCTCGACCCAGATCGGCACGCGCTCGTTGGTCTGCGCGTCGATGACCACGATCGGCTCCCGCGAGGTCTGCGACTCGTTCCGGCTGAGGTCGTTGAGCGGGATCGGATTCGTGTTCGCGAAGGCCTGCGGGTTGTCGAGCCCGGGCACGCGCAGCGTGATGACCTGCCCCGGGCTGAAGCCGTCGCTCGCGTTGTAGGGATCGGCGTCGATCGGGACGCCGCCCGCGTTCCGCGGCATCGCGGCGTCGTGGAGGTTGAGCCGCTTGCCGGTCTCCGTCGAGGAGTCCTTGACGGTGTAGTAGTCGTCCGGGAACGGCATCAGGCAGAGCGAGCCCTCCTGGGCGCCGATGAAGTCGCAGTCCGTACTCCGGCTGAGGTGGATCGGCTTCGGCCTGCAGGCCTTGGTGTTGCGCTTCAGCTCGACCTTCGCCTTGCCGGCGCCCTTCGCGGACACCGTGATCTTGCGGGCCTCGCAGCTCTTGATCCGGTTCTTGCCCTTGGGCGTCAGCTTCAAGGTCGCGGTCGGGTGCCCCGCGCTCAACTTCGTCGGCTTCGCGAGCTTGCGCGGCTCCTGCTGGTCGAAGGTCGTGGACTTTGCCTTGACCTTGACCGCGCCGCCGTCGAGGCCCTTGACCTTCACCTTGAGCCCGCGCTTGTGGAGGATCTGCTTCTGGCCCTTGGCCAGGACCTTGACCTTCGCCTTCTTCGCCGCGCCGGAGTCCGCGCCGGCGAGCGCCGTGGCCGTCCATCCCGCCAAGGCGATGATCGCAAGCGTCGCGACGCACAGCCTCGAGATCCCTCTCAACACTCTCTCCTCCTACACGCTGCCTCGCCGCGCCGACCCCGGTGGCGCGGCCCTTCGCAGGCGTGCCCTGCCTGCGCGGCCGACACTATCAATCGCCGGCGCTCGGCTAGTGTGATTGGAAGAAGGACCTTTCGACGAGGAGGCAATTTGATGGCGTACGAGGTACCGGACCTTCCCTACGACTACGGCGCGCTCGAGCCCCACATCGACGAGCAGACGATGCGCGTCCATCACGACAAGCACCACCAGGCCTACGTCGACAAGGCGAACGCCGCCCTCGAGGGCTCGCAGTGGGCGGACAAGCCCGTCGAGGAGGTGCTCCTCAACCTCGACAAGGTCCCGAACACCGTGGCCGTCAAGAACAATGCCGGCGGCCATGCGAACCACTCGCTGTTCTGGCAGATCCTCAGCCCCGACGGGGGCGGCGAGCCGAGCGACGCCCTCGCCGACGCGATCAACGAGAAGTGGGGCGGACTCGACGCCCTCAAGGAGGAGATGAAGACCTCCGGCGTCAACCAGTTCGGCTCGGGCTGGGCCTGGCTCGTCTACGTCAGCGAGGGCGGCCTGCAGGTGACCAGCACGCCGAACCAGGACTCGCCGATCTCGAGCGGCTCCACGCCGCTCCTGGGCATCGACGTCTGGGAGCACGCCTACTACCTCAAGTACCAGAACCGCCGCCCCGACTACATCGACGCGTTCTGGAACGTCGTCAACTGGGACGAGGTCGCTCGCCGCTACGAGGAGGCGACGGGGTAGCCACCCGAAGCCCGTGGCCGGCCCGTTGCGCGAGCACTGCGCCGAGGCGGGCCACAAGCGCCTCCGAGCGTCCGGTGATCTGAAGCCAGGTCACCCGCAGGACGAGATAGCCACGCGTGACCAGTTCCTGATCGCGCAACGAGTCGCGCTCGCGCGCGGGCCGCGCGGCGTGCCACGCGTGGCCGTCGACCTCGACCACCATGCGCTCCCGCCGCCAGAGGAAGTCGACTTCGTGGCCACAGAGGAAGGCGTTCGTCTCCGGCGCCGGCAGCCCGGCGCGACGGATCAGGGCCAGCAGCCGGCGCTCGGAGCGTGCCCGCGTCCGGGCGGGATCACCTTGTTCGAGCAAGCCGCGGAGCCTCCGCCTACCCCTGCGGCTCGGGTAGCGGTCGATCAGCGCGCGGAGCTGGTCGAGGGTCGACCGGTTGCGGCCTTGGGCT
>Ga0126312_10000239_pt1 | contig 29493 bp, 30 predicted proteins | sample Plot104A_FD_92537 | JGI IMG/M metagenome (GOLD analysis project Ga0126312, IMG submission 92537) | Serpentine soil microbial communities from UC McLaughlin Reserve, CA, USA - Plot104A | ecosystem: Environmental > Terrestrial > Soil > Grasslands | place: USA: UC McLaughlin Reserve, Lake County... | reverse complement strand
GGGCGGGCGTGTGCTCGCGCGCGGCAAGTGTTCCGGTGTTACGCGGCACTCGCCCGCCCCGCCTCAGGCGGAGCCGACCTGCTCGGCCTCGCGCAGGATCGCGTCGGCGCCGGCGGTGAGCAGCCGTCCGGCCACCTCGCGCCCGAGGGCGGAGGGCTCGGCCGGGTCGCCCTCGACTTGGTCGCGGACCCACCGGCTGCCATCCGGCAGGCCGGCGAAGGCCGAGAGCTCGAGGGCCTCCCCTCGCAGCACGGCGTGGGCGCCCATCGGCGTGTGACAGCTCGCGTCGAGGGCCATGACGAGCGCTCGCTCGGCGGTCAGCGCGATCAGCGCGGAGCGGTCCGTGACGGCCGCGGCGACCTCTTGCGCCGCGGCGTCGCCTTCGCGAGCCTCGAGCGCGAGGCAGCCCTGGCCGGGGGCGGGGACGAGCTCCGGGAGCGGCTCGCCCTCGGCCGCGCGGCCGAGACGCGCCAGGCCGGCCCGGGCGAGGACGAGCGCGTCGTAGCGGCCCTGGGCAAGCCTGCGCAGGCGGGTATCCACGTTGCCGCGCAGCCCACGCACCTCGAGCTCCGGCCGCAGCGCGAGCAGCTGGGCGCGGCGGCGCAGGCTGCCGGTGCCCACCACGGCGCCGTCGGGCAGCGCACTGAGGGAGGCGGCCCCGCAGAGCGCGTCGAGCGGGTCGGCCCGCTGGGGCACCCCCACGATGGCCAGGCCGTCGGCCAGCTCGCCGGGCACGTCCTTGGCCGAGTGCACGGCCAGGTCCACCTCGCCGGCGAGCAGCGCCTCCTCCAGCTCCTTCACGAAGCGGGCCTTGTCGCCCGCCGCACCCCGATCCCCGGACGTGGTGATCGTGACGAGCTCAGCCTCGACGGGCAGGCGCGCCGCCACCCAGCCCGCCTGCGCCAGCGCCAGGGCGCTGCCGCGGGTGCCGACCCTCACCGCCGCCGGTGGGAGTCGAGCCTCGTGACCTCCGCGGGCGCGTCCTCGACGGGCTCGCCAAGGATCCCCGACGAGGGTTCGAGACCGAACAGCTCCCGGAGCGCGTGCACGTGCAGGTGGGAGCACTCGGCCCCCTCCGCGCCCTTCAGGCGCAGGGTGGGCTCGTGCAGCAGCCGGCGCACCACCGCGCGCGCCATCACGCGGAGCTGCTCGCGATCGGCCAGCGACAGCGACTCCCAGCGCGACTCGTTCTCGCGCAGTACCTGCTCTACGATCGCGTCGCCCCGAGCGTGGAGCGCCGCGATGGTGGGCACCACGTCGAGGCTCGCCATCCAGCGATCGAACGCCTCGACCTCCTCGGCGACGATCGACTCTCCGCGGGCGGCCTCGCCCTCGCGCCCGCTCAGGTTGCGCGCCACCGCGCGCTGGAGATCGTCCATGTCGAACAGGGCGATGCCGGGGAGCTCGCGCACGGCCGGGTCGACGTCGCGCGGCACGGCGATGTCGATCAGCACGAGCGGCCGGTCGGGCCGCGCGGCCGCGACCTCGGCCAGCTCGTCGTGCCCCATGATCTGGTGGGGCGAGGCGGTGCTCGACACCACGATGTCCGCGCGATCGAGCTCCGAGGGGAGGTCGTCGAAGCGGACCGCCGCGCCCCCGAAGCGCTGAGCCAGGCCGATCGCCCGGTCGTAGCGCCGGTTGGCGACGAACACCGTCTCGACGCCACGCTGACGCAGGGCGCGGGCGGTGAGCTCGCCGTTCTCGCCGGCGCCGATCACTAGCACCCGGCGGCTGGTCAGGTCCCCGAGCATGCCGGCGGCGAGCTCGACGGCCACCGACGAGACCGACACCCGCGAGCGCCCCACGGCGGTCTCGGTGCGCACGCGCTTGCCGGCGGCGAGCGCGTCGCGGAAGAGGCGGTTCGAGACGGGGCCGGTGGCGCCCTCGACGAGCGCCAGCTCGTAGGCGCGCTTGACCTGCCCCTGGACCTCGGCCTCGCCGACGATCATCGAGTCGAGCCCGGCGGCGACCGAGAACAGGTGGCGCACGGCCTCGCGGCCTCGCATCGAGTAGAGGCTGGCGAGGAGCTCGGTGGGGCGGATGTCGGCCTGGCGCGCGAGCAGCGCGAGCGCCTCGGTCTCGGCGGCCACGGGGTTGGCGGCGACGAGGTACAGCTCGGTGCGGTTGCAGGTGGAGATGGCCACAGCCTCGTGGGTGGCGGGGCCCTCTGTCAGCTCCGCGAGCACGGCCGCTGCACGGCCCTCCGGCAGCGCGAGGCGGTCGCGCAGCGCCAGGGGAGCGGTCTTGTGCGAGGCGCCCAGCGCCAGGATGTCGCCGGTCACTCGTCCTCCACGAGCTGGTCCGCTCGAGGCGTGTCCCCGGAGGGGTCACCCTGAAGAGCTTCGACCGCGCGCGCGATGCGGGCGATCTTGGACCCGATGATCGCCACGTACACGAGCACCAGCGCGAAGAAGACCACATAGGCGCCGGCCACGTACTTGCCGGCCTCGTCGAGCGGGAGCGCCGGCATCAGGCCACTGCTGCGGGCTCGCGCGCCTCGAGCCGCCGGCGCAGCCGCTTGAGCCGGGCTTCGGCGTGCTTGGAGGTCAGCTCGAGCTTCCACAGCGTCACGAACAGCAGCGTCATGGCCAGCAGCGAGACGAGAAAGGTCAGCCGCATCTCGCCGGGCAGGTCGCCGCCCGTCTGGGAGAGCACGCGCGGGTGCGTGAACGACTCGGCCAGCCTGACCGCCACGAAGTTGAGGGGCACGAATGCACCGGCCGCGATCGCGAACACCGACGAGTAGCGCGCCTGCCGATCGGGGTCCTCGATCGAGAAGCGAAGCGGGTAGTAGACGCAGTAGAGGAGGAACACGACGAGGAACGAGACGAGCACGGGCTCGTCCCACACCCACCAGTGGCCCCACGAGGCGCGCGCCCAGATCGAGCCGGTGGCGAGCACCCCGACGCCAAGTATCACCGACAGGTGGATCGCCACGTAGGAGCGGACGTCCCAGGAGCGGTCGCCGGTGCGCAGGTGGCGGATTGCCATGACACCGGCCGCGACCCAGCCGCACAGCGCCACGATCGCCATCGGCACGTGCACGTAGAAGATCTTCTGCACGAAGCCCTGGTCGGCGTCGAGCGGCGCGTAGAAGAAGACCAGCGCCAGCGCCGCTGTCATGGTCACCGCCGTGGCGGCGGCGAGCGGCTTGAGTCCACGCGCGTAGGCCATCAGTCCTCGAGCAGGAAGTCGAAAACGGCGACCGAGAGCAGCACGAACACCACATCGTAGAGGCTGAGGAGCCCCAGCCAGCGACCCAGATCCTCGGGCCTCTGGGAACCGCGCAGCAACGGCTCGGTGGCGTGTGCCGCCCCGATCAGGACCGGCACGAGCAGCGGCAGCAGCAGAAGCGGCACGATCAGCTCGCGCGCCCGCGTCTCCACCGCCAGCGCCGACACGAGCGCGCCCACCGCCGCCAGGCCGAGGTCGGCCAGCAGCACGATCGCGAGCAGCTCGGGCAGCGCTTCGAGCAGGTCTGGGCCGAGCAGCAGCAAGGCGAACGCCGGCAGCGCCACGATCTCCACCGCTACGAGAAACAGGAACAGCGCCGCCGCCTTGGCGAGGAACAGCGCGGTGCGGTCGACCGGCGCCAGCAGCAGCGCGTCGATGCCGCCCTGCTCGCGCTCCGCCGCGAACAGTCGCGTGACCCCGATGATCGCCGCGAGCAGCAGGGTGACCCAGAGCACGCCGGAGGCGAGCGACCCGTCCAGCGAGTTGCGGTCGAGCCCGAAGTGGAACAGCACGAACACGACCACCGTGAAGAGGGTCATCGCCGGCACCGACTCCTTGGTGCGCAACTCGAGCCGCAGGTCCTTTCGGAGGATCGCCCGGGCGGCGCGAATCACCGGTACAGCTCCCGCGCCTGCGCCGCGTCCACCCGCTCGGCGAACACCTGGTGCCCGCGCTTCAGCCCGAGCGCGAGGTCTGCCTCGGCGAGCCCTCCCTCGACGTCGTGCGTCACGAGCACCCGCGTGCGTTCCGAGGCGCGCCCGATGAGCGGCTCGAGCAGCTCGGCGGCGGCGGGGTCGAGGCTGGCCCGCGGCTCGTCCAGCAGCAGCAGCGGAGGGTCGTGCAGCACGGCGCGCGCCACCGCCAGCCGCTGCACCATGCCGCGCGAGAGGTCCCGCACGGGCTCGTCGGCCCTGCGCTCCATGGCCACGGCGGCCAGCACCTCGTCCACCCGGCCGTCCGCCAGCCTATGCAGGCTGGCTTGATAGCGGAGGTTCTCCCGGCCCGTCAGCTCGCGGTAGAGGAGCGGCTCGTGGCCGAGGAAACCCACGCGCCCGTGCACCTTCCACGCCTCGCGCGGCAGCTCGGCCCCGAGCACGCGCACCTGGCCGCCGTGCGGTCGGAGCAGGGTGGCCAGCACCCGCAGGAGCGTGGTCTTCCCGGCGCCGTTGGCGCCCAGCACCGCGAGCGTCCGGCCGGGCTCGACCCGAACCGACACGCCCTGAAGCGCCACCCGGTCCCCGAAGCGGCGCTCGAGCCGGTCGAGCTCAAGCACGCTCGAGGGTGTCCGCCGCGTGGCGGAGCGTGGGCTGGACGATCGGCCACGACTGGCCGATCGCCTTCGGGCTGCCCGGGAAGTTCACGATCAAGGTCCGCCCGCGGACGCCGGACACGCCGCGTGAGAGGATCCCGAGCGGGGTGTGCTCGCGGGAATCGGCCCTGATCGCCTCGGCGTAGCCGGGCGCCTCGCGGTCGATCACCGCTCGGGTGGCCTCGGGCGTCACGTCGTCGGGCGTCAGCCCGGTGCCGCCGGTCGTGAAGACGAAGCGCACGCCGTCCTCGTCCGCGAGCCGCCGAAGCGCGAGCGCGATCGCCTCGCGGTCGTCGGGCACGGTCTCGTGGGTGGTCTCGAGCCCCGCGTCGCGGCAGAGCTCGACGAGCGCGGGGCCGGAGAGGTCCTCTCCCTCCCCCCGCGCCCGGCTCGACGAGACCGTCAGCACGGCCGCCCTCACCCGCGCCGCCAGTCCTCCTTGCCGCCCGTCTTCTCGAGCAGGACGAGCTCGGCGACCTCGACGCCGCGCTCGAGGCCCTTGACCATGTCGTAGACGGTCAACGCGGCCACCGCGGCGGCGGTCATGGCCTCCATCTCGACGCCGGTCTGGGCGCTCGTGCGCGCCTCGGCCGTGAGCGTGACGCTCTCCTCGCCCACTTCCGCGGTGAGGTCGACGAACGAGAGCGGCAGCGGGTGGCAGAGCGGGACCAGATCGGCGGTCCGCTTGGCGGCCTGGATGCCCGCTATGCGGGCCGTCCCCAGCACGTCGCCCTTTGGCGCATTGCCCTCCCGCACCGCGGCGGCGGTGGTGGGGCTCATGCGCACCACGGCCCGCGCCAGCGCCCGGCGGTCCGTTACCTCCTTACCCCCGACGTCCACCATCCGCGCGCGGCCGGCCTCGCCCATGTGGGAGAGCTCAGGCGGGGGCATGCGTCTGCTGCGCGGCCCCGATCAGGTCGCGCACCGCGGCCTCGTCGCCCCGGCGCAGCAGCTCGACGGGGTCGGGCTCCCCGTTCACGATCGACTCGAAGAAGAGCTTCCGTTCCTGATAGGTGGGAAGCGTCCCCTTGGCCCACCCGCGCACCTCGTTCAAGAGCACGGCCAGTCGGGCGTAGGGCTCCCCGTACTCGTCGGCGATCTCGTCGCGGATCCGCTTGGCCAGAGCCGGCGAGGCGCCGGCGGTCGAGATCGCGATGGCGAGCGGGCCGCTGCGGATGATCGCCGGCAGGATGAAGTTGCAGAGCGGCGGGACGTCGACCACGTTCACGAGCATCGCCCTGCGCTCCGCGTCCTCGAACACGCGGATGTTCACGTCCGTGTCGCCCGTTGCGGCGATGACGATGAAGGTGCCCTCGAGGTCTCCCGGGTGGTACGCGCGCCGCTCCCAGCCGATCGATCCCTCCTGGGCCAGCTCACGCAACGGCTCCACCGCGTCGGTCGAGATCAACACCACGTCGCCGCCGCAGGCGAGCAGCCCCTCCACCTTCTCGAGCCCCACCTCACCGCCGCCCACCACCACGCAGCGGCGGCCGGCGAGGCGCAGACAGGCGATGTAGAACGGGGTGTCGAGCATGCCCCGGACGCAGCTCTGGTCGCAGATCCCCTTGCGGAGCTGGCAGACGCACTGCTTGCCGGCGTAGGCCTGGGCGGGCATGGCTCTCAGTCTACGGTCAGCGCCGCAGCACGTCCCGGAGCGACTTGCGGGCCAGGCGGGCGAGGGGCACGGCCCCTCGCGCGAGCGCGGCGCGCTTGTCGGCGTCGCGGCCGTAGAGCAGCTGGGCGGCGGCATGAAGCCCCTTGGCGAGCGATTCGTCGTAGGGGTGCCACCAGAAGTTTCGCGTGCGCGAGGACTCCCAGGTCACGAGCTTCACGTCCGCACACTCGTAGAAGCCGAACCTCGAGTGGGCGCGGCCGAGCCCGGACTCGCCCACCCCACCCCACGCACATGAGCAGGCGCCGTGGGAATACATGTGGTCGTTGACCCACACCATGCCCGCCTGCAGCCGGCGGGCGATCCGCTCGCCCCTGCCGCGGTCCATCGTCCATACCGAGGCCCCCAGACCGAAGGGCGAGTCGTTTGCCAGGCGGATCGCCTCCTCCTCCGAGTCGACCGTCACGATCGGGACCACCGGGCCGAAGATCTCCTCGCGCATGATCCGCATCTCGTGCGTCACGCCCGTGAGCACGGCGGGGCGGTAGAAGGGTGGGTCGGGCCCCCCGCAGTGGAGCGTGGCGCCCGCGGTCACGGCGCCGTCCACCAGCTCGCGCACGGTCTCGAGCTGCTCGGCGGAGACCATCGGGCCGACCTCGGTCGTCCACTCCATCGGGTCGCCGACGCGCAGCCGCTTCGCCCCCTCGACCACGCCCGCCACGAAGCGGTCGGCCACCTCCCGCATCACGTAGACGCGCTCGATCCCCGAGCAGGTCTGCCCGGCGTTGGCGAAGCCTCCCCACAGGCAGCCGGAGATCGCGTTCGGGAGCCCCGCGTCCGCGAGCACGAGCATCGGGTCCTTTCCGCCCAGCTCGAGCACCGAGCCCTTGAGGCGCTCGGCACAGCCGGTGGCCACCTGACGTCCCGCCTCCACGGAGCCGGTGAAGAAGATCTTGGCGGCGCTCGATTCAACGAGCGCGCGTCCCACCTCACCGCCCCCGTGGGCCGTGCGCACTATGCCCTCCGGCACACCCGCCCGCTCGAAGGCCCATTGGATCCGCTCTCCGATCAGCGGCGTCAGCTCCGAGGGCTTCAGCACCACCCCGTTGCCCGCCATCAGGGCCATGGCAACCTCGCCGAAGGGGATCGACCAGGGGTAGTTCCAGGGTGCGATCACTCCCACCACGCCTAGCGGCTCGAAGACGTGGGCGGCCTTCTTCTGGCGCATGAAGACGGGCAGCGGGACCCGCTCGCCGCCGAGCACCCGAGGCCCCGCCTCGGCGATCCAGCGCAGCGAATCGATCGTTGGCACGAGCTCCATCGAGTAGGCCTCGCTGCGCGGCTTGCCCTGCTCGCGGCTGAGGAGGGCGCTCAGCTCGTCGAGGTTGTCGATCAGGACCTGGGCCGCTCGCCGCATGTAGCGCGCCCGGTCGCCTAGCGGGAGCTGCGCCCAGAAGGGCTGCACCTCCGCGGCGCCCTCCACGAGGGTCTCCACGTCGCCCGGAGCGGTGGCGGGCAGCTCGCCGAGGCGCGTCCCGTCGAGCGGGTTGAAGGACTCGAGCGGGGCGAGTCCCGTCGCCTCCATGGGCGCGCAGCCTACGCGGCCCGGCGCCGCGCGGGAGGAAGCCGCACGTAGGCCGCGGTGCTCCCATCCTCGGTCGTACGGACGGTCGGCCCGAGGCGCTCCATCAGCCGCAGCATCGGCTCGTTCTCGATGAGCAGCTCGGCCTTCAGGTGGGCGGCGCCCTGCTGCGCCGCGAGCCAGGCGATCGTCTCGGTGAGCAGTCCCCCGACGCCGTCTCCCTGGTGCTCGTCCGCGACCACCACGGCGAGCTCGGCCAGGCCGGTCGAGAGGTGGGCCACGTCGGCGAGCCCCACGATCGCCTCGGTGCCCTCGAGCGGGCTGGTGGCCGCCACCACGAGGCGCTCGCGCGGGTCGAAGAAGGTGAAGTGGCGGACGATCCCGTCGGGGATCGCCGGGGTTGCGGCGAGGAAGCGCCTGCGACGGGTCTCCGAGGAGAGGCCCTCGAGGAAGCGGCACACGCCCGCGGCGTCGCTGGGCCTCGTCAGTCGGAGACGCAAGCGCAAGCCGCCGCCGACCTCGTGGGTCGTGGCGAGCAGCGCGCCGGGGTCTGTCGAGCTTCGGGGCGACATGGGTTCCGCCTTCGAGGGTGGCAGACGGCCTCGTTCGAGACCAATGTCGCTTACCGGGGAGCTGGCCTCTATCGGCGGGCCCCGCCAAATCGAGACGGCCCGGGCTGAGGGGAGGCGCCGCTCAGTCGCGGCGGCTCGTGCGGATCCGCTCGAGCCGCTCGCGAAGCTCACGCTCCTCGCCGTGCCCCGAGAGCTCGAGGAAGCGCTCGTCCTCCGCGCCGGGAGGCAGCAGCTCCTGGGGCGAGACCCCCTCCGGCCGCTCGTGCGGGTAGTCGTAGCCCGCGCCGCGGCCGGGCGTGTGCTTGTCGCGCAGGTGGTTCGGCACCTCGGGGCCGCCGTGCTCCCGGACCCACGCGCTCGCCCGCCAGATCCCCGTCGCGGCCGCGTTCGACTTCGGGGCGAGCGCCAGGTAGACGGCGGCCTGCGCCAGGTTGAGCGCGCACTCGGGCATGCCCACGTGCTCGACGGCGTGCGCGGCGGCCACGGCGATCTCGAGGGCGCGGGGGTCGGCGTTCCCGACGTCCTCGCTGGCCAGCACGACCATCCGGCGGGCGATGAAGCGCGGATCCTCGCCTCCCTCGAGCATGCTCGCCAGGTAGAGCAGCGACGCGTCGGGGTCCGACCCGCGGGTGGACTTGATCCAGGCCGAGATCAGGTCGTAGTGGCGGTCGGCGCCCTTGTCGTAGAGGATCGCGCGGCGCTGCAGGGCGTCCTCGGCGTGGCGGACGGCGACCCGGCCGTCTCCCACCGTCTCGCACGCCAGCTCGAGAGCGGCCAGCGCGGTTCGCGCGTCGCCGCCGCTCCGTCTCGCGAGGAACTCGAGCGCGGCGTCGTCCACGTTCCCGGAGATGCCGCGCGGGTCGCCGAGCGCTCGCCGCAAGAGGGCCAGCACGTGCTCGTCCTCGAGGCGGCGCAGCTCGTAGATCCCGCAGCGCGAGAGGAGCGCCGAGTTGACCTCGAAGTAGGGGTTCTCGGTCGTCGCGCCCACGAGCACCACGAGCCCCTCCTCGACCGCCGGCAGCAGCGTGTCCTGCTGCGCCTTGTTGAAGCGGTGGATCTCGTCGAGGAAGAAGATCGTCGGCTCGTCGTTCGCCTCGCGCCGGTGGCGCGCCCGCTCGAGCACCGCCCGCACCTCGGCGCGGCCGGCGGCTACCGCCGAGGCCTCCTCGAACGCGGCGCGGGCGTTCACCGCGAGCAGCCGGGCGAGCGTGGTCTTCCCGCTGCCCGGCGGCCCGTACAGGATCATCGAGTGCGGACGACCCTCCTCGACCGCCGTGCGCAGCGCCGACCCACGCCCGAGCAGGTGGTCCTGCCCCACGAACTCGCCGAGCGAGGCCGGGCGCATCCGCGTGGCGAGCGGCTGCTCGCCCACGGGCACGGGCGTCCGCCGGACGTGACCGGGCTCGACGTCGAAGAGGCGCTCCATGGGAGAGATGTTCGCAGCGCGGAGGGCCGGTCAGCGAAGCGGCTGCCAGCCGCCGGGGAAGGCCGCGTTCAGCAGCTTCCTGAGCCCCAGCCCGTCCGTGCGCTTCACGTAGATGCCCTGGTTGCCGTCGTCGGCGAAGACCGGGTGCAGGAAGGCGATGCGGCGGCCGTTCGGAGACCAGACGGGGGAGCTCGCTTCCCCGAACGTGAAGCGCCGCAAGCCACCGCCGGCGGAGCGGACGATGTGCACGTCCAGTCGTCGCTCGAAGGCGATCTTCGAGGCGTGTGGGGACCAGTCGGGGCTGCTGCCGCCCCTGAAGGTGAGCCGGCGCGCTCGCGAGCCACCGGGCCTGATCACGAACACGTCCGTGTCGAGCCCCGGGAAGCCCGTGTCGCGCGTCCGGCGGGTGAAGGCGATCCGCCCGTCCGACGACCACGCGGGCTGCGAGCCGCCGCGGAAGGTCAGCTGCTCGAGGTCTCCTCCGTCCGCGTCCACGATCCAGATCTGGCCGTCGCGCTCGAAGGCGAGCCTGCGGCCGCTCGGCGACCAGGTCGGACGCTCGCCGTCCACCGGAAGCACTCGCAGATCGGTCCCGTCGGAGCGCATGACCGCGATCCTGGCGTCCGGGCCCTCGCCGGTGCTGAACGCGATGCGGACGCCGTCGCGCGAGAACGCCGGGTCGCGGTCTCGGCAGGGAAGTCCGTCGCTGCCGCACGGAAAGAGCTGCCGCCCGCCGCCGTCCGGGCGGATGGTCCCCGTGAACGTCCCGTGATCTGGGGCACCGTCGCCTCCCGGCGAGGAGGGCACGAACCTGGTGAAGGCGATACGGCCGTTCGCGCCGGGGAAGGCGGCGTGCGCGCCGGCCGCCGAGCCGCCCAGCGCAAGGGTCGCGAGCAGGAGGGCCGGTACCGCGCGCTTCATGTCCGTAAAACCCGCCCCGATGCGGGAAGTAGCGTCGGTTCGGCCACAATAGGCCGCGTGCCCGAGCCAGCCGACCTAGAGCGGCGCACCACGGAGCTGCTCCAGCGCCTGATCCGGTTCAACACCGTGAACCCGCCGGGCCGCGAGCGGCAGGCGCAGGAGCTCCTCAAGGGGCTGTGCGAGAGCGCCGGCTTCGAGTGCGAGCTGCTGGCGGCCGTGGACGGGCGCCCCAATCTGGTGGCGCGCCTGCGGGGCGCGGCGGACGGGCCGCGGCTGTGCCTGCTCGGCCACGTCGACACGGTGCTGGCCGACCCCCGCGACTGGAGCGTCGATCCGTGGTCGGGAGAGGTTCGGGACGGCTGCGTGTGGGGCCGCGGCGCCCTCGACATGAAGAGCCAGGTGGCCGCGGAGGTGGCCGCGGTGACCGCGCTCGCCGAGGAGGGGTGGCGGCCGGAGGCGGGCGAGCTGATGGTCGTGACGACCGCGGACGAGGAGGCCGGCGGCGACGCGGGGGCGAGGTGGCTCTGCGAGGAGCGCCCGGACGCGGTGCGCTGCGATCTCGTGGTGAACGAGGGCGCTGGCGAGGTGCTCGAGTACCGGGGGCGGCGACTGTACGGCGTGTGCGTGGCCGAGAAGGGGGTCTTCCGCTTCACGCTTTCGACGCGCGGACGGGCGGGCCACGCCTCTGTCCCGCGCATCGGCGACAACGCGCTCACGAAGATGGCGCCCATTCTCGAGGCGCTGCAGGACGGCCGCCCAGCCTACGAGCCGTCGCCCGAGCCGCAGGCCCTCCTCGACGCGCTCGGCGTCGACACGGGCGATCTGGAAGCGGCGCTGCGCGAGATCGAGCAGAACGACTCGCGCGTCGCCCTCCTCGTCGAGCCGATGCTGGGCGTCACGCTGTCGCCCACGATGATCACCGCCTCCGAGAAGGTCAACGTGATCCCGGCGCGCGCCGAGCTGCAGGTCGACTGCCGCGTGCCCCCGGAGCTCGGCGAGGAGCACGCCCGGCGGCGGATCGAGGAAGTGCTCGGGAAGGAGGGCTACGAGGTCAGCTTCGACGAGACGGTCGCGGGCAACCGCTCGCCGATCGACACGCCGCTGATGGACTCGATCCGTCGCTTCGTCGAGCGCGAGGATCCCGGCGCGGCGGTCACTCCCGTCGTGCTCCCCGGGTTCTCGGACTCCCACTGGTTCCGCCAGGCCTTCCCCGAGTGCACCGCCTACGGCTTCTTCCCTCTTCGCGCCATGGACGTGTTCGAGGCCGCGACGCTCGTCCACGGGGCCGACGAGCGCGTCCCCGTCGAGGACCTCGGGCTGGCCGCGCGCTTTTACGCGGCGCTCGTGGAGGAGACGCTGCGGTGAGCGAGGAGAAGCTCCGCCTGGGCGGAATGGCGCTTCGCAACGGGCTGCTGGTGCACGGCCCGACGCACTGGGCCGCCGCCGTGCGCACGGAGGCCGGCGAGCTGAAGGTTGCGTCGGCGCGCAAGCCGGATCTGGGCGGTAGCGTCTCCGACGGCATCCCCGGCCTGCGCGGGATCCTCAAGCTGGCGGAGGCGATCGCGGTCATCCCACTCGTCAAGCGCGCCCTGCCCGAGGCGAAGCTGCCCATGCAGGACGGCCGCACGCTCGGCGCCATGGGCGCCGCGGCGCTGGGCGGGAAGGCCATCCGGGGCGCGGGCGCGCGCACGCTCGGCTCCGAGGCCGCCGTGGCCGCGCTCAGCCTGATGCCCGCGCTGATGGCGCTCCGCAGCGGCGAGCTGGCCGCCTACCACGGCGTCGAGCACAAGGCGATCGCGGCCTACGAGCGCGACGAGGACGCCGCCGAGGCCCACAAGGAGCACGACCGCTGCGGCTCCAACCTCGTGGCGCCGATGCTGGCGGCGGCCACGTTCGGCAACGTGGCCGCCCGCCGCGCCGGGCTGCGGGGGCCCAAGGCCGAGGTTGCGGTGGGCCTTGGGAGCGTCGCCTTCGCGGTCGAGGTCTTCGCCTGGTCGGAGCGCCACCCGAAGAGCGCCCTGTCCCGCCTCCTGCGCCGGCCCGGGTTCGAGATCCAGCGCGCGGTGGGCACGCGCGAGCCGACCGCGGACCAGCTCGAGGTGGGTCGCGCCGCGCTCGACGAGATCCTTCGGGTGGAGGCCAGGTGAGCGTCGCCACGCGGCTCGACCCGAGCGTCTTCCGGCTCCCGGTGGAGCGGATCCGGGAGGGCTACTACTCGGACGCCTACTTCAACTTCACGAAGCAGCTGCTCGAGGAGCAGGGCCGCTGCCCGACGGTGACGATGCAGGTGTTCCAGAAGGAGGAGTCGGTCCTCGGGGGCGTCGACGAGGCCATCGCGGTGCTGAAGCAGTGCGCCGGGCGCCATACCCGCGCGGGCGGCTGGGAGCCCGGCTGGGAGCGGCTGAGCGTCAACGCGCTGCACGAAGGTGACGAGATCGCCCCCTGGGAGACGGTGATGACGATCGAGGGCGACTACTCGCTCTTCGCCCACCTCGAGACGGTCTACCTCGGCTGCCTCGCGCGGCGCACGCTCGTGATGAGCAACGTCCGCGAGGTGGTGGACGCCGCCGGGGGCAAGCCGATCCTCTTCTTCCCCGCCCGGCACGACCACTGGCTGGTCCAGACGGGCGACGGCTGGGCCGCCCACGTGGCCGGAGCGATCGGCGTGTCCACCGACGCGCAGGCCTCCTGGTGGGGAGGTCGCGGCGTAGGCACCGTGCCGCACGGTCTGATCGCCGCCTACGCGGGCGACACGGCGGCGGCCGCCCGCGAGTTCGCAGACCGCTTCGCCGACGAGATGAACGTGGTCGTGCTCGTCGACTTCGACAACGATTCCGTGAGAACCTCGCTGGAGGTGGCCGACGCGCTCGGAGACAAGCTGTGGGGCGTCCGCCTCGACACCTCGGACAGGATGGTGGACCGTGCGCTGTGGCACGAGATGGGCGAATTCAGACCCACCGGCGTGAACCCGGTGCTCGTCGATCGCGTCCGCGCCGCCCTCGACGCCGCGGGCCACGGCCGGGTGAGGATCGTCGTCTCGGGCGGCTTCGACGCGGCCAAGATCCGCGCCTTCGAGGCGATCGGCGCGCCGGTGGACTCCTACGGCGTGGGTTCCTCCCTGCTCCGGGGCCAGAACGACTTCACCGCCGACGTCGTCCTCGTCGAGGGCCGCCCCTGCGCGAAGGCCGGACGGGTCTATCGCCCGAACGGGCGACTCACGGCCGTGGGCTGAGAGACCGATAGGAGATGGGCATGGACGTCCCGATCGCCCTCAGCTTCCAGGACTTCCAAGACTGGGCGGTGGTGTGGCTCCCGATCATCTTCATGGGGCTCCTGGTGCTCCTGTTCGGGGTGCTGCTCCGGTTCATGCCGAGGACCAAGCCGCAGCAGATCAAGCCAGAGTCGCGCAGCGCCGTGCGCTGGGACGACGTGGCCGGAGTGGAGGAGGCGAAGGACGAGCTGCGCGAGGTCGTGGAGTTCCTGCGCGAGCCGAAGCGCTTCCGCAGCCTCGGCGCGCGGGTGCCGAAGGGCATCCTCCTGCACGGGCCGCCCGGCACGGGCAAGACGCTGCTCGCCAAGGCCGTTGCGAACGAGGCGAAGGCCGAGTTCTTCGCCCAGTCGGCGGCGAGCTTCGTGGAGATGTTCGTCGGGCTCGGGGCGGCGCGCATCAGGCGCCTGTTCAAGGCCGCCCGCAAGTCCGCCCCGGCGATCGTCTTCATCGACGAGCTCGACGCGGTCGGGGCCACGCGCGGCCACGACATCTCCGGCGAGAAGGACCAGACCCTCAACCAGCTGCTCGTCGAGCTCGACGGCTTCTCCGAGGCGGACGAGGTCGTGGTCATCGCCGCCTCCAACCTGCTCGAGAAGCTCGACCCCGCGCTGCTCCGTCCGGGCCGCTTCGACCGCCAGATCTTCGTCACCCCGCCCGATCTCAAGGGCCGCCGCGCGATCCTCGACGTGCACTCGCGCGACAAGCCGATCGACGACGTGAACCTGGACCTGATCGCCCGCCAGACGAGCGGTTTGACCGGCGCCGACCTGGCCAACATCTGCAACGAGGCCGCGATCTTCGCCGGTCGCGCCCACCGCGACGTCATCATGACGAGGGACTTCCAGGCGGCGCTCGAGCGGGTGATCGCGGGGATGCAGTCGCGCCGCGTGATCACCGACCACGAGAAGAGGGTGGTGGCCTATCACGAGGCCGGACACGCCCTCTGCTCGGAGCTCCTGCCGAGCGTGGAGAAGGTTCACCGGATCTCGATCATCCCCCGCGGCCAGGCGCTCGGCTACACGCTCAACCTGCCCGAGGAGGACCGCTACCTGAAGACGAAGGAGGAGCTGCTCGACTATCTGGTGGTCCTGCTCGGCGGTCGCGTGACCGAGCACCTAGTCTTCGGCACGATCACGACGGGCGCCGCCGACGACCTGAGGAAGGTCCACGAGATCAGCCGCTCGATGGTCACTGATTACGGGATGGGCACCGAGCTCCAGTCGAAGCGCCTGCCCGCCGAGGACTACGCCATGGCCGACGCCACGCGGCGCGACGTCGACGAGGAGCAGCAGTACATCGCCGACCTCGCCCACCGCCGCGCTCTGAGGCTCGTGGGGGAGAACCGGGCCCTGCTCGAGGCGTTCGCGTCAACGTTGCTCGTCCAGGAGGTGCTGGAGCGGGAGGACATCGAGCGAATCGTGGGCCGCTACCTGAGCGAGGGCGGGAAGGGCCGGGCCGCCGACCTGGCAACGCCCGAGCCGGGCGCGGCGCGGATCGCGGCGAGCGAGCGGCTCCACGAGTAGCCGAGCGACCGAGCCCCCGAGCGACCGAGCCCTTGGCGGCGACGCCTCCCCTCGCCGCCCGCTCGGTCTGCCGTCGGCGAGTGCCGCGAGCTCTCGCTCCGTTCGCTCGGTATACGCGTACCGGTCATCGCTCGTCGATTCTGAACGACCCCGGCGACGGTCGGGTCATGCCCTCCTTGGCCGCGGGGACCGTGGGCCGAGCCTCTAGACTGCCGGCCGGTGTTCGGGCAGATCGACCATATCGGCGTGGCGGTCGAGGACCTCGACGACGCGGTGGTCCTATATCGGGAGCGCTTCGGGATGACGGAGCAGCATCGGGAGACGGTCGAGGAGCAGGGGGTCGAGGCGGTGCTGCTCGAGGTCGGCGACGGACACGTGGAGCTGCTGCGCCCGCTCGGCCCGGAGACGCCACTCGGGCGCTTCCTCACCCGCAGCGGACCGGGCCTGCACCACGTGGCCTACCGCACCGAGGACATCGACTCCGCGCTCGCCGCCGTGCGCGACGCGGGCCTCAGCCTGATCGACGAGCGCCCCCGGATGGGCATCCGGCGCTCGCGCGTGGCCTTCCTCCACCCCAGGTCGACCGGCGGGGTGCTCACGGAGATCGTGGAGCCCGCGGAGGCCCGCTGATGGCCGCCGATCTGCGCCGGGTGGACATCGGCTTCCAGGGTGGCCAGGTGCTCGCCGTGCGGGTGGCCCGGGACGCCTACGAGGACCTGCGAAAGACGCTCGAGGACGGGAAGGCCGAGCGCTGGTTCGCCCTTCCCACCCAGGACTCCGAGGTCGCGCTCGACCTCTCCCAGGTCGTCTACGTCCGGCTCGACACGGAAGAGCACCGCGTCGGCTTCTGAGGCGGGCGTGCTCCGCGCCCTCGACCTCGCGGCGCTGCGGCTGCTCCGGACACGCGGGCACGCGCCCGCGGTCGAGTCCGCCGTGATCGTCCTGTCCCGCAGCGGCGAGAACGGGCTCCTCTGGTACACGATCGCCCTCGCCGGCGCCTTCTTCGAGCCGGCCGCGCGGCCCCTGTACCGGCGGGCCGCGATGGCGGTGCTCGCCTCCTTTGCGCTGAGCCAGGCGGTCAAGCGCGCCGTGCGGCGGGCCCGGCCGCTGCTCGACGACCTGCCGGCGCTCGTGGGGACGCTCTCCGGGCGCTCCTATCCCTCCTCGCACGCGGCCACCTCCTTCGCCGCGGCGCGCGTGCTCCGCCTGGCCCTGCCGGCGCTCCCGCTCTACGGCCTGGCGGGTGCCATGGCCCTCTCCCGACCCTATCTCGGGGTCCACTACCCGTCCGACGCCCTGGCCGGCGCGGCGCTCGGGGACGCCGTGGCCCGCCTCCTCGGCCCAGGCGCGGCGGCGGGACCCTGAACGCTTCAGGGGGCCATGGCCCCACAAAGGGTTCAGGATCTCCGATCTGATGAAGGTAGGGATCGTCGGCTTGCCGAACGCGGGCAAGAGCTCGCTGTTCAACGCGCTGACCCGCGCTCAGGTCCCCGCGGCGAACTACCCCTTCACCACAGTCGAGCCGAACGTGGCGGTCGTTGGGGTGCCCGACGAGCGGCTCGAGCCCGTGGCCGAGACCGTCGGCGCGTCCCCGGTGGTCCACGAGACGATCGAGTTCCACGACATCGCCGGGCTGGTGCGGGGAGCGCACCGGGGCGAGGGGCTCGGCAACCGCTTCCTGGCCAACATCCGCGAGACGGACGCGATCGTGCACGTGGTTCGCGCTCACGGCGATCCCCAGGTGGTGCACCCGGACGGGAGGGTCGATCCGGTCGCCGACGCGGAGGCGGTCGAGACGGAGCTCGTCTACGCCGACCTCGAGCAGGCCGAGCGCCGGCTCGAGCGCGTGGCGAGGCAGGCGAAGTCCGGGGCAAGGGAGCTCCGGGCCGAGGAGGGTTGGCTGCGTGAGGTGGTTGATGCCCTGAGCCGGGGGCGGGCGGTGGGGGCCGTGCCGCCGCCGGCGTCCGCCCCGGACGCGCTCAGACAGCTCCACCCGCTCACCGCCAAGCCGGTGCTCTACGTGGCGAACGTCGGCGAGGGCGAGGCGCTCGAGCCGCCCCCGGAGCTCGCTCGCCACGCCGCCGAGCGCGGCGGTCGCGTCGCGGCCGTGAGCGCGCGACTCGAGGCGGAGCTGGGTGAGCTCGACGAGGCGGAGGCCGAGGCGATGCGCGCCGAGCTGGGCGTGACGGAGGCGGGGCTCGCGACCGTGATCCGGGAGGCCTTCGCGCTGCTCGAGCTGATCACCTTCTTCACCGCCGATCGGGGCAAGGAGGCGCGCGCCCGGGCGATCCGCCGCGGCACCCGCGCCCAGCGCGCCGCGGGCGTCGTACACACCGACATGGAGCGCGGCTTCGTGGCCGCGGAGGTGGTGTCCTGGGGCGACCTCGTGGAGGTCGGGGGCTACGGAGCCGCACGCGAGCGGGCCCTGCTGCGCGTGGAGGGACGGGACTACGAGCTGCGCGACGGCGACGTGGTCAACTTTCGCTTCTCCCCTGCCTGAAGGGGTGGCACCGTGCCGCGGTACCGACCGACCTCAGGACGGACGCCTCTGCGCGCTGCAGCGCCTCGCCTCCACGGGCTCAGCGGATCCGCGTTGCCGGTCCCGCGACGGCCCCCGCGCGGACCCGGTACAGGCCTCGCCTCCGGACGGCCGCGCGATAGGCGCCGCGGCGCGAGGTGCGCAGCGTTCGCACGTGGCGCCAGCGTCTCGCGTCCCGGCGCTCGAGCGAGATCGTGCGCCGGCGCGGGACCGGGGAGAAGTCCCCCTCGAGCCGCAGCGGCCGGAGGCTGCGGCGGGTGCGCGCGAAGCGCACCGTGGCGGCCTGTGAGGTCGAGACGCGGTTGAAGTAGGCCCAGCTGTCGTAGAGGCCGAGCCGCGAGCGGATCTGGGAGCCGTTCAGCGTCCGCGAGCCGCGCGTGCCCGCGACGCGCGCGCGCACGATGCGCGGGGAGGCGCCCCGCTCCAGGATGCGCACCTTGCGCAGGCGGCCGGGGGCCCCGAGGGCCGCGTCGAGCCGCGCGTTCGTGAAGCGGAAGCGCCAGCGGTGGCGCGGGGAGATGCCGTCGTAGGCGTCCTCGACGCCGCGTAGGTAGGGCGTCGGCAGCGCGCCGAAGAACGAGAACTCGACGTTCTCGGTCTCCCCGCCCGAGGTCGAGAAGTAGTAGGCGACGATCGGCTCGCCCTCGTAGGTCACGATCCGGCCGCGGGTGGCGTTCACGGCGCGGTTCGTGGCGAAGGTCTCGCCGGTCACGCCCTGGTAGACCTGCGAGCGGGTGTCCGGGTAGACATCGAAGCTCGCGCCGGTCTTGCGCGTGGCAAGCGCGTAGGTGCGCGCCGCCACCGCTTGGGCCTTGAGCGCCTCGGGGTGCCACGAGGACGGCATCTCGCCGGCCACGACGCCCTTCACGTAGTCGTCCAGCGCGATCCGGTTCACGAGCCAGAGCCCGGGGCGGACCTCGAGCGTGCCCCGAAACCGGCCGTAGCCCACGCCGTTCATCGTGCTGCCAAGGAAGCGCACCGTGCCGCCGGGGCGGTATACGCGCACGAGGCCGTAGATGCCCACCCGCTTGCGCCCCTTGTAGAGCCCCACGAGGCCGCCCGCAGGGCGCGCGGTATAGGTGGCGGACGGGTCGAGGTCGCGAACGCCGGCCAGGCGGCTGGCCCCCCTGAAGCGGATCGAGCCGCGGTCGGTGCCGAGCAGCACCCGCACCTTGCGGCTGCTCGTCTGCCCGAGTTCCGTTCCCTGGTAGTAGTGGCGCAGGATCTGGTCGTAGGTCCAGGCGTGCTCTGCGTAGCCGTAGGCGCCGTACTGGCTCATGCCCACGCCGTGGCCGAAGCCGCCGCCGCGCACCGTCCAGCGGGTCGCGGCGTGCGCGCCCGCGACGGGCAGGAGCAGCAGCAGCGCTGTGAGTAGGACGGTTCGGCGCATGGGGAGGCGGGGCGGCGCCCGGGTCTGAATCGTCAGAACCCCCGGGGGCCTTGAAGGTAGCGCTTTGGGAGGGGGCGACCGGCAAGCCGCGCTGGCCTGGGGCGCCCCCGAGCGGGAGGTCTCGCAGGTTGTAGGGCCTATGGGACGCGACTTGCGACACCCGCCGAGACTTCGTCGCAAGCGTGGTCTCGAGCACCCCGCCGGGACTTCGTCGCAAGCGTGGCCTCGATCCGGGCGAGGGCACGCGAGCCACACCGCGGCGGGCCGGAGGGGGCTCTGCTTTAGGCGACCGCGTGGAGCCGCCAGCGGCCGGGCACGCCCCTGAGATCGTGCTCGCCGCGGTCCTCGAAGGCGATCCCGGAGCCCACCACCAAGTCCTTCACGGTGCTCGAAACGAGCACCTCGCCCGGGCCCGCCTTGCCCATCACGCGGGCGCCGATGTGGACCGCCAGACCGCGCACGTCCTCGTCCATCACCTCGCACTCGCCGGTGTGCAGGCCGGCCCGCACCTGAAGGCCCAGGGTGCGCACGCCCTCGGCGATCGAGGCGGCGGCGCGGATCGCCCGCGCTGGCCCATCGAAGGTCGCGAGGAAGCCGTCGCCCGTGGTCTTGACCTCGCGGCCCCGGTGACGCTCGAGCGCGAGGCGCACGAGCCGGTCGTGCTCGCCGAGCAGGTCGCGCCAGGCGGAGTCGCCGAGCGCGGCGGCGCGCGTGGTCGACTCGACGATGTCCGTGAACATCACCGTGGCCAGCATGCGGTCGGGCTCCCGCTCGTGGCGCTCGCCGGTGAGGAACTCCTCGATCTCGCCGATCACGGCGTCGGTGTCGCCCGTCGAGAAGAGGTTGTCGCTGCCCTCGAGCTCCACGTAGCGGGCGCCGGGGATCTGCTCTCCCAGGTAGCGGCCGTGCTCGACTTTGATGAAGCTGTCCTCGCGGCGGTGCACGACGAGCGTCGGCACCCGGATCGTCGGCAGCACGTCGCGGACGTCCCACTCCCCGATCAGGTCGAACACGCGCGCGATCGTCCCCGGGCTGGCCGCCAGTCGCTCGAGCCGCCCGGCCCACTCGAGGAACCGTGGGTCGCCCTGCCGGCTCGCCGCGACCCCGCCCGCCACGAAGCCCTGGCCCCAATGCTCGAGGGCAAGCGCCATTCGCGCCTCGCGCTCCTCCCGTGCGGGCGGCCACTCGTAGCCCGGCGCGGGCAGCGTCCGAGCGAAGGTCGAGTAGAGGACCAGCGCGCTCACCCGCTCGGGGTGCGTGGCGGCGAACATCGCCGCCATCGGACCGCCCTCGAGCGTGCCCAGGATCGCGGCCCGCTCCGAGCCGGCCGCCTCCATCACGGCGAGGACGTCGTCCATCTGCTCCTCGAGGGTGGGCGCCCCGACCATGGGATCGGAGAGTCCCGAGCCGCGCCGGTCGAACATGATCAGGCGGGCGAAGCCGGCCAGGCGCTCGAAGGCGGCGGCCAGCGAGGGCTCCTCGAAGAGGTGCTCCACCTGCGAGATCCAGGGGGGCACCCACACCAGGTCGAGCGGCCCTTCCCCGAGCGTCACATAGGCGATGTTGAGGTCGCCGCTCCGGGTGTATCTCGCCGCCGGGGCCAAGGCAGGCCAGACGGTACAGTCAGCGCACGGTGGCCAAGCGCAAGGCGTCGGACCTGTTCGTCGAGTGCCTCGAGGCCGAGGGCGTAAAGCACGTCTTCGGTATCCCGGGCGAGGAGACGCTCGACCTGAACGAGTCGCTGTCGCGATCGTCGGTGCAGTTCGTGCCGGTCCGCCACGAGCAGGGCGGCGCCTACATGGCGGACGTCTACGGGCGCCTCACCGGGCACGCCGGCGTCTGCCTGGGCACGCTGGGGCCCGGCGCGCTGAACCTGGTCACCGCGGTCGCGGACGCCTACCTGGACCGGGCGCCGCTCGTCGCGCTCACGGGCCAGGGCGACCTCGAGCGAATGCACAAGGAGTCGCACCAGTACATCGACCTGTTGCGCGTGATGCGCCCGATCACCAAGTGGAACGCGCGGCTGTCGGACGCGGCGATCATTCCCGAGGTCGTCCGCAAGGCGTTCAAGGTGGCCGAGGGCGAGAAGCCGGGCGCGACCCACATCGAGCTGCCCGAGGACGTCATGGAGGCGGAGGTGGAGGCAGAGCCGCTCCCCCGGCGGCGCCAGGTTCGTCCGGAACCGCAGGCGCGCGAGCTGCTGCGGGCGGCGGACATCATCCGCGGCGCCCTGCACCCCGTGGCGCTCGCCGGCAACGGCGTGATCCGCGGGGGCGCGACGCCGGCGCTGCGCGAGTTCGTGCGCTCCACGGGGATCCCGGTGGCGGAGACGTTCATGGGCAAGGGCCTCGTCGACCCCTCCGACCCTCGGGCGCTCGGCTCGGTGGGGCTCCAGTCGGGCGACTACACGATGGCGGGCTTCGACGAGGCGGACGTCGTGCTGGCCATCGGCTACGACCTGGTCGAGCACTCGCCGGAGCACTGGAACCCGAACCGCGACAAGAAGGTCATCTGCATCGACTCGGTGCCGGCCGAGATCGACGAGTACTTCATGCCGGAGGTCGAGCTCGTGGGCGACCTCTACCACATCCTCTCCCGGCTCGAGGAGGAGTGCCGCCACGTGCCGCACCAGGGCGGCTCGACGCGTCTGCGTGACGTGGTCCTGGGCCGCTTCGAGGCGGCGGGGGACGACGACGCGTTCCCGCTGCAGCCGCCACGCGCCCTGTACGAGATCCGCCAGGCGCTCGGGCGCGAGGACATCCTGGTCTCGGACGTGGGCCTCCACAAGCTCTGGATCGGGCGCATGTTCCCGGCCTACGAGCCGAACACGGTCCTGATCGCGAACGGGCTGGCGGGGATGGGCTTCGCCGTGCCTGCGGCGGTGGCGGCCAAGCTCGTGCACCCAGAGCGCAGGGTCGTGACCGTGAACGGGGACGGCGGCTTCCTGATGAACGCCCAGGAGCTCGAGACCGCCGTGCGGCTCCAGACGGCGTTCGTCAACGTGATCTGGGAGAACCGCCAGTACGGCTCGATCGTCTGGAAGCAGGACAAGAAGTTCGGCGGGCACTTCGGCGTCGACTTCGCGAACCCGGACTTCGTGAAGCTGGCCGAGGCGTACGGCATGCCGGCCTGGCGGGCGGAGTCGGCGGAGGGCTTCGGCGAGCGCCTCCGGCACGCGCTGACGCTCGAGCTGCCGTCGCTGATCGTGTGTCCGATCGATTACTCGATGGACGTGGCCATCTCGGAGGAACTGGGTACGGAGACTGTTGCGACATGAGCATCGCCAGCAAGGAACAAGAGGTTGTAGACGGCGTCCCCAAGCAGCTGCTGATCGGGGGCGAGTGGCGCGACGCTGCGGGCGGAGACACGCTCGGCGTCGAGGACCCCGCGACGGGCGAGACGATCGCCGAGGTCGCCGACGGCACCCCCGAGGACGCGACCGCCGCGCTCGACGCGGCCGTGGCGACCCAGGCGGAGTGGGGCGCATCCGCCCCCAATGAGCGCGGCGAGATCCTCTGGCGCGCCTTCGAGAAGCTGAACGAGCGCGCCGACGAGCTCGCCCTGCTGATGACGCTCGAGATGGGCAAGCCGGTGGCCGAGTCGAGGGCGGAGATCGTCTACGCGGCCGAGTTCTTCCGCTGGTTCTCGGGCGAGGCGCTGCGCATCGACGGCTACTACAAGCAGGCCGGCAACGGGGCCGGCCGCGTGCTCGTGCTGAAGCAGCCGGTCGGCCCGAGCTACATGATCACGCCCTGGAACTTCCCGATGGCGATGGGCACGCGCAAGGTCGGGCCCGCCATCGCGGCCGGCTGCGCGGTGGTGATGAAGCCCGCCCAGCAGACGCCGCTGTGCATGCTGGCGCTGGGCAAGATCCTCGAGGAGGCCGGCCTCCCGGGCGGCGCCTTCAACATCGTCACGAGCTCGTCCTCGAGCGAGGTCTCGAAGCCGATCATCTCGGACCGGCGGCTGCGCAAGCTGTCCTTCACCGGCTCCACCGAGGTGGGGCGCAAGCTGATCGCGCAGGCCGCCGACAACGTGCTCAAGGTCTCCATGGAGCTGGGCGGGAACGCCCCGTTCCTGATCTTCGACGACGCGGACCTCGACGCCGCGGTGGACGGCGCGCTGCTGGCGAAGATGCGCAACATCGGCGAGGCCTGCACCTCGGCCAACCGCTTCCACGTCGCGGAGTCGGTCCAGGGCGAGTTCTCGAAGCGCCTCGCCGAGAGGATGGGCGAGCTCAAGCTCGGCCGCGGCACGGAGGAGGGCGTCAAGGTCGGGCCGCTGATCGACCAGCCGTCCCGCGAGAAGGTGGACGAGCTCGTGCAGGACGCGGTCGGCAAGGGCGCCACCGCCCTGGTCGGGGGCGAGGCGCTCGACGGCGCCGGCTACTTCTACCGGCCTACGGTGCTCGACCAGGTGCCCAGGGACGCGCGCCTCCTCAAGGAGGAGATCTTCGGCCCGGTGGCGCCGGTCACGGCGTTCGAGTCGGAGGAGGACGCGATCGCGCGCGCCAACGACACCGAGTACGGGCTCGTGGCCTACGTCTTCACGCGCGACCTCAAGCGGGCGCTGCGTGTGATCGAGGGCCTCGAGACCGGGATGGTCGGGCTGAACCAGGGCATGGTCTCGAACGCGGGCGCGCCCTTCGGCGGCGTGAAGCAGTCGGGGATCGGCCGCGAGGGCGGCAACGAGGGCATCGAGGAGTTCCTCGAGACGAAGTACGTCGCCGTCAACCTCTAGTCCTATGGCCGGCTCGACGAGCGCGAAGTCGGACACGATGCGGGCGCCGCCGCTCTCCTCGGCGGAGTCGACGACCATGGCCGTCTCGCCGGTCAACGGGTTCCAGACGGCATCCCCCGCGCCCACGGGGCAAGGCCACTCGTGTCCGGGTAGCGTGGGGGCCGTGCCGCGCACCGCGACCCCGTCCGGCCTCGCCCAGCACGCGCCGCACAACGCCATGGACGATCCTCGGGAGATCGCCCGCTTCCACGACCGCTGCAGCGACCTCATGCGCGAGCTGCTGGACGCGCTCGCCGAGGCGCCCGATCGCCCCCGCCCTTTCCCGCAGATCGAGGACGCGATGGGCTGGCCCCGCCGCCGGATCGCGTCGGTGCTCGGCGGCGTCTCCCACCTGCGCCACACCGAATTCGGCGGCCGCCGCCCCTACCGCTTCCTTGACGGGCGGCGATCCGCGTCCGGCCGCTGGGAGATGTGGACGGATGGCGCCCAGGCACGGGCCGTGCGTGCCGCGCGGCGCATCGAGGCCGGGCCCGTTCCCCGCGGCTAGCCGCAGCTCGACCGCGAGACGCGCAAGGCGGAGGCAGCGCTGAAGGCACCGGCGGCGAGCGGCCCGGTCCACCCCCGGACGTGTAGCCGAGCCCCCCAACCGGGTATTGAACCCGCCAGAAGGCAAGCGAGGGAAGGGCGGCAGGTGGCAGCACGGAGTTGGCGGTGGTTGGCAGTCGTGGGCGGGGCCGTGCTCGCCGGGGTCGCGCCGGGCGCGGCGTGGGGGGACGAGCTCGTCACGCACGACAACCAGGCGGGCAGCTACGTCCGCTACGACGGTGGCACGGACTCGACCATGCAGGCGTGCAGCACCGGCCGCCGGACGCAGAACGAGCCGAGCGTCGCGGTAGATCCGACGAACCCGAATGTCGTCGTCGCCGGCGCGAACGACTACTGCGCCGAGATCACGAGCGGGGTGGGAGGCACGTGGGTCGGCTACTACCGCTCGGTGAACGGCGGTCAGGACTGGACCGACAGCCTGGTCCCCGGCTACCCGGCCGACCAATCTTCGGCGGGCCTGTCCTCGCCGGTGAAGGGCGTGTGCGGCGTCGCCGGCGATCCCACACAGGCCTTCGACGGGGTCGGGACGCTCTACTACGGCTTCATCTGCTTCAACCGCTCGAAGCCGGGCAACGGAGGCATCTACGTCGCCCGCTACGACGATCACGGCGCGAGCTATGCGGGCACGACCCTGATCGAGCCCGGCACCCCCTCCGTATTCGGGCTCTTCCAGGACAAGATCAACCTGGTGGTCGACCAGTCGAACGGCAACGTCTACGTGGCCTGGGCGCGCTACAGCGGCGCGAACGTGTCTGACGTGATCCTGTTCTCGCGCTCGACCGACGGCGGCCAGACGTTCTCGCGGCCCGCGCGGATCGCCAACGGGCCGGGCGAGCTCCAGTTCACCGACCAGGCGGTGGGCCCCGACGGCGCGGTCTACGTGACTTATCGCAGCTACGCCAAGCAGAACGCGCAGGCCAACGCGATCTGGATCGTGAGGTCCACGGACGGCGGCCGCTCGTTCGGGGCGCCGCGGCTCGTCTCGCGCATCGACCCCTTCGACTCCACCGACTACGGGCCCGACACCTGCGGCGACGGTCCGTTCATCTGCGACAGCGGCCTCACCTACGCGCGCTTCTCGAGCCAGTCCGCGGTGGCCGCGGACGACGACGGCGTGCACGTGGTGTGGAGCGCGCGCAACGATGCGGGCCAGGCGAAGATCTTCGCGAAGAGCTCCCCCGACGGCGACTCCTGGTCCGGCCCTGCGGAACAGCTCGACCCCGTCGAAACGGGGCACCAGTTCTTCCCCGACGTGACCTCGGCGGGCGGCAAGCTGACGGCGATCTTTCAGGATTCCCGCTCCGACTCGGCCTATGACCCCGAGCTGCCTCCGGGCAACACGGCGAGCGGTCAGAACTCGGGCGACGTGCTACAGGCGTTCACCGCGACCTCGACGGACGGCGGCCAGAGCTGGAGCGAATCGCTCGAGAGCGCCGCCGGGTCGAACCCGAACTGGGAGGTCCGCGGGCTCGTGCGCAGTCCGTTCTTCGGCGACTACAACTATGCCGGCGGCGTGGGCGCGAGCAGCCACGTGGTGTGGACGGACACGCGCGACCTCGTGCCGGGGACCGACCCGCGCGGGACGGCCAAGCCCGGCGGCGTGGACACCTTCGACGGCTTCCAGGAGTGCGCCTGGGATCCCGACGACATCAACGCGGTCACGTACAGCGCGCCGACGATCGACAACCCGTGCCTCTCGCAGGGCGCTCTCGACCAGAACATCTACGCGGCGAGCGGGCCGTAACGGTAGGGCGAGGCGCTACTCGTCCTTCGGCTTGACCCCGCGCGCCATCGCGCGCAGGTCGAGCGCCCTGTCGAGCGTGTCCTCGTCGACGCCCTTCTCGATCGCCACCTCGCGAATGGTCCGGCGAGAGGCCACGGCCTCCTTCACGATCTCGGCGGCGCGGTCGTAGCCGATAAAGGGATTGAGGGCCGTGGCGACGGCCGGCGTCGACTCGGCGTGTCGGCGCAGCGTCTCCTCGTTCGCCTCGATGCCGTCGACGCACCTCTGCGCCAAGAGCGTCGACGCCGACGTGAGGATGCGGATCGACTCGAACAGGTTGCGCGCGAGCATCGGCACGCGCACGTTGAGCTCGAAGTTGCCCTGCGTCCCCGCCAGCGTGACCGCGGTGTCGTTGCCGATCACCTGGGCGGCGACCTGCAGCACGACCTCCGGGATCACCGGGTTGACCTTGCCCGGCATGATCGAGGACCCCTTCTGGAGCTCCGGCAGCTGGAGCTCGACGAGGCCGGTGCGCGGCCCCGATCCCATCAGCACCAGGTCGTTGGCGATCTTCGTGAGCGATACGGCCACCACCTTGAGCGCCCCGTGCAGCTCCACGAGGCCGTCGCGGTTGCCCTGCGCCTCGAAGCGGTCGAGCGGCGCCTCGCCGAGGCCGAGCTTCTCGCGCACGCGCTCGGCGAACTCGGGGTGGGTGTTGAGCCCGGTCCCGGTCGCGGTGCCGCCTAGCGGGATCTGAGCGGCGCGGCCGAGCGCGTCGCGCACGCGGTCGCGCCCGAGGGCGATTTGGGCGGCATAGCCGCCGAGCTCCTGGCCGAGCGTGACCGGCACGGCGTCCATCAGGTGGGTGCGGCCGGCCTTCACCACGTCCGCGAACTCGTCGGCCTTGCGCCTGAAGGAGCCGGCCAGGCGCTCGAGCGCCGGCAGCAGGTCCCGCTCCGCGGCCTCGACGGCCGCCAGGTGGACGGCGGACGGGAAGACGTCGTTCGAAGACTGGCCCATGTTCACGTGGTCGTTTGCGTGCACGTCGTCGCCGGCCAGGGTCGCGATCACCTCGTTCGCGTTCATGTTCGAGGAGGTGCCGGAGCCGGTCTGGAAGACGTCGATCGGGAACTGGTCATCGTGCTCGCCGGCCGCCACCTCGTCGCCCGCGGCCGCGATTCGCTCGGCCAGATCCGGGTCGAGCAGCCCGAGCTCGGCGTTGACGCGCGCGGCCGCCGCCTTGATCCGCCCCAACCAGCGCACGACGGGCGCCGGCACGCGCTCGCCGGACACCGGGAAGTTGTCGATCGCCTTGGTGGTTTCCGTGCCCCAGAGCTCCTGCTGGATCGCCACCTCACGGAGGCTACCCCACCCGCCTGCCCGCCCGGAGGCCCGACCGGAGGGCGCGCGAGCGCCTCCCGAGCGGTCGCGACTCCTGGTCGAGCCGGCGCACCAGGTCCATGTGCAGGCCGGGCGAGTTCCCCGCTCCGCGGTGGGCCGCCCCGACCAGGTAGCCCAGCCGAAGGGCGGCCTCGCCCTCCGGATTCCGGCGCGCATCGTCCGCCAGCTCGGCGGCCACGGAGACCCAGGCCGACCCTACCCGCTGGAGGTCGTCGGCGTCGCTGCCCTTCGTGAAGCAAGCCGAGAGCGGATCGCCGTCGAGCGTGACCCTGCCGGGCGCCTGAGCCAATGCCCGCCGGAGCGGGCCGGGGCCGTCGGTGCAGGCCGCGGGGGGAGGTCGGGCGTCGCTGCCGCAGGCGGCCAGCGCCGCCGCGCTGAGCATCGCCGCCCACCGCATCGCTGGCCATCGCCGCGCCACCGGGCGATCGTAGTTCGCGCGCCCGCCCGGTTTTGAACCGGGTCATCGCCGAAACCCGCGCAATTCGGCTCGGTGGCCGGTCCGTCGGGAGCTTCCATGTTCTGATCGGCGGTGCCCCGGCCTCGCCTCGCAATGACTGCGCTCATCCGAATCGACCCCGCCTGGACGCCGTCGGAGGCGGGCCGCCGCCCCAAGCCGATCCGCTTCTGCTCGCGCTGCGGCCACCCCTCGGAGGAGCCGCCGAAGCGCACGGACCGGATCACCGCGGAGCGCGTCTGCCGCCGCTGCGGGATGGGCCTGATGCTCAGCACCTCGCGCGAGGCGCTGCCCGGCACCGCCGCCGCCTTCATCATCGTCACCTACGAGTTGCTCGTGAGCGCCGTCAGCGAGGCCGGCGAGAAGTTCTTCGGCTCCGAGCAGGCCGCGGTGGACACCCACCTCCTCGAGCTGCTCACGAGTCCGCTCGGGGACGACTTTCTCGCACGCACCGTCTTCCAGGCGGCGCAGCGGGCCAGCGAGGCCTCCGTGCTGCCGGCCCGCCTGACCTCCCAGCGTGCCGGGCGCGTGGGCACGCTCGCCGCGCGGGTGGCCACCTGCGGCCCGCCTCGTGCCGCGCTCGTGACCGTGGAGCCGAGCGAGTTCGGTCGCCGCTAGGACGCGCCGGTTCAGCACGGGAAACGCTGCAAGAAGGACTGCACCCCTTGCGCGAATCGCGGCGAGGGACGACAAACCTCCACGAGAAGCGTGGATGGGCGGGCCGAAACCTATGCAAGTGCGCCTCCCGCGACCAAGTGGTGATGCATTCGTGCGAAGTAATGGCGCACCACTGCTGCAGTTCACGCGGGATGGAGGAAACGTGAGCGGGATCAGAACGAATGCGGCCGCCGAGTTGCTCGGAGTCAGCCCGAACACGCTCCGGAGCTGGGAGCGCCGCTTCGGCTATCCCAAGCCCCGGCGCACCCAGGGTGGGCATCGCCAGTACGACCTCACCGAGCTCGAGGCGCTGCGGCGTGCCCTGCTCGAGACCCACAACATCTCCTCCGCCATCGAGGTCGCGCGCCAGCGCGGCGAGGGACCCAGCTCGCCCAGCCGGCTGCTGGACGCCTTCGACCGCTTCGACGAGGCGGCCGCGGACCGCGTGATGGAGGAGAGCCTTGCCGTTCGCTCGGTCGAGCGGACCGTGGAGGAGGTGCTCCTGCCCGCGGTGGACATGGCGCTGGGACGCG
>Ga0126312_10000238_pt1 | contig 29532 bp, 34 predicted proteins | sample Plot104A_FD_92537 | JGI IMG/M metagenome (GOLD analysis project Ga0126312, IMG submission 92537) | Serpentine soil microbial communities from UC McLaughlin Reserve, CA, USA - Plot104A | ecosystem: Environmental > Terrestrial > Soil > Grasslands | place: USA: UC McLaughlin Reserve, Lake County... | reverse complement strand
CTGCCGATACGCAAGCTCAACGACGAGCTTGGAATCGCAGTGCCAGTAGCGCAGCCGCGCTACAATTCATACGGCGGAGGCTTCCGCAGAAGCTACGGCGGTGGTGGAGGCTACGGCAGGAGCAGCAGCGGCTACCGCGGAGGTGACAGAAGGCGCAGCGGCGGTGGTGGAGGCTATGGCGGCTACCGGCGTGACGGAGGAGGAAGAGGCAGGGGCTATGGCGGCTCGAGACGGGGCGGCTACGGTCGCAGCCGCGGGTACGGCGGCAGCTATTACTAGAAGCGGGCATAGAATACCAATCATTTTTAAAGCCTGCACGCCCTTTTCTTTTTGCAATGTCTTTTGGCGTCGATACCCTTGGAGGGCTAGCTGAGAAGCTCAAGCAGCTGGTCAATGACACCCAGAACTTGTACGAGTCATTTATCGACGCAAACCAGCTCTACAAGCAGGGCAAGATGGGCGATAAAGAGTTCTTTGCCAAGATAGGCGAATTCCTAGTTGCAACGTCTGCGCTGAACTTTCTCGCTGTGCGAGTCATACTGGAGATGAAGACTGCAATGGAAAAGGGCACCTCGATCAAGGGCCCTACTGGCGGCAGCTCTTATCCATCAGCCCCTCAGGCAGGGTTTGGCATTGGCGGCTTTGTAGGCACCGGCGGAACGGTCGGACCCCCGGCTGCCGGAGGCGGCAGCGAATACACCCTGCCTTCTCCACAACAAACAGAGCCTACCCTCAAGCCAGTCGACATCGAGTTGCCAAGGCCCCGCGCAGGCAGCGGATCTTCCACAAAGAACTGCATTATTTGCGGCGCTTCGATACCAGCGCACGCCAAGTTCTGCAGCAAGTGCGGCAGGTCGCAATAATTAATAGCCACTTTTAGGCATTTATCAACAATGACAAAGGTGTTCAACGGCAGGGCTGCCACTGAAGAATACATGTCCACCCACTCGCTTACATTTTCCACGCCCGACATGACGCTGAGAAAATTTGCGCTCTGGCTGGGCGATCAGGTAAACACCCCCGGTGGTGAGCGCGGGCCGCGGCTCTTACTATACCTTGAGGAAAAGGGCAGCAAGAAAGAGTCGGACCTTGCGCCTGACGTTGATGACTCATTTAGGCCAAGTGGCGCCGTCACAGACATGTACAGCGGCATAGAGTCGGCGCCTACTGAAGTGATGACGCCTCCCCAGCTGACGCCGCTTGACAGGGGGACGCTAGAGCCTGGGATGAAATTCTGCATCAGCTGTGGCCACAAGATGAAGGCTAACGCCAAGTTCTGCAGCAAGTGCGGCAGCGCTCAGAGCTAGCTAGCGCTTACTGTTGTTGCCCTGCCTCTCCTCCTTCATTTTCAAGTAACATTCGTTGCATATTGTATTTGAGAACAGAAAGTTGAGCGAGTAGAACCTGACCCTACCGCAGGACTCGCAGGTGCGCATATGCCTGCTGCTTCTGGTCGTGCCACGAATAAATAGTGTACCGCAGAGTACAACGCTGGTTGAAGAGGCTCAGGCTCGTAATTACCGGGAACCCGGGAGTGGGCAAGCATACAAGCGCCAAGATAATTGCAGAAAAGCTTGGCGCAGAGATAATCGACATCAACAGGGTTGCAATTGACAATAATGCAATCAAGAAAAAGACTGACCGCGGCCTTGACGTCGATGTCAAAAAGCTGGGGGCGCTGCTGGCAAAATCGTTGAAATCAAAAAATGACCTGATAATAGTCGGGCACCTTGCGCCATACGTGATCAAGCCAGCAGCTGGCGTCGACATGGCGGCTGTTTTGCGCAGGTCTCCCTACGAGCTGAAAACAACATTCAAGAAGAGAGGGTACAGCACGGATAAGAGCCGCGAGAACGTTGCAAGCGAGATCCTTGGCGTGTCACTCTACGACTCGCTGAAAACTTTTGGCAAACGAAAAGTTGCCGAGTTTGACACGACCGGCAGGACTCCTGAGCAGACCGCCGGCGAAATAATATCGGCGCTGTGCAAAAAATCTCCAAGGCAGACAGGGATAGACTGGCTTGCCCTTGTATCGGAAAAGGGCGACATGCAGAGGTTCTTTGAATATTGAAAGTTTACATTTTGCGACCAGCATAGAAGCAACAATGAGCAAGGCGCGCATGAGCGACACAGCGGTTCAGGCAAAGACTGGCAAGAACTGGCAGCAGTGGTTTGCCATCCTTGACAGAGCAGACGCGATGAAAATGAGCCACAAGGAGATGGCAGCATATACCTGTGTGATAAGCACAGGGTGCCGGGCTGGTGATGCCAGATGATATAGCAGTCACATACGAGCAAGAGCGCAACCTGAGGAAGAAGCACCAAAAGGCTGACGGCTACGTGGTGAGCGCGTAAGCAGGACAGTTGAGGTTCCAATAAGCATTTTGTACAGGCACTGGAGCGACGAAAAACTGCGGAGCAAGTGGCTGAAAAACAAGCTTGCAGTCCGCAAGGCTACGCCAAGCAGGTCGATGGGAATCACATAGAGTGACGGCAAACAAGTGTACATGTGTGTATTTCTATGAAAAGGGCGAGTCAAAAGCCAGGTGGCAGTGCAGCACACCAAACCAAGCTTGCCGACTCGAAGCAGGTCGAGCAAATGAGGTCTCACTGAGAGTCGGCACTTGAGCGCGTGGCAGCAGGCATGCTCTAATTCAAAAATTCGTATATATATATTACCAGAAAGCATAGCATATCGTCTAGAACATGAGTGCGGTTGTTACCCGCAAATTTGGAGAGGAGGCGCTCCAGTTCCTTGGAAAAAAAGTCTCCGTGGAAACTTCAGATCAAAAAATTTACAACGGCACGCTTGCTGGCATAGACGAAAAGCTCGACGTCGTTCTTGACAACGTGGAAGGGCATGGTGTTCTGAAGGTGATCGTGAACGGCTCGTTTGTCAAGGAGATAAGGTTGATGGAAAAGCCGTTTGACTTCAAAGCGCTTGCCGAAAGGCTGTCAAGGGTCTTCCCCGGCCTTGTCAAGATACGGGAGGACGTCGGCGCAATAATCGTCATGGACAAGATAAAGGTGACGCAGGCCGGCGTGGAGGAAGGCGCGGGCCTTGCCGCAGACAGGGTCAGGCAGATCTACGACGAGTTCACGAGGGAGACAAAGAGGTAGTTGTGTCATTCGAGGTCCGGTACTCGGATCTGGCGGCCCGCATAGGCAAGCTCGAGACTCCGCACGGGGTCGTCGAGACGCCCGCTTTTGTTCCTGTCGTCCACCCAGTCAGGCAGACTGTCAGCACCCAGTTTTTGAAACAGATGGGCTTTGACCTTGTCATCACGAACGCCTATATTGCATTGAGACATTACGGCGACGAGGCGCGACGTCGCGGAATACACAATATCATTAACTACGACGGCGCGGTCATGACCGACTCGGGCGGCTACCAGGTGCTGGAATATGGCTCTGTCGAAGTTGAGCCGGCGGCAATGGCGCAGTTTGAGAAAGACATCAGGAGCGACATACCCATCCCTCTTGACAAGCCCACAGGCTACGGCCTTGCCTATGAAAAGGCAAAAGAGTACGTCGCAACAACGCTGAAAAACTCTCAGGAAACGCTGCACGTGGTAGGCGACGACACAGATGCGATATGGGTCGGGCCGGTGCAGGGCGCCGAGCACTCTGATCTGGTCGAGCACTCTGCACAAGAGCTTGACAGGATGGGCTTCCAGCTCATGGCGCTTGGAAGCCCAGTCGAGCTGATGGAAGCGTATGAGTTTGCTGCGCTTGCACACATGATAGTCACCGCAAAGCGTGTAATCCCATCAAAGCCGATCCACCTCTTTGGTGCAGGCCACCCCCTCACGATCCCACTGACAATCGCGCTTGGCTGCGACACGTTTGACTCTGCGTCCTATATGCTGTACGCCAAGGCCGGCAGGTACATGATGCCCAATGGAACTGTGAGGCTCGACGAGCTCTCCTATTTGCCATGCCAGTGCCCCATCTGCTCGTCGCACACACTGAACGAGCTGCGCGGCATGCAGAGCAATGGGCGCACTATAGAGGTCGCCAAGCATAACCTGCACATCCTCAAGGCAGAGGTAGACGCGGTCAAGCAGGCTATAATGGACGGCCGGCTGTGGGAATACGTCGTCCAGAAGGCCCGGGCGCACCCAAAGCTCATGGAAGCTGTCCAGCTCTTTAAGGACCTCGAGCTACTTGAAACCGGCACGCCGCTCTTCAAGGAAAAGGCGATCTTTTTCTACGATCCGATAGACCAGTACAGGCCCGAGGCCCGGCGCTACAGGCACATGGCATCAGAATACAGATCATCAAGAAAAAAGCTGGTGCTCTGCCCGGAGGGCGAGGTCCACCCATTTTATTCTACTAGAAGGTACAAAGAGATTGCCAAGAAATTTCCAGATGCGCAGGTATGCAGCTACAACCCGTTCCTCGGCGTCATGCCAGCAGAGATATCCGATGTTTTTCCTGCTTCTCACAACCTTGTCGCAAGGGCGTACCACAGGCTGCAAGACTATCCCACTTTTGTCGACTCGCTGAAGGAATTTGTCGCTAGAAATAGCTTTGAAGAAATAATAATCATGATAGGCGACAGCTTTATCGAAGACGCGGCAAACGCTGCCGGGCTGAACGCCAGAACCATTGATGATGATGACTCAGTTTAGCGACGCCGTCAGGCTTCAAAACGAGCTTGCAAAAAAGGTGGTTGCAAGCGACGACTTTGGCGGCGAAATCAAGTGTGTCTGCGGGGTCGACGCTGCATATGACGGCAACGTCGCATACTGCTCTGCGGTGGTGATGGACAGAGAGCTGAACCTTTTAGAATCCGCAAATTCCAAAAGCGTCGCCAGGCATCCGTACGTGCCCGGCCTCCTGATGCTAAGGGAGGCGGAGCCAATCTTCGATACGCTAAACCGGCTAAAGGGAGGGTTTGACTTGCTGCTTATCGACGGCCACGGCATGCTGCACCCACGAAAGTGCGGGCTTGCGTGTTATGTCGGCGTGACACTTGACAGGCCAACCATAGGAGTTGCAAAGAGCCGGCTGTGCGGAACAGTCCGTGACGACGGCTTTGTTATTTTAGAGCATGGCGGCCAGATTCTTGGTTACACAATAAGCAAAAGGCTGTATGTCAGCATCGGCCACAGGATAAGCTTGGGGACTGCAGTGGCAATCGTGAAAGAAATGTCAAAAAGCGGCACGCCTGAGCCCTTGAGGCTTGCAGACATTAGTTCAAAGATGCAAAAAAGAAGAAGAAGGAAAGGTCTTGTCGCTTCTTAGGCTTTTACAGTCATCGGCCTCTCTTCGACCTGCTCAAGTTCCGGCTCGGTCTCTGGCAGCGGGTTCTTTATCCTCGCCCTTTGCTTGTGCTCATAGAACATGTAGTCGCACATTTTGCTATTCATAATAGTGTGAGTTATGGCAGATAAGGCTTTTCATGCAATACACACGCCTAGCCAGCAACTTCTTGCATACCCAAGCGTACGCGAAGCTCGCGCGACCTATTCCTCACCGTTATTTCTGTCACACCAGCAGCCTTGGCAATTTCAGCTTGCGTCTTTAATTCGCCGGTAACTTGGCCTGCTAGGTACAGCACTGACGCCGCTATCCCCATCGGGTCCTTGCCTACTGACACGCCCTTGCGCTGAGCCTCGTCCACTAGGGCAAGCGCCTTGCGCTTTGTCTTTTCGCTTATGTTAATGCCATTTGCTACCTTGACAACGTACTTGTTCGAGTCTATCATCGGGACCTGAAGGTCGAGCCTTGACACCAGTAGCCTGTACGACCGCCCGATGTCCTTGGGCTTGACATCGCTGTTTTCCGACACGTCGTCGAGCGTTCTGAGCACACCCATCTGCCTGCTTGCAATGTATATCGAGGCAGCAAGCACCGAGCCTATTGTCCTTCCGCGGATAAGCCCTCTCTCCTGCGCCTTCCTGTAAACATAAGCAGCCTTCTCCATCACGATGTCTGGCAGGCCCATCTTGTCCTTTATCTTGGCAAGCATGCTAAACGCATGCTGGAAGTTGCGCTCTGTTGGCGAGTGCCTCTGGCTCCGGTTGTCCCACATCTTGAGCCTCTGCATTCTAAAGCGCATGTCCGAGTCTATGGCATTGCCGCCGGCGTCCCTGTCAACCCTGCCCATCACGGTGGACAGACCCATATCGTGGCGTGCAAGAGAGCTTGGAATGCCAGTCCTTGCCCGCTCGCTTGCCTCCTCTGAAGTAAAAGCGCGCCATTCTGGCTCGAGCGACAGCGCGCCATCTGCGACTACCTGCCCGCTGTCAGGGCTAATAAGCTCGCCCGTCTCCGGGTCAGTTATCAAGTTACGAAGCGCCTGTTGTTTTGGTTTAGCCACGCATAGTCATCGTCGATGTTGGATTTAAGCATGGTAGCAATTTCTGACTTAGTAGGTTAACAACATCTGTCCAAGTAAGCAAGGACTGACCATGCGACAAATTAGAAAATAAAAATGTAAAGGGGGACGGATTTGTCGTTCGGCTTAACCTTCTTCCCAGCCCTTGTCGAAGACACCGTTCTTGTGCAGAGGAACTGGCTGTCCTGCCGTGTACTCCATCGGCCTCATCCAGAAGATTGCGTGTGTCGGGCATACGCCTACACAAGCGCCGTCAGAGATGCATCTTTCTGGATAAAAGACGAACGCCTTGCCCCTCTTCCAACCTTCGACTGGTTTTACTCTGAGAACGTCTGGGCCTAGGGCAGTGCAAATCTCCACGCAGAGTGCACAGCCTATGCATCTTTGCTCATCGACGTCTGGAAGTATAGCAATTGGCATCTATAATTCACTTAGACGTCAGTATTGTTCGAAACTATTTAAACCCTATGCATACTGCAAAACACTGTTATAACAAGTACAGGAAGAGCATGCGCGCTTGTGAAAGGATGAAAAGAAACGGAAAAGAAAACAGGGAGCTTATTTGTTCATTCTCAGCACGTCAACTTGGCCGCTATGAAGCCAGTCCTTGAGCTCTTCATGTGTTGGCTTTGCATCGTGCTTGCCTGCCAAGTGAAGATGCAGAAGAACATAGTTAACCTGGTTGAGCAACGGCTTGTTTGATTCGTCGCCCTTGCGAGCCTTTTCCTTCAAGTCAGATGGAACTGTTCTCCACCAGTCGTCAAATTTCCTAACCATACCACCAAAGTGAATACCGAACTTAATAAGCGTTTTGGATTTTTCCAAACGCTGTTATATTACATAGCGGCGCTGATTTCCGCAAAAGCATGCAGTAGGAATATAGGGACTGCAAGCTTTTGCAAGTTTATGCCCTTTGCGATACAGGAATTGCAGAACGCCTACAAGGCGTATAGACAGTTTCTAGCTCGCAGACCGCCCTCTCATCACGCCCGTTACATCTTTCCCTTCTTCACTGGCTCATATTTTGCATACCGCAAAGTAGATGTTGAACGAGTGGCGGCAATAGCCAGATCGATTTCAGGCAGCCCAAGCTATGTGGACTTGGGATGCGGCTATGGCGATTTCCTCGAAAAGATACGAAGACACATTCCTAGCGCAATAGGGATAGAAAAAGAGGGCGGTATCTTTTACACGTTCCAGGTTCCAAAGCCAGACTACGTTCATCTTGTGCCAGTTGAAAGCTTTGCACAGCCGGTCGATGTCGCATTTGTAGGATGGATGGAGCCGGGGCAGGACTTTCGCAGGCATGTCGCGCGGTTCGCCAAGTGCGTGATAACTACATTTGACGCAGGCGGCCAGTGCGGAGTAAACGGCGGCTGCGAATACGACGAGTTTGGCTTTGAGAGGGTTGCGTGGTGGAGGACGCCATCGTGGATTGACGTCAATGCAGAGCTCATGAACCGGCATTACACGTCGGACCTGTCTGCAGAAAAGAAGGAGCAGCTGGCAAGGCTCCGTACCGCTCACAACTTTTGGTACGTCTATGCAAGACCGGAGCTGGCAGAAAAGGCAAAGTCTGGGTTGAAGGCGCAGCTTAAGAAAGAGGACGCTAATGACAGGTTTGACTTTGAATCGGTTCTAGACGAATGCGGCTTTGGCTATGGCGAAGAGCTGCCTGCGCTGACAAACAGCAACAAGCGGTTGTGGGAAGTAAGGTTCGATTAAAAGATGCCGTTCAATGCTGAGGACCTGCAGAAGGCAAGGGTGGCGCTGGCGCAATTTCGCAAGAACGCCGTGTCGCCTCACCACGAGCGCTACAGCTTTCCTTTTTTTAATGGCTCGTACTTTGCGTACCGCAAGGTCGACGTGATGCGCGTGGTCGCGATAGCCAAGTCAATTTCAAACAACCCTAGCTACCTTGATGTCGGCTGCGGCTATGGCGATTTTTTAAAGCGCATCAGAGAGTTCCTCCCAAGCGCAGAAGGGATCGAAAAGGACGCGGGAATCTTTTACGGCCTTGGCATAGCCAGGCCAGATTACATCAGGATCGCCGACGCGCACTGGATAGACAAGAAATACGACATTATCTTTGTTGGCTGGATGGAGCCGGGGCAAGACTTTCGCGACCCAGTCGCGCGCAGCACCGATGTCATCGTCACGACGTTTGATCAGGGCATCAGCCTTGCGGCCGAGTTTGACGGTCACAGCTTACACCGTGTCACGTGGTGGAGGACGCCATCGTGGGAAGACGTCAACACCGAGGTAATGAACAGGCACTACACAAAGATGCCTGAGGGCAGACGTGCAGAGCTTGCCAAGATGCGCGGTGCGCACAACATGTGGTACGTATATGCAAGACCGGACAGGGTCGACGCCATCAGGAATGGGATTAAAAAGCAGCTTGAAAAAGAGTCGCCTTTAGACCGCTACGACTTTGAAGGCGTGCTTGACGAGTGCGGCTACAGGTATCTGGAGAAGCTGGAAAACCCGGCTGCCCCCGAGCCGCTGTGGCAAGTGCATTTCAATTAGCAAGATTTAAAACAAGTGTTGTTAAGAGCTTTAACAGTAGAATAATAAATTGAAAGTAAAGGTTATGGGAGCTGCCAAAGAAGTAGGCCGCTCGGCGTTTCTTGTAAACTGCAACAACACAAACATTCTGATGGATTATGGCGTCCTGCTCAAGCGTGAGCCAATCTTCCCGATGCACGTCAAGCCAAAGGAAGTCGACGCAGTGGTCATCACTCACGCGCACCTAGATCATTCCGGATTTGTCCCCTCTCTCTATCTGTCAGAGACGACTGACATTCCCGCCCTTGCGACCCTGCCGACTTTTGAGCTTTCTGAGCTTTTGATAGAGGACATGATAAAGCTCTCCGGGTTTTACCTGCCGTTTGAATACATCGATGTCATGACGATGCTCAAGAGCTCGAAGAACCTGCAGTACAGGGAGCCGCACATGGTAAATGATGCCAGGGTGACGCTCTACGAGTCGGGGCACGTGGTCGGCGGCTCAACAGTTGTTGTCGAACACGATGGTAAGAAGGTGTTCTATACGGGAGACATCAACACAAGGGGTTCAAAGCTGTTGCGCCCGGCGGACCTTGACTTTGGCGAGATAGACATGATGATAATAGAGAGCACCTACTCGCAGACAGAGCAGGTGCCCCGCGAACAATCAGAAAGAGAGCTGATCGAGTTTGCGTACGAAGTAATCGACAGGGGAGGGACGCTGTTCATACCGTCGTTTTCAGTCGAGCGAGCGCAGGAAATAGCAAGCGTGCTCAAGGCCTACAACTTTAAGCACAAGGTGGTGATGGACGGTATGGCGCTCAAGGCCAACCAGATAATGAGCCGGCATCCCGCGTTCCTCAGAGATGCCGACCAGTTCCGCAAGGCGATAGGCGAAGCAGAATGGATACAGGGCTGGAGCAGGCGGCGCAAGGTAGTCAACGAGCCTTGCGTCATAATTTCGCCGGCAGGCATGCTTGCAGGCGGCTCTGCCGTGTTCTACACGCAGCAGCTTGCGACAAGCGACAAGAATGGCATTGCGATCGTGTCGTACCAGGGGGAAGGGACGCCGGGCAGGATGCTCCTTGAAAAACGGGTGGCCAACTTTGACGGCAAGGTAAGAAAGTGTTATGCCGACGTAAAGAAATTCGAGTTCTCTGGCCACAACAGCAGAAGCGAGCTGTTCGAGATTCTGGACCGCGTTAAGGGTAACCCAAAGGTGCTGACGGTGCATGGCGACGGACCCTCGTGCGCCAAGTTTGCTGAAGAGATAAGGGAAAAGTACGGCTATGACGCACGCGCGCCGGATCAGGGCGAAGTAGTCGAGGTTTGATTTGATAATCAAGAACACCGACCCCTACAAGATTAAAAAGTGTGTGTCGTGCAAGCGCGACATCGCTCTTAACGAGAAATACTTTACCTACCCACTGTCGCTCCAGCAAATCTGCCTGAAATGCGCAGAGAAAGAGATACCGAAAACCATCGAGCTGTTACAGAAAGATCTGGAAAAGATAAGGCAGGAAGAACATGACGGCCCGTCAAAGGACTTGGGAGTATAGTAGCTCTTGGTATCATCATCCCTGACATTCATTTTTCCACATTACATCTTGCAGATCAGCTGAACCTGTTTTCAAAGCACGGCGTGGCTGTCAAGGTAACTGAATTTGCTGGTAGTACCACTACAGGAGAGCTGGCAAGGATGCTCAAAGACGAAGAGGTAGATATTGAAAATAGGCTTGACAGACGGCCCCATCTCCTCTATCGCAAGCGGTGCCGGCGCCAAGATCACCTCCACGTCGCCCTTCTCGTTCTCGAGGTTACCGCGGACTATGCCGAGCACCCTACACGTGCCCTTGCGCACACAGAGGTTGCCAAGTACTTTGCCCTTGAGCTCCAAATGGCCGCTGTTGAGAATGACTTCGCCGACAAATCTCTCCAAGCAAGAGAGTGTCCTCGAAGACTGTAACGGAGCCCATACGCTTGCTCTCAACTATCTTCATTACCCGCATGATTCTGGTGTCAAGCTACCTCATTGGCCCGGGAGTGCTTCTTGTTGCACAAACAAGTGAAATTATGCTGTCCTTTCCCTCTTGACCCAGACAGTCCTTCTTTCCCTGTGGTCCAAGAGCTCGACAGAGCGCTCTAGCAGCCTATTCCTTATTTCGTCCGCCTCCTTGAATTTTTTCTCCCCCCGTAGTCTGTTGCGCTCCGCCACGAGCTTGTCTATCTCTTCCCTTTCCTGCAGGCTCACCTCAGCCATCTTCAGCCCCAAGATGTCCATTATCCTGTCAAAGGTGGAGAGCGCAGCATCGGCCATCTCCTTGGTCAGCTTGTCGCTTGCAGCGTACTGGTTGAGCCGGGTCACAAACTTTAAAAACTCTGTGAGCGCAAGCGACGTGTTCATATCATCATCCATGGCAGCTTCAAATGCCTGCATCGATTTACCACTAGCTCTGCGTACAGCGTCTACGTCACCTCCCGCCCCTGCAGCGGATCGCAGCTGATATGCGCATGTTTCTATCTGGCGCCACCTCTGCACAGATTCCTTCAGCAGCTCGTCGGTGTAGTCGAGCGGTTTTGAGTAGTGCACCGATAGGCAGTATAGCCGGAGAGAATTCGTACCCCAGTTCTTCAGCGCTTGCTCGATAGTGACAATATTGCCAAGCGACTTGCTCATCTTTTGCGAATTGATGGTGATCATGCCGGAGTGCACCCATATCTTGGCGAATTGCTTGCCCGTGTACGACTCTGACTGTGCTATCTCGTTTTCATGGTGCGGGAAGACAAGGTCGTGGCCGCCGCCGTGGATTTCAAAAGGCGACGGGCTGAGGTATTTGAGCGACATGGCTGAGCACTCGATATGCCAGCCGGGCCTCCCCTTGCCCCACGGGCTGCTCCACACTGGCTCCTCCGAGTAGAACTTCCATAATGCAAAGTCGAGCGGGTCTTCCTTTGACAGATCGACCTCGATCCTTGCGCCCGACTCGAGCTCTTCCACCGGCTTTCTTGACAGCTTGCCGTACTCTGGGAACGATCTGACCCTAAAGTAGACGCCATTGAGCGTCAGGTAGGCGTGGCCCTTTTTCATTAGGCCGTCGATAAGCTCTATCATATCCTTGATGTGCTCTGTCGCTTTTGGGTGGCGATCTGCTGGGAGCACGTTCAAGCTGCCAAAATCGCGAAAGTAGCTGTCGATGTATTTTTCCGATATCTCTTCGGCAGTCCTGCCTTCGGCCTTGGCCCTGTTGATTATCTTGTCATCTATGTCGGTAAAATTCTGTATGAAAACAACTCGATAGCCTCTTGACATGAGGTACCGGCGCAGCGTATCAAAGACAATGACTGTCCTTGCGTGCCCAATGTGCGAGTTGTCGTAAACCGTGACGCCGCAGACGTACATTCTGACTGTGCTGCTGTCCTGCGGCACGAGCTCGTCCACCTGACGGCTGAGCGTGTTGTATAATTTCATCACAGTCTCTATCAAGACGATTTGCCCGGTATTTTACTTTGCTCAGACGTCGATGTAAATGTCGTTTCCCTTGATGTCCACCTTGTAGGTAGTCAGCTTGACCCCTTCAAGGTAATCGAGCAGCTCGCCAGTCCTGATGTTGTAGTGCCAAGAATGCAGAGGGCATTCGACTACTTCGCCATCGATTTTGCCGGGGGCAAGCGACCCGTCCTGATGGCGGCAGAGCGCCTCAATCGCATAGTATTTGCCGTTTGCGTAAAAGAGCGCAATCCTTGTACCATTGATGTCGAGCTCCTTGCCGCCATTCTCCCGGATTTCGCCCTTTTGGGCGACCTTGACCAGTGCCAACTTTGGCTACATTTTGTAGCTAGGTAATAAAATGGTTATCGGAACTATGAAGACCTGCAGAATCTAGCTCCGCCACACCTAAATATCTCTCCGAATGCTATATCGTCGTCAATTCTGGCATGGCAGCATCTAACAAGACAATGGCGCTTGGAGTTCTGGCGTTTATCGCCTTTGGAGCAGGCATGGCATTCTATGGCTACGATCAGGCTATCTACCCAGTCGACAGCGCTCTCGGCTATCTAGCAAGGGCCGAAGCGGCCCAGACGCCGGAAGACATGGCAGACTACATTCTAAATGCAAGGAGAACGCTGCCAGAGAGTGGCAACCCTGTATGGGCGTTCCCTACCGCTAGGACAGACTTTGGTTATATCCAGGCAGAGCTTGACAACATGCTGTCCCGCGCCAACTCGATATCGTCGATGGAGCCATACAGCGCAGAATACAACACCGGCATGAATGACATCCGCCTATCCTTGAGAGCCATGCAGGAAGATCTGGTAGAAGCTATGCCGTACCTTTATGTTAGCACCACCAACATCATGCTCAGCTCGGTATGGATTGCCATCATATTGCTCCTGTTCGTTATCATGAGAAGGGGTAGGGCAAGGTACAGAGAGGAGTACGAAAACCAGTAGCTTTTTTATTGCATCTTTTGTTGACACTCTCAAATCATGCCGGGCAAAATAGCTGACGCCAAGCTTGCGGGCAGAGGAAAACTGTCGTACGAGTGGGCTTTAACCCGCATGGCCATAGTTGAAAGGATAAGGGCCAAGAGCGAGCGCGCTCGGCCGCTCGCTGGATATCGGCTGGGCTTTTGCCTTCACATCACGAAAGAGACCTCAGTTCTAGTGATGGCGGCAAAGAGCATGGGCGCACAGGTCGCGGTCTGCTCGGCAAACCCGCTGTCGGCGCAAGACGACATCGCAGCTTTTCTGTACGAGCAGGGCGTAAATGTGTATGCGTGGCGCGGCGAGACAGAGGCACAATACAAGCAGTGCATCCGCGATGTCCTTGCGTTCGGGCCGGCGATAGTGGCTGATGATGGAAGCGACCTGCACATGGCGGTCCACAGGCAAAAGGCAAAGGGCATAGTGAGCGGGACCGAAGAGACCACATCTGGCGTCAAGAGGCTGCTGGCGCTAGAAAAGGCCGGCAAGCTTGCCTATCCAATAATTGCGGTCAACAACGCGCGCACTAAATACCTTTTTGACAACCGCCATGGCACCGGCCAGAGTACGCTGGATGGCATCCTGAGGGCGACTGGGATTTTCCTGCCCGGCGTGCACGTCGTGGTGTGTGGCTACGGCTGGGTGGGCAAGGGCGTGGCAAGTAGGGCAAGGGGCATGGGTGCAATAGTGACTATCACTGAGGTCGATCCTGTCAGGGCGCTTGAAGCCAAGATGGATGGCTTGCAAGTGGCAAGGCTGTCAGACGCTGCGCCGCGCGGCGACGTGTTTGTCACGTGCACCGGCCAGACAGGAGTGATAAGGGAAGAGCACTTTAAGAAAATGAAGGATGGTGCGATTCTGGCAAACGCCGGCCACTTTGACGTCGAGATAGATGTCGGCTACCTTTATTCTGCAATCAAGCCGGTGGAAGTGAGGCCAAACGTCGAGCGCTTTTACATCAACGGCAAAAGGTTGTACCTATTGTCAAAGGGAAGGGTTGTCAACCTGATTGCAGCGGAGGGGCACCCGCCTGAAGTGATGGCCCTGTCTTTTGCCAACCAGCTATTATCGATTTTGCATGTAGCGAAAAACCATGACAAAATGGAAGCCAAGGTACATGGCGTTCCAGAAAAAATAGACATGGATGTGGCAAGGTATGCGCTTGAAGCCATGGACGTCAGGATCGACGAAATAACAGAGGAGCAAAGGCGCTACCAGCAGTCCAGTTAGGTTAAAATCTAGTACGGTTAGTGAAATTGTGATGCCGGACAACAAGAAAAGCGCCGTCGTCACGAGCGCACTCCCATACGCAAACGGCGAGATACATCTGGGTCACATTGCATCGACCTACCTGCCGGCAGACATTTTCACGAGATTTTCGAGGCTCAATAGCATCGAGGCTTACCACATTTGCGCCACAGACGACTTTGGCACCCCCATACTCATAAAGGCCGAGAAGGAAAAAAAGAGCCCGGAGGAGTACGTCGCATTCTGGAACAGGCGCGACTATGAAGATTTCAGCTCGCTTGGCATCTCGTTTGACTTTTTCTACAAGACAAGCTCGAAGGAAAATGTCGAGTTTGTTCAGCATGTTTTCAAACGCTTGCACGAGAATGGCCACATCTACGACCAGAGCGTCATTCAGTTCTACTGCACGTTTGACGACAAGTTCCTCCCCGACCGATATGTGATAGGCAAATGCCCCTACTGCGGCGCAGAAAACCAATATTCAGATTTGTGCGAAAAGTGCGGCCGAGTTCCTGAGCGGATACTGAACCCCAGATGCGCGATATGCGGGAGGCCGCCTGTCAAAAAAGAAAGCAAGCACTACTTTTTCCGCCTGTCAAGCTTTTCCAGCAAATTGAAAGAATGGCTGTCGACAAACGAGCACCTGCAGGCAGACGTCAAGAACTACGTCATCAACTGGATAAATGAAGGGCTGCAGGACTGGGACATCACCCGCGACCTCTTGTGGGGCGTGCCGATACCGCTCCCCGAGGCAAAGGGCAAGGTGTTCTACGGCTGGTTTGACAACCACCTCTGTTACATTTCGTCGCTCGTGAAATTCATTGACGACAAGGGAGGGGACAGCAAAAAGTTCTGGAATGAATCGGATGTCTATCATTTTATCGGCAAAGACATCGTCTACCACCACTACCTTTTCCTGCCGGCGGTGCGCCTTGGCATCAATTCTGAATACAAGCTGCCCGACTACATTCCTACAAGGGGACACCTGATGCTCCAGAACCAGAAAATATCAAAGAGCAAGAACTGGTACATCAGCCTGAAGGACTTTACTTCTGCGTTCAACCCCGACTACCTCAGATTCTACATCGCGTCAGTGATCACGTACTCACAGGACGACCTCAACTTTGACTTTGACGCGTTTTACGAAAGGATAAACAACGAGCTTATCGCTAACGTGGGCAACTTTGTGAACAGGGCGCTTTCCTTTACGCAGAAAACTTTTGGCGGCAAGGTTCCCAGGCCTTCGAAATTTGATGACGCCAACAATGGAGAAGTGTCATCAGCGGTAGACGAGGCAGGCGACTTGCTGTCAAACAACGAAATTGACAGGGCGCTGAAGAGGATTTTAAAGCTCAGCGCCCACATGAACCAGTATTTTCAGGCGCGAGCGCCTTGGGCAAACAAGGAAACAGCAGACGCCACCCTGTACGCGTCGGTAAATGCAACGAGGTCGCTGGCAATCCTACTCGAGCCCTTCATCCCCTTTTCATGCAAGAAAATGTGGAGTCAGCTCAATTTGCAGGGCAGCGTACACCAGCAAAGGTGGGAGTCAGCCAAAGACATGAAGGCGGTTCCGCCTGACCACCCGCTGGGCGAGATCGAGCCGATATTCCGCAAGATAGAAGCAAAGGAAATAGAGCAGTGGAAGAATAAGCTTGGTAAGCCATGACCACTAGCCGCGGGTTGATGACAGGCCGGTTCCAGCCATTTCACAACGGCCACCTTGCCCTAGCAAAGCAGGCCCTGGGCGAGTGCGACGAGCTGGTACTAGTCATCGGCAGCGCGCAGTTCAACTTCATCGACAAGGACCCGTTCACCGCCGGCGAGAGGGTCTTGATGATACACGAAGCCCTAAAAGAAGCCAAGATAGACCTCTCAAAATGCTACATAATCCCTCTTGCAAACGACGAGAACAACGCGCGGTGGCTCGCATACCTCAGGTCGATGGTCCCGCCTTTTGATATGCTCTATTCCGGCAACGACTTTGTAAAGCATTTGGCACTTTCTCAGGGTGCCGACATCACAGTCAAGCCGGCGAAATTTGCAGAAAAGGAGCAGTACAACGGCTCGAACATACGCAAGCTAATGATAGCAGGTAAGCCGTGGAAGCACCTCGTGCCGCCCGCAGTAGCCAATGTGATCGAGCAGATCAGCGGCATCGAGAGAATTAAAGTGCTCGCCGGCTCTGATAGCGACCCCCAAAAGTGGTGATGAGCGTGGGAAAGGGCCTGAGAGCGTGCCCCATCTGCCCATCGTGCGGCTCGAAAAAGTTCAGGGTAATAGAAAACGCTGAAAATAAGGTAATAGTCGAATGCCTCTCGTGCGCCAAGAGGCTGTCGATTTAGTTTAACAGTTTTTCATTTCTTGTTAGAACTTTTCAAGTTGCCGGCTTAATCTGATGCCGGGGCGAATAACACAGCAGTAAGAATGTCCATAGAGGATCTTGTTGCCATCTTTGCGGGCACTCCACTGTTTCTTTCAGCTTTTAACTCACCAGACGAATTTTTCGGGGTAAATGGCGTTCAAAGAGAACGCAACGATAACAGTCAGTCCTAGAGCGTAGCCTTTTGCCAGCTAGAAGGTCATTGATGCCTATTGTGCTCACTAGATTTTACAATGACAGAACGTCTGCAAAGAATGACGTGTTTATGCAAGAATTGACAAAAGCTTTGCAAATTGACAGCAAGCGCGAGCTTACCAAGTCGGATGCAGCAAACTAACTTGGTCAGAAATTGCTACCGCGCTTAAATAGCCTGTACGCCATTGAAAGGATGAATGATATGATCAAAATCATCAAGTCAAACGAGCATTACCACAACGAGGAAGACTGGTTCTCAACGTACTGGCACTTTTCCTTTGCGCACTATCAGGACCCACACAAGATGAACTTTAGGCCGCTGCGCGTCTTCAACGACGACATAATTCAGCCGGCAACAGGCTTTGACTTTCACCCGCACCGCGACATGGAGATGATAACGTACGTCGGTAAAGGCAAGCGGGAGCACCGCTACAATCAGGGCAACCGTGACGTGATTCATCCTGGCGAAGTGCAGAGGAGGAGGATGATGACTGCCGGAAGCGGCATCCTGCACTCGGAGTACAACCGCTCAAAGGACAAGCCACTGAGACTCTTGCAGATGTGGATATTTCCAAGCAAGCGCGAGCTTGAGCCATCGTGGGAGCAGCGCCAGTTTGGAAAGCAAGGGAAGGCAAACAAGCTCCTGCCGGTAGTCATGCCAGAGAACGCAAAAGAAGACGGGCAGGCCCTGCACATGCATCAGGACAGCGCGATTTACGTTTCATACTTGACCAAAGAAGGAAGCAAGGTAGAGCACGCGCTGGCGCTAGGGCGAAAGGCGTACCTGTTCGTGATAGACGCCAGGGCGCAGCTGCTGAACGGCAGCACTATAAAGAGGCGCGGCGAAAATCGAAAAGGAAGGCAAATTGTCGATACAGGCCGAAAAGCCGACTGAATTGATACTATTGGATCTGCCGGAGAAATATGCCATCAACAATTGATGATGTGACCAGCTCTTCTGAAAGCTGGTCGATTAATCTGGCAGATCTCCATAATAATAGGGTCGAAAGAAAATGATGACAGCAAAGTTTAACGTGCTGGGTGTGGCCGGCAGCATGCGCCCTAGCTCGTATAGCACCAAAGCGCTCAAAATTGCGCTCGAGCATGCAAAGAAGCATGGAGCTGCTGGAGTCCGCCTGCTGGAGCTGAGCAAGACAGTCTTGCCGATATATGACCCAAACGGGCTGGCATCAAAGGAAATAGAATATGCGGCAGAGGCTGTGGCATGGGCAGACGCCTTCATCCTCGCGTCGCCTGACTATCACGGCTCGATGTCCGGCGCGCTCAAGAACTTTCTGGACCACTTTTTTGAAGAGTTTGCCGGCAAGGTCTTTGGCTACATCGTGGCGTCTCACGAAAAGGGCCTGACGGTGATGGACCAGATGCGCACGGCAGTGCGTCAGTGTTACGGCTGGAGCATGCCCTACGGCGTCTCGATCAGCGGTGAGCAAGATTTTGCAGCAGGTGGCGAAATATCAAACGCAAGATTGTCCAAGCGCCTGCAAATGATGTCCCGCGATCTAGTGGTGTACGGCAGGCTGGTCAGAGACCAGTTCGTGCGCGATCTTGGCTCCAGTGAGCAGCACACGTATGCCGCACACTATCGGCCGTAGCTGTGACCGGGTTTTGCAATAGCCGGTCGATTTATCCGGCTACCTGCAATACATACTGGTATGACCAAACAAAAGGTGGCGGTGATAGTAGTAGTAACATGACTGTACCCGTGCCAGAAGACTTGCTCGTTAACGCAGTGGACAAGGTAAGCAAGAGCGTTGTCAACATTGCAAGCGTAAGGATGCTGCAGGACCAGCTGTTCAGGGTTTTCCCTGTTGAAGGCGTAGGATCGGGCGTGATAATCGACGAAAAGGGCTACATCCTGACAAACAACCACGTCATAGACGATGCCGAGCGGCTCAAGGTGACGCTCACCGATGGGAGGGTGCTAAAGGGCAGGGTTGCAGGAAGCGACGAGGTGACCGACCTTGCAGTGCTCAAGGTAGAGTCAGACCAGCCTTTGCCAGCGGCGCAGCTTGGCAACTCTGACGACCTGAAGGCAGGACAGATAGTGCTTGCAATAGGCAACCCGTTTGGGCTCACAGGCGGGCCGGCAGTTACTGCAGGCATCGTCAGCTCACTCAACAGGAGCATACAGACAAGGAATGGTGTGCTTGAGCTCATCCAGACTGACGCCGCTATCAACCCCGGTAACTCTGGAGGCCCACTTGTAAACACCAAGGGCGAAGTGATAGCCATCAACACAGCCAACATGCCTTATGCCCAAGGCATTAGCTTTGCAGTTCCGGCCAACACTGCCAAGTCGATATTGAGAGAGCTGATAGAAAAGGGCAGGGTCACAAGGCCGTGGATAGGCATAGCGTCAATGAAGATAACTCCGCAGCTTGCCCGCTATTACGGGCTGCCCGCAAGCGAAGGAGCACTCGTTGCAAAGGTCGAGCCATATAGCCCGGCAGACGATGCAGGGCTGAGGAAAGGAGACGTAATTGAGCAAATAGACGGCAGCAGGGTCGAGGATCCAACGCAAATAGCGTCGCGCGTCCGCGGCAAGCAGGTGAACGACAGGCTAACGCTGACGGTCAACCGCTACGGGCGCCAGCTTCAAGTGCCGGTGCAGGTGGACGAGCGCCAGTGACCCACCATTATTTTTCCGGCGGTAACACTTTTGAACTCGTGATGCCAATTATAATCTCAGTGTCAGACTATGATTCGATGGACGACCTGTTAAGAGAGATTGAAAAGGGAGAGACAACAATAGTAATTACCAAGGACGTAAGGAAGTTCCGCAAGCCGGTGACCATAGTATCCGGCCTGCAGGAAAGGAAGGACGCCAAGGACATAACCAGGCAGCTCAAGATCAAGATAGGCACAGGTGGCACATTCAAAGACAACCAGATAATCTTGCAGGGCGATCACAGGGAGACGGTCAAGGATCTCCTTGCAAAGATGGGCTTTAGAGAGGATTCAATCGAGGTGTACTAGTAGCATCTTGCTTACCTGCTCAGCCGGCAGTTACTTTACGATTTATATCTTGCAACGGTGCTAATGATATGCAAGTGGAAAGCGACGTAAAGGCAGAATCGGCGACTCTCAAGGAGGAGGCTAAGGCAGAGGATTCTGTAGTCCAAAAGGAGGTAGTAGTTACGGGCAGCAAAACGGCGCAAATACTCGTCGAAGAGGACGACGCGCTTTCTGCAAGCGATTTTCACATCAACGACAGCAAGGTTCTTTCGCTTTTGAACGAGACAGGTTCGAACTATTCATTCAAGGGATTGATGCGCAAGCTGAACCTGCACCAGCAGAGCCTTTCAAGGGCGCTCCACAGGCTCGAGGAAATGGGCCTCGTGGTAAAGTCGGAAGCAGGCTACAGGCTCGCCAAGGTCGGCGGGTCATCAACGGCAATCGCAAGAAGAGAAGTTGTACGCAAGCCAAAGGGCAGAGAATACGTGCAGCTGCTCCAGACCTACATCCCCATCAAGATGAAGACCAGCGAAATAGTGCGCCACCTAATAGGCAGGTGGTTCAAGAACCTCCGGTGGCTCGGCATGATCGAAAGCGGGACAGGTTACACCCTTCAGTGGGCAAGCGACGACGGCTCGTTCCAGATCAACCTGAGGCTTATCTCCGACTATATCGTCATCGAGACGAACGCGTCGACTGAAAAAGAAAAGGTTCAGGCGATGATCGGCTCGTACGCGATATACGAGCAGATAACTAAGGTGTTCCAGAGCAGAATCGGCGCGTACGTGCTGGATCAGTACAGCAGCAGTATTGCTCGGGGTAATTAACGCAGGATTTTATATCATGATGTAAGCCTGCATATGCAGCTAATAATCATCCTCTATTAATTGTGGGAAAAAATATTGGGATGAGGCGGGTTCCATCCCAAGATAGAGGTGTTTTGTTGTTTACACGCTTTGCGAGTCTAAGTCTGAACCCGTTTCCTCGAGTTGGTGCTCGTCGCTGTTGTCGTCATCATCACTACCACCGCCGCCAGTAGCGGGCTCTTGTGAATTGTTTGTAATTATGCTGCCGCCTATGGTATTGATAGTGACGATGACGCTACTGGCATCTGCAGGCCTCTGTTCTTGATGTCCAATCTTATCTTGTTGGCTTCACCGGGGGCAAGGTTTTCCTATCGTTGCGCGAATGGAAATCATAACTATATTGTATTTCCACTGTCGCAATAGCCAATATGATGAGAGGTGTGTGCTGACACTCTTGCAAGGTCTCTGTTGTGACCGGCTTCAAGCGTTGCCGGTCAATTAATCCAGTGTCTTCCTATACTATACCTAGAGAGAGAGAAAGATATGACAACAATCGTAGGCATCAAGACCAAGGAAGGGGTCGTGCTAGGCTCTGACAAAAGGGCCAGCAAGGGCTTTTTCATTGGCTCAAAAATCACGCAAAAGATAGCCAAGATAGACGACACGCTCGCAGTTGCAATAGCGGGGCAGTTGTCTGACGCAGAATACCTCATCAAGGTGGCCAAGGCGGAGCGTAAGCTGATGGAGCTTCGGCGCGGCTTTCCGCTCACCGTAAAAGAGTCAACGCGGCTCATTGCCAACCTTGCGTATTCGGGCATGAAGAACTACCAGCCCTACTTTGTTGAATTGCTGGTTGCAGGCATTGACCAGGACGGCGGGCATGTCTACGCGGCAGACATGAGCGGCGCGATAACAAGCGAGGACTTTGCGTCTTCCGGCTCTGGCTCTCCCGTCGCATACGGCGTGCTAGAGAGCACGTACCACAAAGAGATCACGAACGAGGAGGCGAAGCAGGTTGCCGCCAAGGCAGTCGCGGCAGCGATGGAGCGTGACCCGGGCTCGGGCAACGGAATCGACGTGCTCGTGATCCCGAACTTGGTAATGGAGGTCGCAAGGTAGATGGCAGAAGCGGGAGGGAGCTACAGCAATATGGGAGGAAGGTACCCCTACTTTTACGGGCCTGAAGGCCGGCTCGTGCTGGTCGACAGCGCGCTTGAAGCCGTAAGCAGAGGCTCCACCACGATAGGCATCAGGACGCCGTCGTTTGCGCTGCTTGCAAGTCACATCAAACCTGTCAGGCCGCTGGTAGACCCGGCCGAAAAGATATTCGCAATCGACGGCCACGTAGGCGCCACCGGCTCCGGCTACATCGGCGACATACTGCAGCTGATAGAAGAGCTGAGGCTTGAGGCGCAAAAGCACCGGCTCAACTTTGAAAGCCCGATAGACATCGGCTCACTTGCAAAGCACCTCGGGTCGTTCCTGCACAACTACACGATATACGCCGTCAGGCCGCAGGCGGCTTCAGTGATAGTCGCAGGCGTCGACCAGACCGGCGTGCAGCTGTACCAGGTGGACCCAAGCGGCACATTCATGCGAGGGTCGGGCTTTGCAATAGGCCAGTCAGCTGATGTAGCACTTTCCGTGCTGCAGCAAGAGTACAGCGCCGACATGAGCGTCGAGCAGGCTGTGGCGCTCAGCAACAAGGCTATAGAAAGGGCTCTGGGCGAGCGGCCTGTGATTGAAGTGGGAGTGGTCAGCGCGCAGGAGAAGCAGTTTCAGAAGCTGCGCTAGCCACTATTTTTTCTGCGCAGCCACTGTCGGCTTTAATCCTTCGGGGCGCTTCCACTTGTTGGCCCAGCGGGCAAGCTCCTTGATAATGACCTCGAGTTCCCTTGCCTGGGGAGTCATGCTGTACTCTACCCTGGGCGGCACCTCAGGATAGATCTTTTTTGTCACAAGGCCCTCGCGCTCAAGCTCGAGCAGCCTTTCCGCAAGGACTGTGCTGCTAATGCCCGCAAGCGCCCTCTTTAGCTCGTTGAATCTGATGACTTCTTTTGTGCTCAAGTTCTTTATGATGTGAAGCGACCACCTCCTGCCAAGCACTTCCCAAACGTCTACAATTGCGCAGGTAGTAGTAGTACTGGCTTTGCCGTCTGTCGGTTCTTCTTGCATACCTAGTAGTAAATATGGACTTGCTAATAAGATTGCCTGCGCCATTGAGGCAATACAAGTAAATCTAGTTGCAGCAACTAATAACCGCCGGCAGACATCTCACAGGGGTGGATTCTAGGCCGATATTGGCCTTGCTATTGCTGCTTGCAGGGTCGATGCCTTTGCTTGCCGCAAACGCACAATATGCAACGGCACAGAGTGACACTGGCGATCTGTTTGGCGACTGCACGTTTGAAGATTTGATAGTAAACGGCACGTATACGCCAATGAAAATGTCGGGCTTGAAATGGACTATTCTCCAGAGGCTGGATCGGCCTTAACTACAGCAAGTTCAGATTTTCACAAGAGTTTTCGGAGCTCTACGTGATGTTAAGCCCATTCTTTACCATTGCCTGTGGCAGGAAGGACGGCTTGTCTTCATGATACTTCTGTCCGGCAACCTTGACGACGACACCTTGGCCGCAGAATATACAGCGCGGACGACTACATGAAGTGCGACGAGCCAGTGATTGCCAAGATGAAGCAGGCGGGACGCTAACGCCATGAAGACGATAGAGGCCATAATTGAATGCAAGTTTAATCTGGCTCAAGACGGAGAGGGGCTGAAAGTCAAGGCGAAAGGGTATATCTTTGTCACTGAAGACAAAAAGGTGATCTGCGTGCTCTACATGATACGGACGTCCGAGGCCGCATACGACAAGCACCTGCACGAGTTTGAGAGATCCGTAGCGACGCCGAAGATAGAGAAAACGTAATGGACATCTCAGACCTTGCAGACTATGTGTCGGGCTCAGGCTATCAGGCAAGCTCGCATGAAACTGTGGCCGGAGGAACTCCGTACGAGCTTCAGGTCGTCACCAATTCAATTCAACTGCAATAAGCGACTTTAGCTTTAGCGAGGAAAGCAGGCAGATATCGTTCAGGGTAGAGGGGCCGGAGGGAACCGAGGGCAGCACTAGCCTAAAGGTCGGGATGGTGCGTGAGGGCCCGTACACGATGCGCTGGACGGGAACATGGTAGAGGATGGCGTCATCATCATTTTTCAGATGAAACCACTGGCCAGACAATAATTGCGATACAGCACCCCCCATACACAGCGTGCACGAGGTTGCAATCACAGGCACCACGGTCGTGCCGGAATTTCCTACCCGGCTGGTCGGCGCGCTGGTGGCTCTGATCGGCCTCGCTGCGGTCATGGGAAGAAGAACAAAGTTCAGCCATTGAACCAAGATACCTTCACAATAGTTTCTCAAAAAGCGCTGTGGCATGATGAGCCGCGGGTAAGACTTTTTAATGCTTTTTGAGAAAAATATCAGTGCTCAAAGCGACGCTAACCTATGATAAAGGCACCATTGTCATCAGAGGTCTTGCTCATATTCCGTTTGCTACGCTAGACCCAAGGACAAACGTGCTGAGAGCACAGGCTCTTTATTACTCAAACATTATAGAATACATAAAGCAGAGCGGCATCGAATGCGATGATCATGTTTTTTCAGATATCATTGCATCATCTCCTCCTGCTGATCTTTATCATAATTACGATGACGATGACAATAAGGGTAATTCATCATCATCATTTTCATTAAGAGACTACCAGCAGAGGGCGCTTGACAACTGGACTCGCGCTGAAATGAGAGGGTGTGTCATTTTGCCAACAGGCTCGGGCAAGACGCTTGTCGGCATCAAGGCGATAGAGAAGGCAAACTCTGCCTCTTTGATTGTCGTCCCGACTGTTGATCTGATGGATCAGTGGACAGCCGTTCTTTCAAGGTATTTTTTTGCTGCCGGCACAAAGATTGGAAACATTGGCGGAGGAACTGACGACATCCAGCCAATTACCGTGTCGACGTATGATTCAGCGTACATACGCGCGCCGCTGCTTGGCAATAAGTTTTTGCTGGTCGTATTTGATGAAGTGCACCACCTAGCGGCGCCCGGTTACAGGACGATAGCGGAGCAGATGGCAGCCCCCTTTCGCCTTGGACTTACGGCGACGATCGAGAGGGAAGACGAGCTCCACAGGGATCTGCCAAGGCTCGTTGGCGAGGTTGTTTTTCAGGCGAGCCCCGATGAGCTTGCAAGGAGGAAACACTTGGCGCAGTACGACATTGAAAGGAGAAAAGTCGAGCTCTTACCGGAAGAATTAGAAGAATACAACCAGAACATGCGAGCATATCGACAACGCTTGAACTCGCTTGGAAGAACCACTAACAATTACCATATCTCACTTGAAAAGCTGATAATGATGTCTGGGAGAAACCCGATTGCAAGGGAAGCCCTGCTTGCAAGAAACAGGGCAATAAACATTGCGTTGAACAGCAGATCCAAGCTAGAAGAGCTGAAGGAGATCCTTGCAGAGAACAAAGGCAGCAAGACCATAATATTCACACAGCACAATAGCCTTGTCCACGAGATATCCGACAGGTTCCTTATACCGTTCATAACCCACAAAACGAGCAAGGAAGAGAGGCAGGATGTTTTGAAAGGCTTCAGGGAAGGCAGGTACCTTGCCGTTGTCACCTCAAAGGTTCTGGACGAAGGTGTTGATGTGCCGGACGCAGAGCTTGGAGTAATTGTCAGTGGGACTGGAAGTGCAAGAGAGTTCATACAGAGACTTGGAAGGCTGCTAAGGCCCAAGCAAGGCAGCGACAGGAAAGCCAAGCTGATCGAGATTGTATCTTCAGAGACCAGAGAGGAAACGATTACAAGCGTAAAGAGAAGGAGGACATTGAAGACACTGGCGATGTCACAACAAAATCATCAGCAGCAGCAATATGGTAATGAAGAGAAGGAGGACATTTAGCAGTACGCATGTTGGCGGCCCCGTTGCTCAGAGTTAGAACAAGAAAAGGCATGATTGTCCCGCTATTCTGCACCACGGAGGAAGAGCTAGGGTTGGCAGAAAGAATGATTGAAGAATTTAAAACATCGTGGAATAATAGAGAAAGGAAATCGGTGCTTGACAGCAGGATAGCGACACTAGAATCCAGCTATAGTATTGGTGACTACAAGCTTGTAAGAGGATTTTACGCTCTTCTTGAAAGAAGAAGCGCATTTGCAATAGAAGGCATTGTAAGCAGGGGGGACAGCAGTAATGGCAAGAATGCTGTGAGCTCTTCTATTAGCATAGATCCAGTTCAGCTTAGAAGGATGTTGTTTGAAGAGTCGTCAAGGCAGGGCTTTGCATTGACTGAACTTGAGAGAATGGAAATTATCAATGTTGCAGCTACAAAGCTGCATCTTTCTGCAAATGCTGTCCTGAAAGCCATGTGGAGCGACTTGGAGCATAATATGGTTCTTGACCAGTTCGACGCAATTGACGCCAAGACTCTGGTCGGGTGGTACAACCTGTCGCTTTTACAGACTCTGCTTTTCAGCTGCACAAAGCTCGAGTTCCGTGTTTCCGGCGGGACAACATGGAAACACGTATTGAGAAATGTAAAGAGGCTCGGCCTGATGTACTATTTGCAGCAGAAACAACAAAAAGGGAATGATGATGATGATGGTGGTGGTAGCATTGTATGTTCTCTTGAAGGTCCCTTGAGCCTCTTTAAGTTGACCGACAGGTACGGGACATCGCTTGCCAAGTTGATCCCTTCAATCATTTTCTCCAAAGGCGAGTGGCATATTGATGCATGGATCCTGAGGAAAACAATGGAGGGAGGCAAAAAGATATACGAGTTCAAGATTTCTGAAGCAGAAGTTCCGCCTCTTTTGAGTGATCCATTCTATATCGACCATGAAGAGAAGAGATCTTCTTATTTTGATAGCACAGTCGAAGAAAAATTTGCTTGCAGGTTTCAAGAAGTAGTTGATCCATTGTCGACAGGTTGGAAGCTAATCAGAGAACCTGATCCATTAATCGTGTCAGGCAGCGTAGCTTTCATCCCTGATTTCATGTTTGAGAAATACGGTAAGAGGGTGTATCTTGAAATTGTCGGCTTTTGGACGCCAGAGTATCTGGAGAGAAAGCTGCAAAAGTTAAGGGACATATTCGAATCTGAAAATAGTGACAGGCGATCTTCTTCTGATAAGGACTTGTTTATAGCGGTAGACGAAGACCTTGCATCTTCCGTCAAGGCAATGACCACAAAATCATCATCATCCTCCTCTTCCTTTCTAATCCCTAAAGATAGGCTCATATTTTACAAGAATGGCACCGTTCCTGTAAGGTCGATCTTTGAGTATTTGAAATCAATAGATAAAGAGGTTATCGAAAGAAATGTCAATGATCCTAACCTGAAAGTAGAATTCGATTACTCAAAAGATATTATTTCGATTAGCGAAATTGCACAGAAGCATAACCTTCCGGCAGAGGCAGCATTGAGAATTGCAATGCGGGATTATGGTGACAGGTACATCAGCATAGCAGGTCACCATCACTACTACCTAATATCAAAATCTAAAACTCAAGAGCTGGAATCGCTGCTAGACAAGAATACAGTCAGTAGATTTACTGATGCCTGCCTGCTTCTCTCTCAGAGTGGCATTCCTGAATCCTGTCATGCAGAGCTAATCTCAAAATTGGGTTATGATGTGCTTTGGCAGAGCATTGATCCTAGTAATGCAGTCATGAAAAAAAGAGAAAGAAGAGCAAGCAATTAATAAAGAAAAAAAGGTGCGGCAAATCAAGCTGTTTGAGCTGTCAGCTGTTTGTTGATTGTCTGGATCTGACCTTCTATCTATATTATTGATTAATGCTAGTTGGTTGCTCAGCCGCCCTAAGATCTGCAACTGATTCATCATCTGGTCGTTAATCGCCCCTATCTGGTTACTTATGCTCGTTATTATTTTCAGTTGACTGACAACTTGTCTGTTAATTGTCTAAAGCTGGTTGTTTAATTGCCTCATAAGCACGCTTTACCTGATCATTAACATCATGATCAATTCCTCCTTGCTGCTGACTCATTTCGACCACAGGAAATTGAATCGTTTGTTGTTGTTGTTGTTGTTGTTGTTGTTCGCCGGCTTGCTGTCCAGCTTGTCCTTCTTCTTGCAGGTTCGGATCCTGTCGCTTGCCTCTTGTCGGTTCTTCTGAAGAGCATGAATGACGGAAATGGCGACCTGAAGGTCCCGCCCTTTGCTCCTGTTCACTGATGGCCTCAGTGTTTTCTGTTCCCATAATCTTGAGGCAATATCCATGGATATTGTGGATTCTAAAGCCTAATTACCGAAAAAGGAATCGGGAGTTATCGAAGAGTCTTTTTTCCCAAGGCTCTTCGCTCATCACGTTTTGATTCTATGATCTGCTTGGCCATATATCATGGCCTTTGTTTATTTCCTATGCTGCCATTTGATCTGATCGCCGTTGCCTGGTCGTCATCTGTCGCTGTATGCCAGTAACAGGGCTTGTTTCTTCATTCATTCCAAGAGCAGCAGCGACAGCATTGCTGTCGCTCCCCTGTGTTAGTTCTCCCGCTTGCTGTGCAACATGCCCGGCAGCATTAGTGCCCGCTGCAGTGGTGCCTACAACAATGTTGCCAAGCTGTTTGACTATCATATTCAGCTCATTTACCAGCTCACCGACAGTTTTTCCGGAGCTAGTCGTCACATTAGATACAGAAGTAGTGTCGAGCTGTTCACCAGGTTTTTGTTGCTTTTTTCTCCGTCTCGTTTTTCGCTTTTGACCTTTTCTCGCCTGCTTTGTGCGTCCTTTTTTACTACGGCTCATTCGATAAATAATTGTGAAATATGGTATTAATGAACAGCAGAAGATAGAAGTATGTTATAAATTCAGAATGTAGTATACAGTAATTGAGCTAGAACAAGGAGGTTGTGATGGCAGGACACGTCAGCAGACAGATTTGCATCGGAGTAAAAAACCTGTTCAATCAAAAATTCGGCAGTTTCGAAGAGAGCACGAAGAAAAAAAAGGCTCAATCCTTACAGCCTGCAGAATACTGGCATCTCTTCTCTGAAATCTCTAATACGTATAGGACTTCAGTTTTAGATCCTGATTCAGTCAAAAGGCTGAATCTCATAAGAATTAGTTTCGACTCAAATTGCGTAACTCCTTTTATACTTTACGACACGAGATATGCTATGGCTTCAAATCAGCGGCAGCGTAGAGGTACCCAAGGCTTTGGTCAAGGGATGCAGGGTGGTGAAGGCGACGGCGATAATAGCAATCCTACTCAAAATATCGGACGCACTCTTGGTAACGTTACAGAACAGCTTGGCGGCACGCTTTCAGGTGCCACTCAGGGTCTAGGAGACACGCTAGGAGGCGTCGGACAGCAAGCCGGCCAGCTTGGGCAACAAGCAGGGGAACAGGTTGGGCAGCTCGGCGAACAGCTTGGCGGCACGCTTTCAGGTGCCACTCAGGGTCTAGGAGACACGCTAGGAGGCGTCGGACAGCAAGCCGGCCAGCTTGGGCAACAAGCAGGGGAACAGGTTGGGCAGCTTGGCGG
>Ga0126312_10000237_pt1 | contig 29556 bp, 22 predicted proteins | sample Plot104A_FD_92537 | JGI IMG/M metagenome (GOLD analysis project Ga0126312, IMG submission 92537) | Serpentine soil microbial communities from UC McLaughlin Reserve, CA, USA - Plot104A | ecosystem: Environmental > Terrestrial > Soil > Grasslands | place: USA: UC McLaughlin Reserve, Lake County... | reverse complement strand
GAATCAATCAGCAGTAGCACCACTCTCAACACAGCAAAATATGACACAATTGAATCAATCAGCAGTAGCACCACTCTCAACACAGCAAAATATGACACAATTGAATCAATCAGCAGTAGCACCGCCACAACAACAACAACAACAACAACAACAGCGGATAGGGCAACAACCGCCACTACCGCCACTACCGCCACCGCCACAACAACAACAACAGCGGATAGGGCAACAACCGCCACAAGCTACTCAAACCAGCCCACCACTCTCAACACAGCAAAATATGACACAATTGAATCAATCAACACCACAACAAATAGCACCATTAAATCAACTGGTAGACTCTGAGGATTTTGTTGCTAGCGGTACTATCAATTCTACTCTCTATACAACTAATGGCAACTGGGAAGCTATTGGCATATGGACGCTTTCAGTGTCTGAAGGTGACGTAACATCCTTTGATACTGACATGGCATGGAATAACGGAACATCGGCTCATACACATGAGTTTCAGAATTTCGAGATGGATGAAGATAGCGACGATATAAGTATTGATTCAGGAGGTGGCATAACAATAGAAGGAGATATGGATATTGGAACAAATGGTGTTGTATCATGGCCTAGCGTACCTGCGGAGATTACTATCCAGCAGGCCAAAATTGTAACCATTTCAGTAGACCATGAAGAAACGGACAATCACTTTGGTGGTCAATCTGTACATGGAACTGTTATTTCACTAACACCATGCTCTGCTTCACCGGGACCAAATATGCAATTAACGGGTGCATGTTAGTATGACGAATTTAGAAGTACCGGAGAATTCTCCTTTTTTTAGTGCGAAACGAGAAGTGTTGTTGCAGCACATATATGTGCTCTGTATGTTGCTCTTTACCTAGTTAGCCCCAACATATGTTGCTAGGGGAGGAGGGACAGACCGACCTTCAAGAAGCTCAAACCAGCACTACCAAGTGTATGCAAATTTATTTCTTACTCCAAGTTAAAGAAAGAACAGAGCTAATCGGCTCTAGAGCTAGATTCCTGAAACCAGAATTTAAAGTTGAGATTGCTGAAGGTTGTGAGGTTGATGAAGTATAATGAATGAATACTACGAGGTTTTGCCGCAATTTTTGCGACACTTATCCTCATAATTGTTTGTCAAAAATTCCAACTGACCAGCTCGCGGCGCTTGAGACTCTTCTAATTCTTATTATTATCTCATTCCTTACTCTTCAGAGGAGGAGGAACTTATTTTTAACAGTGAATTATAGCAGATTCATCGTAACCACTTATTGTTAGAATTGGTTTTAGAGCAGTCTTTAGGTGTTCCTTTTACTTATCGTAACCAATTTCTGCGGAGTCTTCCGTAAAATAATGGTCACTCCTCTTTTTTCTGATCTTTCAAGTAAAACGATATAAATGGCATAGGAGGACAAAGAAGCATGGCAAAGATTTGGAGTCAATATAGACGATCGCCAGCTCGTCTAGCCCTGTATTCCAATAGTCCTCAATAGCCTCTTATAATAAATATTGAAATAATTTCTCGTTGCATGCGAAAAAGGATACTGGTATATCTACACGAAATAAGGACAATTTTATCACTACAATTCAGATACTGGACTCGACCAGAAATAGGCTAAAGAGAGATTGCAGAAAGGATCAGACATACGACAATAAGATAAACCAATTACTTGATTTAGAATTGAACAGATAATGTAATTCAAAACAAAACAACTGGTTTCGGGTTCGAGTCCCTCAGGGCTCTCACTTCATATCAATAACTGTCCATTGTGGTAAGACTATAATTGTTATTATCATATACGTCTAGGATTAAAATGGCAATTGTGTACTAAATACTACCTTGTCCATAAGATTCTTGGCCATTTCAGGCAAGATGGAGACATTCACATTATTAGCAGTGGGAGTGATAATAATCTGGTTGAAGATCTGTTCTTTGTCTGGCCACCAATTTAGAAGCTGATTTTCGTTATCCCATTCAAACTTGTTACTTGTCGCCCATATCTTAAAGTTGGGACTATAATGTAGGTTATGTGGAACATATATGATTGTTGGTGCTTCTACGACGTGGCCTTTTAGAATGATAACACAATATTTTGTTTTTAAATCAAAAGATAAGAGGATTGGCTCAGCTGAACTAAAGCTTGGATAAGGACGAGCGGCTATATCGATATGGCGCATTATTCTATTTGGTCCAAGCAATGAAAAATTTTCCATATTCCAATTGTCATTATAATCTTGTGTATTGTACAAATCATAATTCCAGTAAGTTGCATTAATCAGATATTTTTCCACCTGAATAAATTGTAAGTCCATATAAGCTCGTATCTGCTTTCCTTGGTAAGTGTCTGTTCGCTCTAAATCTGTATAAAAATACTCCCAGTCTTGGCTTCCGCCAAATTCAGTTAAAAATGGGACAAGTCCTCGTGAAGTGGCAGCTTCACGAAGCTGATAAAATATTTTTGGCCATTCCTTTTGCTTATTGTGCATATTATCTGCAAGGTTAAAAAATGAATAAGAGATAGTCCAAGGATCGTAATAATGAAAAGAAAATACTCCTCGTGAGTTATATTGTTCTAAGAGCATTGGATCGGTGGCTAACCAAGTGTGAATCTGTTTTGAGTCTCGTATAAACTGAAATTCAATTTCCATGCCATTATTCTCTGTAGCAGGATAGACGGTCCAATCCAATCTAGGTTCAAAAAATACAAATGCCTTATCATCGAATCTGTTGATTTCCTTCGATACGTTAGAATAATATTCCATTAGGATAGATTCTTCAAAAAATTGCTTGCCTAAGCCAACCGGATGAGGTTCATTAAATGGAGAAAAGCCCAATATTGCAGGGTGTCCATTTTCACCATTTAAGGACTTAAAATACCTTACTGTCTGACCAATCGTTTTCTCTAAATGAGTACGTACGGGAAATTTATCCAAATGTTCATCGATATTTTTGAGCTTATTTTTCCAAAATGATAGTAATGTATTCCTCACTAAGTAATTGAGATAGTATGCTACTCCCCAGTCCCTATGTATAAGGGCAGAAATGGGAAGGGGAGCAGGTTTCTTATGAAACTCATCTATTGCCAATGCCCAATCTGGAAAGCCATCTCCGCCATAGACTTCATGTGCTATGTCTTGATGAAAATCAATGATGACAAATAATCCATAATAATAAAGTACGTCTATGATTTCTTTAACAAGATTAAGGTACTTCTCTCCTTCTGGCAGAAGCTGGTCAAGATTGGGGTTAGGCGTTGGCTCTATAGCTTTCCACATGATTAGCAATCGAACGACATTAAAGCCTAAGTCCTTCAGCTGTTTGATTTGCGGTTTAACCACTTCTATCTCATCCCTCAATTCTTGTAACGAGATGTCTTTAATTTGAAGGGGGGCTATTGGAAGATAAGGGGGTAATTTGCTTCGCGATGCAAAGTTCACTCCTCTAAAGAGGACAAATCGACCTTGCGAATCGCGAAACCAGATACCATCTTTGACTAGATCTCGAGCAGTAATACTTCCAACGACAGATGTGACCATCGCCTTATTGGATAACTTTAATCAATATAACCTTCACTCGACGCTAACTTACTGATACATACAATTTTATACCTAATTGTTCTTAATTGTTAATAATTTCATTCCGTGACGATTATTCCATTCAACCTCTTATATGCAGGCATCAAACCTCGCGGCCCATGAAAATCACCTTGAGTCTCTTTTTGAAGTTTTTTCTGCCAGAACCCTGTGGACCCACCTAAAATAAAAATTGTCCAAATACCGGCAGTGCAAGAAGGTACACACTCGATGCAATGCCTACGATGGATGAGGTGCATGAAATATTAGGCACTGAAGATTTAGAGGTAGAGTGCTGACGCTTATTTTACCTGTAGCGCTATGAGAGATGATTCCTATCTGACACGTCTGTGACTATTTGCATATGAAAAAAGAAGGATATCTGCGGGCCAGTAGATTGCATGTCTATTTGGACGATTCCGAAAGCTACGTAGTAATTGTCACGCCAGAAGGATGTTTTGCTCTTAGTAAGTAACTAAAATTCAGACGACAACATTGGAAGGAATTTTTCTTTCTCTTCTACTCTTCTTTGAGTCATTTGATCATGTCGCTAGTTTATACGAATGCTTGAGAGACTACGTAAGCGACACCAACAGCATTCACTGTGGCCGAGGTTCTAGCGACGTCAAGACAAAGGTGATGGTTGTGCAAACTCCGAGGATGTATTACATCAGGGTAACATAATTAGTATAGGAATGACCACGACCAGGCACCATTATGTTCAGGCCTTAGGCTCAGGAAATATTTCAAGACTAAGCCAAGCTTGAGTGCTTAAATTGTATGAAAATACTATGACTATCAGAATCTCAGGTTTGGTTTAAAGCTATTATCTATATCTTCTCTTGATTTTTCACCAAACTCAATTGGACCATCTTTCTGCCAAGCTATGTATTCCCATTTCCACAGCCTATGATTAGTATCATGTTCACTCATGGCATGGTTTGATGTATTTATGAAAATTATTGGATGCCTCAAATTTCCAAAATAGTATCTGATGGTTATACCATACCTATCAATGTGAATTGAGTCATGTTCTAAGCCGTTTTCGGCACTATAGATAAAGGGGAACTCAAACAGCTCTGGATCGTTGTTGTAGTCTTTCAATACTATAAAGAATGTCTCGACGTCGATTTTTCTACCGTAGAACCATATTCTGAACCATTCATAGAGCCGGTTCGCAATCTTATGCTGTCTCAGTTCTTCGTTGTTAAACAGAATTGAAACTTGGATTTTCTGACCGTTATCTAGTTCATGACAATGCACTTCACGGACAAAGTTCTTCCAGGAGTCAATTGCAGGCTGATAGACAACAGGCACAATTTTATTTCCAATTTTATTATCGTCATAAGCGACTACATTGAAGATATCCTTGGCATCTGGAATAATAGTAGGCTCATCAAGGGATTTTATAATACCTTTGTAAATTTCATAGACTTTGCTGCTTTCAATTGTCTTCCCTTCTTCCTTCCATTGCCATATTGAATAGTCGTTATCAAACTTGATGACCCACCGAATCCTCTCTTGACCGTATCTCTTTGGCGGCTTGTTATCAAGGGGTTCTTTATATTCTTCTTCTTTAGGCGGCTGTATTTTGTTTCCCTCAACATCAAATCCAAGCATGTATCGTATTTTTACCTCTTTTTTTCGGTATTCGCTAAAAACTGACTTGAGGCTTCGGATTACAACTCTTATTATTCTGCTAGATGTGTTTCTATCTCTTATCAACCAAGATACTGTACAGTTATCCCAGTCCCAGGTTTGCAACTGATCTGTCCAGTAAAAGACTTTCTGAGTTCCCTTTAGCTCTGCATCGTATATGTTTTCTCTGTGTGAGAACCATATGTCTGATTTAGTTTCCCTGTTTTGATCTGAAACGATCTCTTTCCTTATCCCTCCTATGTTTTCAACATTTTTGATATCGTCCTGATTTTTGCTCATGTCTGCTAAGCTATTCCTTATTTTGAATGTACGCGGCAGTCCTGAGCACGAGCGCTGAAATAGCTAACGATGGATTTACACCAATAGGACCAGAGATGACAGAGCCGTCCATGACAGAGAGCTCATCGTATACCTGATGTCTGGATGTGGATCTATGAGCATCAGATCTACTTCTACATCTTCTCTTGCGAATGGAAGCCAAGTTTATTCTATCGCCTTTTCTTCCGGCAGGGTGTCGAATAAACTTTTTTCATTATTCAGTGAGTAATGAATTCGGTAGAGAGAGTGATTGTATTGCTCCGGTAAGAATAATCCTTACTGAACCTAATTTCATTCAGTCCCGTTAATCCATCGAGTCTAGTTTTTGAAGGTTTTTGTCTCAAATCGCCTAGACCTATGTTTTACCAAAAGTTGTTCTAAAAAGAATCGATTGGCTAAAATGAATTGACAGCAGCTAACGGGGTTCTCCTTGATCAACCTTTTGAATTTTTTTCATTTAACCTCAGCGGCAACATTTGCTGCAATGTCGTCGACCTTTATGCTTTATGCCGTAAGGTGAATCTTAGACAGAACCTCCTTCCTTCAGGACCTTCTTCCACACTCAAGAAGCTTGGACCAAATATCAATGGTATTTGTGTCCAAGGTGAACACCACTTGCCTAACATAAAATCATTCGTAACGATCCTTACCTCATCATGCCAGTTAGTAAAGTCATACATATTCATCTGTTCTGATGTGAGAACAACTTTCGAGATTCCTCTTAGTAGGCCTCCAAAAGTGTATTGCATCTGCAATTTGCCAACATTACCTTTAGTATAGTTGAACTCTTGCGTTACAGGAGTCAAGGAACTATCAGAAACTAATCTTCCATTCCAATGCCCAATCAACTCGCTCTCAGATGGGGCTTTCCCATATTCCTGATAGATTGTTTGATGGTCCTCTTCTGTCATAAAGTCAATGCTATAATTTCTTGACATACTAAAGTTAAGTATTTGTATACTAAATGGAGCAACTCCCAAGAAAGCCTTGCCTAGAATAACATCTTTGTCTACTATCTTTAACAAGTCATAGAAAAGGGAGTATTCTGGACTGATATATTTTAGATGTACAACTTGTCCCAGCCCTCTATGGTTATCTTGTATTTGAGGCAAATTGGGCGCAAATACCGAGGGTACCTCATATGGATGTGTAACTCCTTTTATTACTCCATCTTCTTTGTAAAATCGCTTCCAAAATCCACCGAAATATCGGATAGCATTAAAGTCCTGATCTGTAGGAAAAAATCCTTTCCAATATTTATTGTTATAAATCATTAATGTGTTTTTATCAAATAACCATCTATTTTCTGATAGAGAGCCACTATTATTACTACTACCATCATCAGCAGCATTTATCAAAGTTTCAATAGGATGTTCATTTCTAGCTTCGCTGAAAAATCTATCTAACTCCTTAACGGTACAGTACATAGGTTGTGTAATAGAACATGCTTCGCTCGTTATCAAGTTAGAGCATATCTCATTAGAAACTAAATAAGCTTTTTCCTAAAGTATTAAGAGGCATTCAACAGCGTACATTTATTGATAATCATTTGGCGAATTATAAATATACACATATAAATAAATGCTCGCGTGTTGGTTGCAGTAATGACCCAAGAAGAATTCAAAAATCCTTCTCTCGGGGCAAATCTGAAACAGTGTCTGCATTAGCCTGTCCTGGAATCATTGGGGTTATTCTTTTTATTTGTGCCTCAGTGGCCTGAATTTCCTTATTTAGTTTATCAATTAATGCCTGTTTTTCTGCTAATGCTCGTCGTGCATCCTCAGGTGCCACACTAAGACCAAATTCTAATAATTCCTTAATATTTTGTTTATTTTCTAGAGCCTTATTTGCTGTTGCTGTTGCTATCCGTCCTACATGTATCCCGGTTTCTGCTGCCTCTTTGATTTTTGGATCCTGTGATTTAGCCTTTACATATGCAAGTCCTGATACAATTAAAGGTGCAACTACTCCTACTAATAATGCCACAGAATTAATTAATTCACCTAAGGATTGTGAAGTAGTTGTAGTAGTGGTACCGGTATTACTACCTTGTTGCTGAGCCCATATGTGGAATATAGGAAATGATATCAAAACCATAGTTAACATCATTAGTACTGTTGTCAGCCCTGGAATAGAGGAGCGCGATATTTTGAGTGTTCTCATAATGTGTCTTTTAGTTACGGCGTTGGCTTAACTTTTATGGAATTTTTTTCTAAAGAATTCAGGAGAGTTTCTTACAAATTTAATATTTAATAATAATAAGCCAGTTGCAACTAGACAAGGGTTATCATAATTAGTTATAGAGCTACATTAAGCAGTTATGCATAAGAAGGTTAAAGCCCCTCGTTTTATAAGATAAAAGCATAAAAATCGGATTACACAATAGCAAGTCCAAAACTATTTCTGTTGAATAGAGTTGAAAGTGTTTTCAAAGTTGCTTCACGACTTATTCTTCTTAGATGAGTTTGCTGGACTTTATCAACCCATAATCTATGGGGACAATATGGCCTTCCTGGATCTGAAGGGATAGCTATAGAATATTATATGATAATCCCCTTGAGGATTACCGTATACAATACTGGTATATTGTTGAAGCAGAACCCTGCTGATACCCTTCCATTTGGTGACCACAACTATGATTATGAACCAATATTTGTATATCTAATACCTTCTTTACAATATTCTGTAGGAGTAAGCAATGGTGGCTATAGTAATGTTTGGGGATTAAGCTGGCGGCCTCATAAAAACGAGATAAGGAGGAGAGAACATGCAGCAGAGACTCAACAGTGCATCGATGGACATAGAAGATTTCACTTCACGTGAGCCTTTCAATCATTTAGTGGGCATCAGGGACAAACCACTGAATCATATATAGAGAGGTCTTCACTTCCCGGAGCAATATATTTTGACGAGTTAAGATCACTATTTGGAATGGTATCGTGTTTCAATGCATCGAGTAGTGCAGAAAAAGATCTATTCGATCCTATACTTCCAGTCCCATTGAAAAGTCTGACTGACGATGTGCTTAACAAGTGGTATCCTAAACATAACAACAAGTTTAATGAAGAGCCATTTGGACATGACGTAAGCAATCCTTTTGATTTTCCCTACATTAAAGATCTTAATCCCCGACGTTGTCTACAAAGACAATAAAACATATTAAAACATAAGGAGTCGTTGAATTTGGTTTATGTTGCTAGGTATCAATAGACGCCGACTTTTCAGAACATTTTTCTAAAAATAAACATATTGTTATGTGATGACGCCGGCTTACGAAGGCAAATATCCTTTGTTGCCTTCTGCTAGCTTGTTTTCAGCAATTCTGAAAGCTAGGGCAGCAATTGTTAACGATGGATTCACACCCAAAGAAGATGGAATAATAGATCCATCGACTACATACAAGTCATCATAGACTCCTGAATTTCCTTTGAATAGCCTTCCCATGCTATCAACTACTCCTTCTGCAGCATTCCTGCCCATAGGACATCCTCCAAGAGGATGCAGTACAAACTGTGTTTTGCGAGTTTGATCCCAAAAAGGAATAATCAAGCTTTTTTCGCCATTTTTACCAATCTCTTTAGCATAAAGTTTCATTGTTTCTATTATATCTTCGAATATCTGTTGATTCAGCGGATAGTCATTTTCTAAGTCAAGACGCTTTCGGTTATTATCAAAGACCAAGCGGGCGTCTGAATTATCTCTACCAATTCCTCCAAGCATGAGTATATTAGAAACACGTTCCTCAGCCGATTCTGTTACTTTTGTCAGAAGCCTAATTAAATCTGTTAGCCTTGTGCTTAAATCTAGCAAAGATGAAAGATCTATACCCTCAATCAACTTGAGCAGCTGATTCATAGTTTGTGTATCGTTTATATCAATAAACCTGAAGACTTTTTCTCTAAAATGATCTACAAGGTTCTTTGTTGGTAATAAGCTGTCTCCTTTTTGTGCTGACATTTCATCGAAAATAGTTGCAAGTAGCTCTGCAAACATCTTAGGGATCCCTTCATCTTCTATGGAAAAGGCAAAAGCCTTTGTATTTGGATTGCTGAAGAATCTTGCAATAGAGGTTGTTATAGGTCCTCTGCTAGCATCTACATTCTCTTTTGTGGGGTTTATCACACCAAGCAGATCACCATTGGTAGAGAATTTTTTTCCAAGCATATCGCTTAGTTCAAGTGACCGGGAGTTTTTACATCTCAAAAGAATCTCAGTAGAACCTAATGATCCAGCAGCAAGTATAACTTTTTTAGCTTGTATTGTCTTGGTTATTTTTTTCTTTTCCTCTTCAGATAATTCTCTTCCTGGCATATCTTTAAGATCTATTATGTCTCTATAATCAAGGAACTTCACATAGTATTTGTAATCTTGTTGTCCTTCCGTAGTTTCTCCAATATCGATGACTTCGCAGAGAGGATGTACCTCCAGCCGTGATCCCTCATTCTTAATTTTAGTAAAGATTTGCTTGTTCAAAGTATGTCTTGCACCTGGAATGCAACCCAGTATACATCTTCCTTGTCTCTGACACACATTATTTTCTTTTCCATATTTGTTGTTAATTTTAACAAGTGTTTGCTTTAGTTCTTCTGGTGTCATTTTTTCTATGCTATTATTTAGTTCTAAAGGACCCACTTTTGAGAAGAGCACTCGAGTGTCTGGAATATCAGTTATTGATAATTTTGCATCCAGAGAATCCAGATTCATTAAATTTTCCTTAACTGTAGCCGATTTAGTTGCATTTTGAAATGCACTTGCTCGTGGAAGTAAAAATTTTCCAATGCCTGCGGTAGTAGTAATAGAGTTTACCCCTATGAACCTGCTAGCCATTTCAAAATATTCAGAACTTAGTGGAGGTTTTCCGTCGTTTTGTGTGGGCCAATCTTCGTAAACTGATCGATCGGGCTCCTCTGTAACATTAGTATAAACTAACGAACCGCCACCGACACCACTAGCAGAAATGATATGGACATTTCTCATCGCCTTATAATCGTAAACTCCCTTCAAGTTGTTAATAGGCCGCGAGTTTCCAAAGAGGTTGAGAAGCCCTTTAGTATTATCAGGGTAAGCCCAAGTACCGTACGGCATGTCATTTTTGGTCAGATACCCTCGTAGTGTTGGTTCGCCATCTATAGTTCCGTTATTAGCTGCGTCTGGTGTTGGCATTTCATGGCTTACCCACCATTGACCTCTCTCTAAGATGCAAACTCGTCGCTTGAGACTTTTCTCTTTGTCTTCGCCATCCATTTCATATTTATTTGCTAAAGTCAGTGAAGTAATTGTACCTCCAAAACCAGAACCTATCACCACAGCTTCATATCTCTCAGGTATTTTTCTCTTCTCGAGGACCACAACGACATTTACGACGTTGTTTAGGTTACTGATAACCTCCCCCCTCCATTTAAGACCCTTGCCTTCGGGACTGAAAAATTCTTCTTTTTTGTATCTGCTTTGATTATCTCTGACTGATGTAAATCTGCCTGTGGAATCTGTAATAGCTAAATAAATTTGAGAATTCTTGATAGGTATATCTTGGCTAAGTGGTATCTCGAAATGACCATCAGGGCCAGTTATGACTGCTGGAGGAGCAATTAGAATTAAATCCCCCATAGGCGATCGTCGGAACACATCTACAGGTACGAATTTTAGAGGAATATCGTTTGAATCACGTATGTAACCTTCTATAATGCCCATGCGTTATACCTGACATCGAGTCGTCTGAGCTATAAAAGATTTATGCAAGACACGAAAGAAGGACGAAGAAAATGAACATGTGACGATCATAAAAATTATTTGCTTAAGTATTTCTAAAACCTCAAATTCTTTTACAAGGACAGGCGAGCTAAAATGAAACATCTTCTTTACTCTCAACATTTGATAGTCCACCTAAAGTCTGCATGTTATTTTGTATGCTCTAATACACTTTATTATTACTTATCTATCTATCAATCCAGGAAGATAGTCTTCATTTCTCTCTACAATATCATATGCTATTCTGTATGCTAATGCACTTATTGTTAGAGAGGGATTGACACCCAAAGAGGTCGGAATTATAGACCCATCTGCAACGTATAAGCCATCATATTTCGTGGTGCCATTCTTACCTCTAAATACTCTTCCAAAACTATCCACCACTCCGTTAGAGGCATCATCGCCCATCGAACAACCGCCTATTGGATGGGCTGAAATTTGCCTTCGGGATTGTGTATCCCATAAGGGAATGATTAGACTGTTCTCTCCTTCTTTGCCTATATTATGAGCAAAAAGCTTCATACCATTTATTATTTGATCGAAAATAGGTTGCTCCAAATTGTAGTTACTGTCTAGATCAATTCTACTTCTATTGTCAAGTGTCAGCTTCGATGTAGTATTGTTATCTCTTCCTATGCCAAATAAAATCAACATATTTGAAACACGTTCTTCTGGCGTTAAGTTCAATTTATTTGAAAAAATGTCAAACAAAGTAGATAAGAAACGCGCTAAATTAGATAATACAGATATATTGAAACCATCCATTAATTTGATTAAAATATTTTGTGTTTGAGGATCGCCTATATTTACATTGTTGAGAACAAGTTCATTGAATAATGTAATGAAAGATCTCCGTGGTATAAATGGAGCTGAGGGGACACTTCCTTTTTCCTCTCTCATTTTGTCAAATAAGGTAGCAAATACTTCGGCTAACATTTGCGGAATTCCAACGTCCTCTATTGAAAAAGCAAATCCCACATTATCGTTGTCTTTAAAGCGAGCTATAGATGTTTGTGTCGGACCTCTACTAGCATCAACATTGAATTTTGTAGGATTTATTATTCCAAAGAAGTCTCCATTTGTAGAAAAATTACTTCCTACTTTGCTACTCAAGTCTAGTCTTTTTGATTTTAATAAGAGTTCCGTTGAACCTAGTGTTCCTGCAGCAATTACAACTCTATTGGTTTTTATGACCTTTGTCAGTCTTGCTCTGGTTTGTTCTGTTAAATCCTTTGTAGGTGAGAAATCATCATTATCTATGATATCTTGAAAATCAAGGAATTTTAAAGCATATTTGTAGCCTTGTCCAGGCGGCAACTCTTCTATTTCTAATACCTCACATAAAGGACGTACGTCTATTGGCAAATTTAGTGATTGAATATGCTTAAACATCTGTTTATTTAGAGTATGTCTGGCGCCAGGAATACATCCAAGACCGCATCTTCCTTGACGTTCACAAACATTCGTCTCCATAGTACTAGAATATTTTTTGATGTCTGTTTCATTTGGGCGCCCGTCTAGAGGTTTAAAAACATTGGCAGAGATATCAGTTATTGATAATTTTGCATTTAAATCACTTAGGTTTGAAATCTTGCTTGCACCTATTTGTTTGGCAGCGTTTTGAAATACGTTGGCTTTAGGTAGCGGCTCACCTCCCAAGCCTGACGTAGTTGTAACAGGATTAACCCCAATGAAGTTTTCAGCTAAGGAGTAAAATTTATCTAAAGAAGGACCAACACCGTCATGTTCAGTAGGCCAATTTTCATAGACAATACGATCAGGTTTTTCGGTTATATTGAAATATACTAAAGAGCCCCCGCCTACTCCACTGCCGACAATTACATTAACATTTTTTAATTGTTTTAAGTCAAATAACCCTTGAACTTTATTGATTGCTCTAGAATTACCGATGGCAGCTAACATTCCTCTTATATCATTTGGATATGCCCACGTGCTAAATGGCATATTTTTTTGAACAAGAAATGTCCTCAACGATTTTGGATCAGGAACCTCGTTTCTAACGTTATTTCGATCAGAAACCTCATATGGATCACGAATCTCATGACTTATCCACCATTGCCCCCGTTCCAGTACGCATACTCTCTTATCCTCTTTCTTACTTTTGTGCATTTTCGCAATAGCAAGAGAGACAATTGTTCCCCCAAAACCAGACCCAATAACAACAGAGTCATATTCAGTAGGAATTGATAACCGTTCCTTGTTCACAACAATGTGAATAGTATTCTTCAAATTACTAATAATCTGGCTTCTCCACTTCCACCCATTAGTTCCTTCTACAGAAAAGAATTCTTTTCTTTTATATCTACTATACCTATCTCTCACGGATACAAATCTTTTTGATTCATCTGTAACAACGACGTACACATTTGAGGATGTTTCGTCGACATTTCTCTCAGAGATAATTTCAAAAAATCCATTATTATCCGTAGGTTTAGGAAATTGTGTAAGAGTTAAATCTCCCAGAGGGTTTTGCTGAAATGCTCCAACAGGTATTCCAACTAATGGTTGTCCTACTGAATCCCTGATGTAACCTTCTATTACAACCATTTATTGGATATGTTGATCAGTTATATATAAACAGACAGATACCGTCCTGCTATTCGCATAACGAGATTCTGCTGTTTCCTTTGTTCTTGATGCATGCCAGCAATTTTAGAAACATGTCTCCAAGGTTCGGTAGGTTTATTGTCTCTATTCAAAGTTTATCTTTTTTCCTCTACTAGGATAAGAATGGCATTTGCGATCGGATAGACCCCCCTTAACTGCAAGAGGAGACCACTCATGACTGGAATACAGGATGTCAGCCCAATATTCACCAACACTCAGTCTAAACATTTTTCTGTGAGCGGGCGCATGTTAACGCTTGCTTAAGAATGGCAAAATAACTGATCCAAAAGAGCGTGAAATTCTGCAGTATCTGCCACAGACAAAAAATGGAATCCCTATTGCATAAGACATTCTGCTATCACATATGACTCAGATTCCCTTCCAGAGTTTGCCTTGAAAAAGAAGGTGCGCTGGTCGATGAATTCAAAGCAGCCAGCAAGCTACATCAAAAGGCACATCGGTAACAACTTAAAGATGCAAATCTTACAAAGAGAAGGAATTGAATTAGATGATGGCTCAGCCAAGCCAAAGCCAGCTATAACGAGTTGTCCGAGGTGCAGTCAAACTAACCCTCGAGAAAATAAGTCCTGCTCAAAGTGCAACTATCCTCTCATACCAGAAGCATATGATGAAGTAAAAGCAAGCGAACGAAAATATTACGAGCTCAGTACAAGCACGGGGGAGCCTTGGAAAGTATCGAACTTGATGATGGTGGTAATAGTGTATCTGTAAAATATATTGCCTATAACGCCAAAGGTCAGTCCACCCTTGTTATCTACGGTAACAAGTAATGACATGCTATGCGTACGATGAAAAGACCTTGAGATTGGCAAGGATGCGTAGTGAAAAGTACGAGGACAAAACAATAAGGTCGCCATTACGACTGATTTATCGGCCATTAGGAGGCAGCACTTCTCAAGGTCTTCTTTTTCAAGACTTCTCTTATGATTATGATCTAGTAGGGAATATTCTAAAGATCCATGATCGTACTCCCAAAAGCGGCGTTTCAAACACTCCTGGCGGAATAGATGGACTTGATAGAGTATTTACTTATGATTCAGTTTATCGTCTTCTCTCGGCGACTGGCAGAGAATGCACTTATGGTCTTAATAATGAACTTCCTCCACCCTGGCTCGAGAGACCAAAGTGCGTTGATCCTACGCTAACTCGTGCTTATACGCAGGAATATCGGTGTGATTCAGTTGGAAATATGCAGAGCTTGAAGCATTATTAGTTGAAAACGCTACGGGGCAGGGCTTCACACGTAAATTTACTCTTCCTCAGGATGGTGAAAACGCTCAGAAAACAAATCGCCTCAGTACATTAACTGTTAGAGACAAAACAATGTATTCTTATGCATACGATAAAAGCGGCAACTTGATCGAAGAAGGATCTTTACGACACTTTGAGTGGTACCATGGCGATCATGTGAGAGCATTCTATACTAGATCCGGTGATACGGGAGCATCAAATGATTATACTCATTATCTCTATGACTCTACAGGTCAGCCAGTGAAAAAGCTGGTTAGGATTTCAGACGCCTTTATCGTGTTACTGTATATATTGATGGTGTATTTGAGTACCACGGCTAGTCTCTGGTAGTAATATTGTGGAGAAAAATACGTTACATCTTATGGATAACAAGATCAGAATTGCATTGGTGAGTGTTGGTAACGCGTTCCCTGACGACGGTGCGCCGGAAAAGAAGGTAAAATACCAATTAGGCGATCACTTGGGTAGCAGCGACATGGTAGTCGACCAGGATGGAGTTTTTATCAACCATGAGGAATACTATCCATATGGCGAGACTAGCATTGGAAGTTTTGCGAAAAAGCAATACCGATTCACCGGAAAGGAGCGTGATGTGGAGAGCTGGTTGTACTACTACGGGGCACGGTATTACGCACCTTGGATCGGCAGATGGATGAGTTGTGATCCCGATTTATTCGCTGGAAGTTACCTATGAGGCTACTTTGGATAAAAATATCAAATTCAATGCGATAGATTCTCAATTAGTCAAGAGCATGGAACAAAGACAAGTTAATAATCTTTCCTTAAGTGCAGATTTTTATGGTTACGATGGTGATGGGCTGATTGGATATGTAATCGGAAACGTAGCTGCTGAGTTTAGGTAGGGATTTTTATAAGTATTAGAAAGAAATTAGAAGTCTAACCTTTTTTGCTAACCTTTTTTTGTTCCTTATTTAAAATAAACTGAAATTGACTTGGCTGATCTGTAATAGTTTAAGAATACATACGGAAAAGGTTCCGTCGTGATAGTACGTACAAATGACTAGGGAACGATAATAGCTTTAGAAAGAGAAAGAAGGAAGGAGAAGATAGAGTAGTAGCGATCCCTACCGGTGTATCGACAGCAAAAAAATTCGCAAAAGAATTGCTCCCGATTATCATGGGGCTGGAAAGTCTAAAGTATTAGATATTTTGCATGCACAGACGGTCTGATGTTAACATGACTGCTTAATTCTGCTACTTTATTTCTCAAACGATCATTGATGAAATACTGTACTTTTGTAATGCGATAGATGAATAGACCCTATATTCTCCCCTCAGGTAAGTCGAGTATAACTTTCCCTTTGCTTTCTGTGCTAGGTTGATTGATGACACACATGTGCCGCATCTTTCAAACCCATCATGCAGTAATGCCTACTCGATCTGAGAATTTCAACGCTTTACTACTCAGATGCGCTCCTCCGCAATTTTCTTATCGTCTAGTAAGTCGTATGGTTTTTTGAGTTGTCATCTTTACTTAAATCTGACACATGTGGCAGCGAAATTCTCAAATTTTTCGGCGCCGAAAAAGGTTCCGCTCGAACGATAAATCATCTCGTTCAGTTCAACAATAATATTCTTATTAAACACACCGTTCACGTTGAAGCCATTCTAACAAAGTTGTATTTCCTCTTTTCCTTTAATAATATATTTATCTGATTATTAATCATGTTCTTATGCTCCAAAAGTATCTGAGTAATAGCCCAGTCATCATCTTCTATAGCGCCGATAATCATACTCATTCTATCGAGTGTTATCTTTAGCGCAGTTATGGATTTGTCGAATGCTCTTTCAATTCTTCTTATTCTATCTTCTCGATCTTGATATTGAGATGAAATTTCGCAGTCATAATCATTTTGGCTTGCGCGATCTATCAATTCTCGCACCCTTCTCAGAGACAGATGTCTCTGGGCTATGAGGTGTGCCAGCTCTGATTGTTTTGCAGGGTCCTTAATACCATACAGCTCTTCTGCGATACTAGGAAGCACGGTTGAGTCTACAACAGATTGGATAACTTCCGACGGCAAATCTAGGAGTTCGATCCTTTTAGTGACATAGCTTGGACTTTTGCCTATCTTTTTTGCTAGATCAGAAACTCCTCCCCATCCAAATTCAGAAATATAAATTTTGAAAGCCCTTGCCTCATCTATTGGATTTAATGTTTCTCTCTGAATATTTTCAATAAGCGACAGCTCAAATGATCCTTTATCGTCTAGTTCAACTATATTGCAGGTAATCTTTCTCCAAGACAATCTCTTGCAGGCCTGGTATCTTCTATACCCCGCAATAATTTGGTAGTATTGATCCTCTAAGCCTCTTACAACAATAGGTTGTAAAAGTCCTCTTTGTCTAATTGAACCTACTAGTTCATCAAGGTTCATAGCTAAGGAGCGCAGCTGGCTTTTTGGGGCTCTTAATTTGGATATAGGTATATCATCTATTACGCCCAGCAGGGCATTGGACGAGATAGTCTTAGACAATGAAATTGTTTCAAGAATTGGATAATATAATTACTTTTTGGCCGATAATTATTATCACTTTATTGCCTTATCCTCAAAATACAAAATTTGCGTAGTTTTTCCTTAGTTCTCTTCAAAACATCCTCTTCTCTTTTAATATCTCTCCTATCATAATATTTGGAAACTACTAGACAAGAGGAGACACAGCAGGATATATACCGCTCAGATTGCATTCAAATAGAAAGCACAGATATAAATTATAGATATCAAAATGATCGATACTGCCATATCGACAGAAGCTAATACAGTCCATAGTGTGTCTATTTTTATTATGCCTGATAAAAAACTTGAAGATGCTAAAGAATATGGTTAGCTGGAGCGCAATCAGAGAGGCTACATACAACCGGATATTGTAGCTTCTTGTTTTGCACTGAAAGTTACGCGGGTAAAAATCAATTGATGTTGAATACTCTAAGAATTCCAACTGCCGCAGACTACTTTTGAAGCGATTCGTATTGATGAAACAACAACTCCAACTACTCTCTATGGAACAGCAGAGAGCTCAGCAGAAGGAATACAGTCTAAATCCTTTAGCCGGGAGCTGGCCGATATTACTCAAGCGGCCGTAACTAGGATATCTTTATCTGGGCTTGTGACACGAGGATCCTATTTTCCATCAATAATGATTGGAGAGGAAATTTATGTCACTGGACTCCCATTAGGTGTAGACAAAACAAATTATGGCAAAGCTATTTACCATAATTGCATTCTCTACGTCAAATTTCTTGCTAACCTATGAAGAGTCATATAGAGCCTTTATGACTCAATCATTTCACCATGTTGTAATTAAACCCTGTAAAAGTTCTATTCAACTCCATAGTTGTAGAATTGGGCTTGAACGTACCGCAATTTTCCTTGTAAGAATCTGTGGAATTGATTATGTTGTGTGAGTCTCTATTGTGAATGTTTCTTCTTTCTCTCTAGAACCTCTCTGGATGCTATAATATCTCTTATTGCTACTGTTGAATTATATTATCAAATTGAGTGACTGATGCTCAGCCAATGTAGGAGAAAACCCGCCATCAATATGAGTGCCCTTCCGTAATAGCTAGGTGACCAAATATTTTATTAATGATAAGACTATTCTAAATCAACTTATGCAAATGAGAAAAAATGTAAAAAATCTATCATCTACGGATAGAGAAAAGTTTGTAAATGCAATTCTTAAATTAAAAAAGGCTCCAAGTCTTTTACATCCTGATGATTCCACATATGGAAGATACGATGATTATGTCGAAATACACATGCATGCAATGATGGTTATGTCTCCCTCTAATCCTGCAGATGATCCTGATTGGTATCCGGGTTGGGCTCATAATGGACCAGCCTTTCTACCATGGCACCGCATCTATTTACTTCAATTTGAAAAGGATTTACAATCAATATCTAAAGATAATTCAGTTACTGTCCCTTATTGGGACTGGACTGATAACGATTCCTCTCCTTTTTCTGAAAACTTTATGGGAACAAATGGTGAAGAGATGAGCGATAATAGTCCAGGAAAAGTCATAGACGGTCCATTTGCATATGAGGGACCAAATCATTGGACTCTTGTTGTAAAAGATTCAGCTGAGGATCCTAATCACCTTACTAGAGGGTTTGGAAGAAGACCAGATGCAAGAAGATTGCCTACATCAGTTCAAATAGATAGAGTAATGCAAGTACCCTTATACGACAGTCCAGTATGGAAGCTAGGGTCACCTGGCTTTAGAACCGGTGTTGAAGTGCCACTACATAATTTAGTTCATAGATGGGTTAACGGCACGATGCTTGCTATGACCTCTCCAAATGATCCTGTTTTTTGGTTACATCATTCCAACATCGATAAATTATGGGGAGATTGGCAAAGATTACATCCTACAATTTGTCCATTCTTGCCTTCAAAGTACGCACCTGAAGGACATAATTTATATGATATGTTAATTTTTTCTGATTCTGCACATGACCATACAGGAATTAAAAGTACTAGGGTTGTAAATACTCTAAACCATTATCTTTTGGATTACAGATATGATTCAGACCCAAAAGAAGAAACTATAGAAATTCTTGAAAAGAAGATCAAGATTAGAGAAAAGGCTGAACGAGCCAAACATACACTATCTGTATTTCCGACTATGGATGAAATTATATGATATAATTATCTGTTTCACTAGAAGACTTCTGTTCATCTAATATTACTATATAGCTACAATGCCCCGGATAGTTGGTGCTAAATCAACAACTAATATAACGTGGTCTTCTTCATCATCATATGCATAGATATCAGACACTTCCATTTTGGAAATAGTTGGATCAAATGGAACTACGATACGACCTTCAGCATTTGGCAAAATTGTAAGGGCTTCACTACCATCTTCTTTGATATTGAGAGCCCACTGGGCATTCCATTGATCGGACGTCTGAATGACATTGCCAGCGCGGTCGTACAACTTAGCTTCTAGTAGGGGTGGATTTGGGATGTTGGTGCTAGCATCGCCAGGGACTACACCGATTGACATAACGTCAGCTACAGTCAACCCAGTAGCATTATTAGAACTATATCAAGTACTATCGCTTTACCGGTGTCAGAGGTATCGTTACACTTAGCATAATTGTTAGTATTACGCAAGCAATCAAACACCCACTGTATTCGTCTCTCATCTAACAGTTGGATCTTAAGGTTATCTGCCATCAAATCCTCTGGAATTCTATCTGAAGTAAAGAAATCTGTCTCACCGATTCTTCTACATCCTCTCTCGTTGCCTAATTCATCCTGTTGGCAGGCCTCAAGTGAGTCAAAAATATTACAAAAATTTTATTCACGAAATAGGCACCCTGAGAATCATCCAAGCCTCCGTACTCATCTGCTTCTCCGAGCACACGGGCTGTTTCGTGCGGGAGGGCGATATTTGCTCTACCCTCTACTGCCATATTGGCTGTAAAAAGATTTTTTGCAAATAGGGCACAATCGCGAACAGAATTGTCTCTGTGAAGAATGATGCCTATTTCTGGAAATGGCAACTCTGGCCAGTAACGAGGAGGTTCAGGAATACATTCGCCTTTAGCATCTCCTCCAACTGTACTCATCCAAAAATTAATCGCATCCTGATTCCGGAGGAAAATTGTCTCATTATAGTACATTTATTTAGCCTTTTCAACATCGGCTAAGAAATTAGGATCAGTAGATCCGGCTGGATAAGAACCCTTATCAGCAATACACAAGATATCCAAACTAATGTTAGACTTGTCATTATAGGTGATGGGTACAGCTCTAGTTTCAACTCCTATGTCTTCCAACCGGAGAATACAGATGTACTCGCGGATTTTATCTAAAACCTCTAAAAACTAAAGTTACAGACACGAAAAGAAGAATTTTCGGCGCCGAAAAATTTGTTTTGTTCTTTGATAGCTTCATCAAGAGGTTATATAATATTGAATCTGTCAGCTTCTGTCTATTGTTCTTTTGGCTTATTCCATTGCTTTGGTTCTCAAATATTTAATTAAGGGTTTAAGTTGGGCAGGTACTGGATCATATATTTCTAAAGCATGAGTCTTTTTCTGCCCATTTTTATTATTATTATTAGCATCATCCATTTCAACTGTGATCCTATAGTGAAAATAATCTGCTCCCGTCTCTGGTTGGGAAGAAACAGAATTTAGAGAAAAAAAATTTGCTTTATTTACTAGATCTTGAATCTTATTTACTTCATCGGCTGGTAATGAATCCGTGTTGACTGTTGTACTAATATCTATTCCTGCAAACCCTCCACTCTGTTCATAATATATCCTCATCTGCCTAATCTAGAGTCTATTTTAGATAGCAATTTCTTTCTTTCGACAATAATCTCCTCCACAGTAGGTTTCCTAGCTTCTACACCAACTTCACTCCAACCTGAGGCTACAGCTTTCTGCTCATTGCTATCTTCACCAAAAAGTTCAGCTGCAATAGTATAGGTGTGGTTTGCTGCATCTTGAAATTGAGATAATCGGCTAAGCCTATCTTTTAATGCGATATACCATATCTTTCCAATAGTTTCATAAGAATTTCCGCCAACCTTCATGCATGCAGTATAAAATGCCTTGTTTGGAATACCCGAGCATTGATGAGGTCCCATCCCTTCTCTATAGTCTCGTACATGAGATACCTGCCTATCACCAGGATGTGCACCTCCGGGACTTTTCATGCTGCGTAATGCTCCTCCTCTAACCATTATATCTTTGCCAATCAGCCAATGAGAATCATTAACTGTTTGTTTATTAACCCACTGGTCGCACATAATAGCGAATACATCTGACATAGACTCATTTAATCCTCCAGGTTGACCCGAATAAGCTAAATTAGACTCATATTGTGTGACCCCGTGAGTTAGCTCATGTGCTACAACAATTAGATCTGTTAGTGTTCCTGGCTTGATAAACCCTCCCCCACCATTTCCATATGTCATTTGCCTGCCATTCCAAAATGCGTTATCAAGATCTTCATCAAAATGCACTGAGGAATACATTGCCATTCCTTCACCATCCATTGAGTTTCTGGAAAATATCTGATTATAGAAATCATAAACCGAACCCGTATGATTAAAGCATTTATCTATGTTACTATCTCCAGTATCTGTGGAATCTTCGTAACGGACTGGATCCCCCGGCAAGAGGTTATCATCTCCTATATTGTGCATATCGTATACAACACGTCGCCTCTCTGTATGTCCTCCGATACCAAATCTTTTTGGGTCTGTTGCACTTACGAAATGCCTTTGGGATCTTAGTCTTTCAGATAATTTTAAGATGTGGATTGCTTTATCTCTTTCTTCTCTTGATCCATCTCTTATGACTTGTTCAAACACGTAATCAGGAACAAAACAACATACTGCTTCATTATGGTGAAGACGTTGTACGTTATGTAATCTCCAATTTCTATCTATAAAATTTGCTCTCATGATTTTTTTCATTCGTGAATTAGGCGTTGTAAAGTAACTATTAAGAGTTCTTCTGATAAATGGACCTTTGGTAACAAACAAAAACTTCTCGATTTCGCTCAAAAATCACTAAATAATTGTTCCAATCTAATCATTTAACCAAATATTTCTCGGTTTACATACTTATGTAGGCGTATTTTTGGCTTTGCAAGTTCGTTATAGACTTACATCTTGGCTACTAGAATCTATGGCAAAGTTGGCAAGCTCAATCTGTTGAATCTATCATTAATTGAGAGCTGTTTCGTATTATTATCCACGGTGTAATAATTAATCAAAATTATTTCATTTTCTTTTAAAACTCATGATTATTGGTCAAAAAAAGCAACGTAAGATACACACTGTCTATTATTCGCTTTTTTCTATGCACCTTGGATCCGGTGGTTCTGTTAGTGGCTCAATACAACACGGCCAGTCACCAGGATTGATACATCTCAGCTCTGAGGTCTGTTCCTCTTGTGTAGTATTACTAAAACCTTCGACATTACTCTCACCTGTCGATTGGTTTGTTGCTGGAGCAGTCTCGCTTCCACTGTCGTTTGTGGCAATACTATTGTTGCCGATGCCTGTAGGCGCTCCTCCGCTTTTCCATTCAAAGAACCTTATTACGCTATCATCGTCTGGCTGTATTTCATCTATAAAGACTGCTATCATATTGTTAAGAGGTGCTAGCGTTCCAGTTGAGTTTGTACTAAAGTATGCAATGCCAATGCCTGTGGATGAATCAAATTTAATGAATTCAGCAAAATCCACTGTCGCACTTTCAGTTCCCTCTTCCGTTGTCATATGGATTTGTCCAATTGATGAGCCGCCGCGTCCAGGGAGAAAACTAAATGTTCCTTCACCTGTATCCACTGTCGTTATCGTCTGTGTGGCATTTGGTAGTGTTATTGTTGTATTTCCTTCAAATGAAAATTGTGCTTGTATTTCATCTGTTATGTTTTCAGATTCTGTTCGGTAGTGCCCTAATGCAAACGGTTCTTCTGTCAGCTCGACCGTACTAGCCGCAGGAGTACTAGCAGCAGTTGCATTTAAAGTCATATTTTCCGCTAGTGCAGTAGTACTGTCATTACCTTCTGCCGCAGTTATATTATCATTATCTATTGATAATGAAGCTGCTGCAGTAGGCATCACAAAGCTAAAGCCTAGAAGTGATGCTGCAATCAAAAGTAACGAAGCCATACCTGCAAGGCTAATCTTAGCATCGATAGATTTCATTAAAGAACCCCCAGATACGATGTCTGTTAAGCGTATCTCCTTAATGTTAAGGTACCGATATGAGAAAATAGATAGAAGCTATTTGTTTGCACAGCTGTTGAATAGGAACCATTCTTATGCTAGTACTTTAGACAAGTTTATGTCAGTCATAATAATGGGTCTCTTGATGGTTGGGAGAAGAGACATTAGAGAAATAAAGATAAAGGATGGTTCTTAGGCATTAGAAAGAGGCATTTTGTCATACTGTAAAAGGAGTAGAGGAAAATGCATCAAAAATCTTGGAAAAAAATTCTACCTCATTTTGACGGATTTGACCGTATTTAATGCCAACTTCTCACCTAACAAACTGACCTAAAATGAAGACTTTTATGTTGATGCAAGTTCTTTGATAGCTAATGCTGCAGAATTTACAATATCGGATACATAGGGTATATCAATAATCGTATCTGTAAATCTGTGATAATTTGGATTGGGATCGCTGCTCGATTCAGTTGGGTAGTTTGCAAAGAAGTCTTCACTGATATGGCATGCTGGGTAGCCCCGCTCCTGAAATGGGAAATGATCACTACGTTCTATTGCACCATCGTATATGTTTCTGTCAAAATCATGGTTTCCACCTACAATCGTACCTTTATATATTTGAGCAGTACCGAGTTTTCCTTGGTTATCTGACCATTGTTTAATTACTTCTGCTATGGGTAAGCAAAGATCACGTATGTCGGGGTCATAATAACCAGCATGAATTTCAAATGTTTTATGTTTATCATTATTGTAACCAATCATATCTAAATTGACCACTGCTTTTATCGATGTATCCTTATCCTTCATAATTGGAGCATATGCTCTACTTCCTTTCAATCCTACCTCTTCTGCATTAAAGAAGCAGAATCGTATAGTGTGTGACAGTTTTCCTCGAAACTGTGATAGGTATTTTGCTATCGCTAACACAGCTGCTAGACCCGAACCGTTATCGTCTGCACCTGGGGCTGGATCAATTCTTCGATTATATTGTCCCATTGGTTCTCTGCCAGCGGTAGAATCTAGGTGACAGCACACAATAATCATTTGTGCCCCTAAACCATTAAGTGACTCATCTTTTGTCCACCATGAGGATTCATTTAGAAAGATATCCTCTATTTCCCTTCTCAAATCTGGTGGAGAGAGGCTATCAAGATTTTGTTTCTTCATCCAATTACTTCCAGTTATAAGGTTTATTTCTTCTATCCATGGCTCCGAAGGATACAGAGTGGGGTATTTTAAAAAGACTTGTCGAATTTGTTCAGGTAAATTGGGCTCAGCTTTGAAATATCCAACGCCTGGCAAATCTGCTATCACGTTTGAAAGTACTTGAGAATTATACGAAAAAGAATGCGTAAAAGGAATATATCCCATTGAACGTAAATCATTTAATAATGAATTAATTACTCTTGAATTTTCTGGATGTTCACAATGCCTTGATTTTATTTTACCACTCTCATCAAGATCGGAAATCCCACTATATCTATCAATAGTGGTTTTAATATATTCAGAATCTATAGGCATTAGTTGTGTATTTAGTTGAAGACTAATGGAATCCTGATTAACCCGCTGTAGTTTAACTTTCTCTAAAGGCCATTTTGCTAGATTTATTTCCGATTTTCTCAAAAAGTTATTTGGTTTTGATGTTGGCCTTAATAGAGTAGGATCAGGAGTTAAAAATAGAAAATGACCATGCATATCATGAAAAGGAACAGAGTCGTTTGTCACTGAAGGTCCCAAAGCCACCAACATCTTTTTTCGGTCAAAAAAGAGTATCTTTTGGTTACGTAGTTTCTCAGGCGTATGCTCATCTATATGATCAAGGGAGACAAACATGGGATCTTCGATTGATAGATTAAGAGGTAAGTTATCGATTTCAAGTCTATTGGCAATACCTTTAGATAAATCTTCATGAGATATTACTGCTAGTGCCATAATTTGATCATTCTCCACGTGTCTTATGTAATATGGTATCATATCACTAAAAAGATCAAATTGCTTTTGTTCACCCTTTATTCTTACAAAGGATAAAGTCTGTTTGGTAAGAAGAAGCAAGGCTATAGAAGGATGAGACGCAATGATAAACCCATAATTTGCAGCAATTCCTCTAAGAGTCCTGTCCTCTGAGATAAAAACAACTTCTTCTGCCTTTAATTTAGATTCTTGTAGAAAGGATGAAAGTACACCTTCTAAGTCTTTGTATATTATGACCTCTTGAATATTTGATACAAATTGCTTTATGTTTTGGGATGAAATACCATTACCAAGAGCTTCGGTTACCAATAAAATAGAATTGATACCATAACGTTGGAATTCAGAGAGAGCTTTTCTTGTGTATGATCGTACGTCTATGCCAACAATGGTCGTTGAATTCGGTATAAAATTAATACTACCAAAATTTTGATCGAGCGATATAATGGCTGTCTTTATGTTCCTGGATAGCGCATCCAATTTTTCATCATATTATTTTGCTAGCATATAATGTTTCTCGAGAAATAATTGGCCCTGTTAAACTTCTTAACTCTCTTTTGTTTTCTAATCTTTTAGTAAAACCGTTAGTAGTGCATCGATTTAGATATTCTGCACGGAAATACAAGCTACCCGCAATGGAATGCCAATAGTCTTACGATTGCATCTAGCCCTACCTCCTTGTGATGAGCAGAGCAGTGGATAACAAGAAAGTATCAACGAGAACCTTTATGATACTCACAATGGCCTTAAGTGTGACTAAATAGTCTATGCGCAGGAGTTCTCTCAATATGACAGCGTTGACAAAATATGCCGGACTAAATCGGAGTATGTATAACGAGTAGTCAATGAGAACTAGAATGCTGGAGACGTCATATAGGAGCCAGCGTGAGACCTTTATCATGAGTATTAAAACTGTAATTAAATATAGGCAAAACGAGAAATTTTGGGCCAAATCTTGCTAATGAGCCTAAATATAGTAAATATTTCTTTAAGTTTACCATAAACCGTAAATATAAGGTTAGAGTCTAGGAGTGCGTGTCTATTGTCATTATTTGTTGGCAAAAATTCTTCCAGCAAAGGAATTTTAGAAAAGCACTAATATTGAGTTCACTCATACTATTAATTGTTGTCACGCTTGTCCTTATGGTCCCTGCAATTCCTATTCGGTCTTGCAGGCACTAATCCATAATTCAAGACTCAACTTGTTACTGTTTGAACTAGCCTACGATATTATGCATGTTTGCAACAAATTGATCAAGTAATTCCCACCCAAGCTTCTTAATCCATCTGATCTTTCTCTGCTGCCTTTGCTATGTCATTGTTGTGTAGACGCGTATAAAATTATGGTATCTAATATGCCATTTTGGAAGTACTGGTAAAGATCATAACTCACATGACTTGATCTCATATTCTAATTCTCAGTCGGCATATATGTGACTATAAAATTCTCTGCTTATGGTCTTAGCAAATCTGCCTTACTATGACTTAGTTGATGGTTTGATTCTCTTTTATTCACTTCGTCTGCAAAGTCATAAAGATGATTTATAACTTCTTGATATGTGTAATTCTCTTTGCTTTGAAGCAATTCACTAGCTTTTTCTAAATGCCGACGAAGACTATTCGTTGTCTGAGATGTGATGATTGTACTCATCTTTTTATCCCCTTCTTCATCCTCCTCCTCTTCAGCCAATGTTCGTCTATCCAAATTATCGACTATGTGTGTGAGATTACGAATCAACTTATCAAGTGCATCATATTTTCCTAGTTCCAATAAATGATTCACGCTACGAGCTGAAAAATCCGCCATAGCATAGCCCATTGTATACAGGTCATCCTTGCGTTCAATACGCATAATTCTGTTAATATCAAAATTACCTCTCAATAAATCACGATAGGTGTTTATACCCTTTCTATTAAGTGTGCTGTCAATAATTTTATCATCTAGGAACTTTCCTTTAGCACTGGGCTTATCTTTATCATTCGCGCTGATTAATAACCTATCTACCAGTTTCATATAATGAGTTATCATTTTTGTTACGCTTTCTTCATATTCTGTCTTATCGAGTAATATTAAATCAGTCTTCCTAGATGCAACAAAATCATTATCAGATGGTACAGGATCATCTGATAATTTGGCTGGCCATACGTCTACTATATATACATCTAAATCGGGAATCCTTATTCCCTTTTCTCCATCCCAAATTTTCTGTCCTACTTTTTCTATATGTTCAGTCCAGTATTTTTTATGCTGACCTATCAGCTCTCTAAGAGGTGTATTGCTTAAGACGCCTCCATCCCAAAATGTTCGCTTCTTTCCAGTTTGTTCATCTTGTAACCTGGAGAACCTATAAAGATCAGGCATGGAAAAAGTTGTGGCTAGATGATCCCATTCTATACCCTCTTGGTGTCTGATGATATGATGGTGTTCTTTATCTAATTTGTTGGCCTCTTTCCACTCATCATATTCCTCATACTCTGTTTCGCCAGAATAACTATCAAATGCTACGGTATCACCTGATTGTACGTCAACAGAGACCAATAGATAGCGGGGTTCCCGTTTTTCATAGTCTGTTTTGATTGGAAACTTGATATAGTTTCTGCAGCTTTCCTCTAAAGAGTAAGTTGGAGAAAACCACCAAAAAGGCAATCGTTTCTGCTCACCACGGAACCTAAATCCAAGTGATCTATCCCAGAATTTGAAGTCCCATCTTGGAATTGCTGCAGCAACATTGGGTGAACCAAACGTTCTAGTAGTCCGGTACCTTCTGGCTGCCTCTGCGGATGCAGGAATATCCCATGCTTCTGTAGTAAAATGTAAAATGTAATAAGTCGATCCATTCTTTAGCAAATGGATTGTATTGGATATAGGGTACTGACTCTTCTGCTTTATCTAATACAATACTCCAACCCGCTTTCACAGCTTTGATTGTATGGTGAAAATACTCCCATGGCCAGAAACTCATATCAAGCCAATCAGTAATAAAATACCTTGTTTGTATGTGTCTCCAGAAATCCTCTAATTTTTCTGCTGAACCCTTCCAATACTCAGATGCAGCTAAAGGTTTATCGATGCCATCCTTTTTCTTTTCTATAATATGACTTAGAATAACTGCACCATTGAGGGCTCCTATAGAAGTACCTGCAATAACATCAAACAAGTTTTCGTTCTCGTTGCCAACATTTTTGGAAACCCAATCATATAATACTTTATAGACTCCCGCTTCGTATGCTCCTAGCGCTCCACCTCCTTGGAAAATTAGTGCTCGCTGTTTTTTTGTAGTCACAATTGTAGTCTCTCTTTCTTCTTGTTTGCTTTTAGGGGCTCTTTCTGGAGGCATAATGATGCTACCATCTACTTCATTTAGATAAATATTCCTACGAATCTCACGATACAAGTATATTGAGATGATTATACTCTTATCAAGAGTTCTAACTTTGCCTCATTTTAGATGAAACTTTTTATCTTTCTCCATGGTATGAGGTTCAAGAATCCACTTTTTGAAGTGATATCACTTCTTGGCCCGACGGGCCCACAATATTATGGCTAATCCCATATTAGAACAGTAATGTAATAAAATATAATCATGAAGATAAAATACTACCCCGAATACAGAGATGCTGTAATTAGAGTGTGGCTTCTATAGATACTG